>Ga0308419_1000648_pt1 | contig 24455 bp, 19 predicted proteins | sample HotsprSampleMS50_FD_203674 | JGI IMG/M metagenome (GOLD analysis project Ga0308419, IMG submission 203674) | Hot spring phototrophic mat microbial communities from Mushroom Spring, Yellowstone National Park, Wyoming, United States - 20090730_MS50 ... | reverse complement strand
GACAAGCTCAGGCAACGGCGATATGCTCAGCGCGCGCGCTTCGGCAGGCTCGGGGCGCGCATCTGCCTGAACACCGTCACTGCCAGTGTCAGAACAGTGATCGGCACTACGAACGCCAACATGACGCTGCTGAAGGCCGGCAGCAACGCATGCTGTGTCGCGTCGAAAACCAGGTAGAGTGTGTAGGCCGCGTAGTAGCCAAGGAAGATCAATCCTTCCCAGCGCGCGATCGTGTAGCCGGTGAAGAAGATGGGCAGGCAGGCAATAGCCACGGCTAACATGACCGGCATGTCAAAGGCCAACAAAGATGGCGCGACGTCCACGCCATTCGGGGCAACAATGGCCGCCAGACCCAGAACCGACAGCAGATTGAAGATGTTGCTCCCCACCGCGTTGCCAACAGCAATGTCGCGCTCGCCGCGAATGCTGGCCATCACAGAGGTGGCGACTTCAGGCAAAGAGGTGCCGCCGGCGACAATCGTGAGACCGATGACAACCTCGTCCACCCCCAGCGCGCGCGCGAGGGCTACAGCGCCATCCACCAGCCAGCGCGACCCTGCCACCAGCATGCCCAGCCCGACAGCGATCAACACCAGATTCAAGGCGATCTGAGCCAGCCCCGCCGGCCTGGCGCCATACTCCTGTTCGTATTCCCGCTGAACGGCCCTGCTAGACTCTCTGCGACTCTGAATGGCGAGAAAAGTCGTGTAAGTGACCACGCCGGCAAACAACACGGCCCCTTCCAGCCGGGCGATGCTGCCATCGAGCGCAAACAGAAAGACCAGCGCAGACACACCGATCATGAGCGGCACATCCAGCCGCACCAGCTGTTGCGACACGATCAGGGGCGCCACAAGCGCCGACAAGCCCAAAATGAGCAGAATGTTGAAGATATTGCTGCCCACCACATTGCCCACAGCCAGGTCAGCCTGGCCGGCCAGGGAAGAGGCCACGCTGACCGCCAGTTCGGGCGCGCTGGTGCCGAATGCAACGACGGTCAGACCAATGACCAGCGGCGAGATGCCCACAGCGGATGCCAGACGCGACGCCCCGCGCACCAGCGCTTCTGCGCCGAAGATGAGCAACACAAGCCCTATCAGAAACAGCACTAGCGTTATTCCATCCATGCTCAGTACTCCAACAGCGTTGTCTTCGTTATCGATCCTGACCGTGGCTGTCGCCGCCCAGTGACGCAGATTCACCGGCCCACGGCGCGCGCGCCTCCGCCCGCCTGCCGGCCCGCACGCTGCGCCAGGTCACTACGCCCATCGTGATCGCCGTGAGCGGCGCGGCGAAGAAAACCATCACAGTGCTAAACAGGCGAAGCGATTCGCTGCGCGCGGCGTCCAGCAGCAAATAGGCCGTATACGCCGCATAGTACGCCAGAAACAGCGCGCCTTCCCAGCGGGCAATCCGATAGCCGGTGAAGAAGACTGGCAAACAAGCCAGCATCGTCACGACCATCACCGGCAGGTCAAAACGCAGCACAGCCTCCGGCACGGCGACGCCCTGCGGCGCCACGATGCCCGCAGCTCCCAGCACCGCCAGCATGTTGAACAAATTGCTGCCGACAACGTTGCCGACGGCAATATCGCGTTCGCCGCGCAGGCCCGCTATCACTGTTGTAACGATCTCCGGCAGCGACGTTCCGATAGACACAATCGTCAATCCAATGACGACCTGGCTGACGCCCAACGCGACCGCCAGGTCAACCGCAGCATCGACGAGCCAGGTCGAGCCAAGCGCCAGGGCGGCCAGGCCGAGAACAACCAGCCCAGTGTTGGTTGCGATGCCGCGCAACGTGAACCGGCTGCGACTGCCAAACTCCTGCTCATACTCGGCCTGGATCTGGCGGCTTTCACGCCGGCTCTGAGCGATCGCAAAGGCCACGTACGCAAGGATGCCGCCAAACAAAAGCGCGCCCTCAAGCCGGCCCACCACCTTGTCCAGACAAAACACATACACAACGACCGCGACGCCGATCATCAGCGGCACGTCTACTCGCACAATCCGTTGCGCCACCACCAGCGGCACGATAACCGCGGACAGGCCGAGAATCAACAGCACATTCAGGATGCTGCTGCCGACGACATTGCCCAGCGCAATGCCCGCCTGGCCGCCCAGGGCAGCCTCGACGCTGACAGCCAGTTCGGGGGAACTGGTGCCAAAGGCCACGACTGTCAGGCCAATCACCAATGGCGAGACGCCAATCAATGCAGCCAGGCGTGACGACCCGCGCACCAGCGATTCGCCGCCGGCAATCAGCAGCAGCAGCCCGGCTGCAAACATCACCACCGTAACCGGCTCCATTGTGTTTCTCCCTGCTTTCCGGGCGCGCCTGCGTTCCTTGCGCGCCACCGGCCATCAGGTAAAAAAAAGACCACGCAAGCCTCAAGGCCTGCGATGGTCTTGCCGCGCGTTCCCGCTACGCCAACCGGGTGTTGGTGACACCGTACTGACGATTGGCCGCCCTGCGCACTGCAGGCGGCTACTCCCCAGCGCGCGGCATATATAGCAAATCCGGCAACCGCTGTCAATCCCATCGCATGATAGGCGGCTTAGGAGCGCATCAGAAGTTGGCGGCGCAGACATTCAGGCCCGGCGCCGCTGCCGCGCAGCCTCGAACAGGATTACGCCGCAGGCAACGGCTGCATTGAGCGATTCGACCCGGTTCGCCAGGGGAATTCTCAGGGCGCCGGTGGCCGCATTGCGCGCCTCCGGCGAGACGCCGGCAGCCTCGCCGCCAATCACAACCGCGTTCGGCTGGCGCCAGTCCACCGTGTCATAGTCGCGCTGGCCAGACGCATCGGCCACCCAAACATCGCGGCCCTCGCAGACTTTGCGAATGTCAGACCAGGGGCATTGCCACGCGACAATGCGGGCATGCGCGCCCATAGCCCCGCGCACGACCTTTGGATTGTAGAGATCGACGCAACCTGGCGAAAGCAGCGCGTAGCGGCAATCTGCGCCGGCTGCCGCGCGCAGACATGCGCCCAGGTTGCCAGGTTCGCGCAGCCCATCCAGCACCAGAATAGTCGGAGCAGAACGGGCGGCCGCAGGGTCCGGGGCGGCCGGCGTGTGAAACACCGCCAGGATTCCCGGCGGCGTGACTTCGCCGGACAGCCCGCGCATAGTTTGCCCGGACACGACTAGATAGTCAGCGGGGATGTCGCGCGATGCGCGCCAATCTCGCGCAGCGGGCGTGTCTGAAAGAACGACGAACGCCAGACGGAGGCCGGCATCGATGAGATCGTCCACCAGCCGCGCCCCTTCTGCCACAAACAACCCTTCTGCCTCGCGGCAGTCGCGGCGCTGCTGCAACTGCCGGGCCAGCTTCAAGCGGGAGTTCTGGGGCGACACCATCACGCGGCTCTCCGCAATAAGAAAGCCCGCCGGGTGGCGGGCTTCAAACGCCTGGTGAGCATTTGCGGTATGCCGGGAATCCCGTCGCCCGCGGGTTTACACAATCCCGGCCGCGTCGATGACGGCCTTGAAGGCAGCCGGCTCATGCACGGCCAGATCAGCCAGCACTTTGCGGTCCAGCGCGATGTTGGCCGACTTCATGCTGTGGGTCAGCTTGCTGTAGGTGGTGCCGTTGAGATGGGCGGCCGCGTTGATGCGAGTGATCCACAGGCGGCGCAGATCGCGGCGCCGGTTGCGCCGATCACGGTAGGCGTACCACAAAGCGTGCAGACTGGCTTCTTTGGCGCGCCGGAAATGCTTGTGGCGAGCGCCAAACTGGCCTTTGGTGATGGCCAGGATTCGATTATGCCGGCGGCGAGCCTTGAAGCCGCCCTTTACTCTTGTCATGGTTGACAGTTCTCCCTCGGGTTACACAGTACGTAATACGTAGTACGTAATACGTATTGCGTATTGCGTATTGGCGACTACTTCTGATCCAGATACGGCGCGAGCGTGCGGATGCGCTTCACCTGCGACGTGAGGCTGACCTCGTGCATCTCTGCCAGCTCGGCCTTCACGCGCTTTGCTTTCTTGCGGCGCAAATGGCTTTTGCCCAGTCGGGTGCGCATCAACTTGCCGCCGCCGGTCAATCGAAATCGCTTTGACGTTGACTTATGAGTCTTGATTTTGGGCATGGTGTCTTTCCGATTCGGTGTTTCGAGCGCTACGGCAACTCGTACTGCTCCATTCTGCGCTCGTTGTCTTTCTTCTTGCGGTTCCTGGCCTTCTGGGCAGCCCGCTCCTGGTCCGGCGTCAGCCGGGCCGGCGCGGCAGGGATTTCCGCTTCATCCTCGTCTTCGGTGTCCGCCTCGTCCTCTTCTTCCTCTTCAACGTAACCCCTGGCCTTGTCTTCTTCCAGTTCCTTCTGAATGCGGGCCTGGGTCGCTTTGGAATTGGCCGCCGCCAGGGTGGCTGCCGTGGGCGCCAGCACGATCAGCATTGTTTTGCCTTCCATGCTCGGCCCCTGCTCCAGCACCGCAATATCGGAACAATCCTGCACGATCTTTTCCAGCATGCGCTGAGCAACGTGCGGGATTTGATCCTCGCGCCCCTTGAACCGGATCATCACCTTGACTTTGTTGCCCTGCTCCAGGAAGCGGCGCGCAGCGCGCATCTTGAAGTAGGCGTGATGCTCGGTTGTCTTTGGGCGCAGCCGGATTCCCTTGACCTCGAAGACCTTTTGGCTCCGCTTGGCTTCGCGCTCTTTTTTCTCGCGCTCGTAGATGAACTTGCCGTAGTCAAAGATCCGGCACACAGGCGGATCCGCATTTGGGGCAACCTCGATCAGGTCGAGGTGCTGCACACGAGCCATGTGCAACGCTTCGCGCGTGTCGACGATGCCCTTGTTTGAGCCGTCGGCGGCGATCAGCCGGACCTGCGGGATCCGAATCTGTTCGTTGATGCGAAACTGCTGCGTATATTGAGTTCTGGGCGGTGGTATACCTGTTCCTCCTCTGCTGAACGCAGAACTGAAATCACTGACACTCGCTAATCGAGCGGGAGGATTATACCGAAGCCGGCGGCTATCGTCAAACTGCGCGAATTCCTGAATTCACGGGGCGCGCGTCAATGTTTGGCGCCGTTTAGCGCCGATGCGGATGGCTCGCGGTCGGCCTGCCCCTGGCGCCGGGGATCATGTCGGACAACCTGCGCCAGCCGCGCCACAGGGTCTTGACGCCCGGCTGCGCTACAATCGCCGCCACACCTATGCCAGAGACACTACCCATCCGGCTGCTCCACTTTGCCGACCTCCACATCGGCATGGAGAACTTCGGCCAGATCGACCCCGACACCGGCGTCAACCAGCGCGTGCTCGACTTCATCCAACGACTGCGCGACATTGTGGACACAGCCCTCGACCGCGAAGCCGACCTGGTGATTTTCGCCGGCGACGCCTTCAAGACCCGCGACCCCAACCCAACCTATCAACGCGAATTGGCCCGCCAGGTGATGCGCCTGGCGCGGGCCGGCGTGCCCATCGTGTTGCTGGTCGGCAACCACGACATCCCCATCATCGCCAACCGCGCCAGCAGCGTGGACATCTTCCGCACGCTCGAGGTGCCCAACGTCATCGTCGGGCGCAAAGAGGAGCTGCATCGCATTCAGACCCGGCGCGGCGTGATCCAGGTTGGCACAGCCCCCTGGCCGCAGCGCGCCCGGCTCCTGCAAATGGACGAAAGCCGCACTCTCAACGCCGAACAGCTCGACCAACTGCTGGCGGCCACTGTCCTGGATGAACTGCAACATCTCGCCCGGCAAGTGGACCCCGGCCTGCCGGCAGTGCTGGCCGGCCACTTCACCGTCAGCGGCGCGCGCTTCGGCTCCGAACGCAGCGTGATGATCGGGCAGGATGTGGTCATCAATCTCAGCGCGCTCAACCTCCCGGCCTGGGATTACGTCGCCCTGGGTCACATCCACAAGCATCAGGAACTCAACGCGGGCAACTATCCGCCGGTTGTGTATTCTGGCAGCCTCGAACGCATCGACTTCGGCGAAGAGCATGAGCCAAAGGGATTTTGCTGGGTGAACGTCCTGCGCGGCGAAACGACCTGGGAGTTTGTGAGCGTGCCCGCCCGTCGCTTTGTCACCATCGACGCCGACGCCACCCGCGACGGCGACACACCGACCGAAGCGGTCTTGCGCGCGATCGAGCGCCACGACGTGCGAAACGCTGTCGTGCGCGCGCGTGTGACTCTCTTGCAAGCTCAGGACGCCGCTTTCCGACCCAGGGATATCGAGCGCGCCATCCGTGAGCGCGGGGCGCGCTTCTTCGTCGGCATCCAGAAGCAGATTCAGCGCGAGATTCGCTCGCGCATCGGCGTGCGCAACGCCGAGAGCCTGACGCCAACCGAACTGCTCGAGCGCTACTTCATCAGCAAAGGCACGCCGCAGGATCGCATAGAATCGCTGATGGAACTGGCCGGCCGGATCGTCCGCAACAATGAAAGCAGGCAGTGACATGGACGTGCTGGCGCAACTGACGCGCTCTCCCCTGCTCGCCGACGGCGCGATGGGCACGCTGCTGTACGCGCACGGCGTCGACTTCGACGAGTGTTTCGACGCGCTGAATCTCACCCGGCCGGCGGTGGTCGCAGAAATCCACCGCGAGTACGCGCGCGCCGGCGCCGACATCATCGAAACCAACACGTTCGGCGCCAATGCCTTCAAGCTGGCCGAGCATCGCCTGAGCGATCAGGTCGCAGCCATCAACCGGCGCGGCGTCGAACTCGCGCGCGAGGCCGCCCGCGCCATCCGACCCGGCGCGCTTATCGCAGGATCGGTCGGCCCGCTGGGCCGGCAACTTGCGCCGCTGGGGGCCGTCAAGCCGGACGAAGCTTTTGCCGCCTTCGCCGAACAGATGCGCGCGCTGGCCGAAGCCGGCGCCGATCTGATCATCCTCGAAACCTTTTCCGATATTGGGGAGATCGAGCAGGCCCTGCGCGCAGCACGGGCCGTGTGCGCGTTGCCGGTGGTGGCTCAGATGACCTTCACCCGCGACGACCGCACACTGCTGGGCAGCGCGCCCGCAGACGTTGCGGCGCGCCTGCGGGAATGGGGCGCCGATGTCATCGGCGCCAATTGCTCCACCGGCCCGCGCCGCATGCTCGATGTGGTCAGCGCCATGCGCCACGCGCTGGAGAAAGAGACAGCGCGCGCGATCAACACGGCAGACGCCTCGCGCGCCGATCGCCCGTCGGCCATGCCCTTGCTCTCTGCCATGCCCAACGCGGGCTTCCCGGAGATGCGCGGCGAGCGAGTGATGTATCCCGCCACGCCGGAGTACTTCGGCGAATACGCGCGGCGATTTCTGGATGCCGGCGTCCGCCTCGTAGGCGGCTGCTGCGGAACCACCCCGGATCACATTCGCGCCATGCGCCGGGCCATCGACGCCTGGATCGCTCAGTCTCAGGCCGGCGCAGCCCGGCAGATCACCCTTGTCGAAGAGGCGCCACCCGCAAGCGCGCCGACTGCCGCGATCACGGTGGCATTTCAGCCCACCCGCCTGGCCCAGGCCCTCGCCACCCGCGAGTTCGTCGTCACCGTCGAGGTCGAACCGCCCAAGAGCAACGACACAGCCCCGGTGGAAGAAACTGCGCACATGTTGCGCGAGGCCGGCGCAACGGTGCTCGACATTTCCGATTCGCCGATGGCCCGCATGCGGATGAGCGCCCTGGCTGTGGCGCATCGCGTCCAGGAACGGGCCGGCGTGGAAACGGTGTTGCACTTCCCGGTGCGCGGTCGCAACCTGCTGCGCGTGCAGGGCGACTTGTTGGCCGCGCACGCCCTCAACATCCGCAACGTGTTCGTTATCATGGGCGACCCGACATCCATCGGCGACTATCCGCAGGCCAGCGACCACCACGACATCGTGCCCACCGGCCTGGCGCAGCTCATCAAAAGCAAGCTGAATCAGGGGCTCGACAGCGCCGGTTCGTCGATCGGCCGGCCGTGCGCGTTCGTCGTCGGCGTGGCAGTCAACCTCACGCCGGCTGATTTTGACAAGGAAGCCGGCCTGCTGCGCAAGAAGATTGACAGCGGCGCCGACTTCGCCCTCAGCCAGCCGGTGTTCGACGCAGACAAGGCGCGCGCGTTCATCGAACACTATCAGGCGAAATATGGCCCGCTGCAACTGCCTATCCTGGCCGGGCTGTTGCCGCTGGCCAGCGTGCGTCACGCCGAATTTCTCCGCAACGAAGTGCCGGGCATGTTCGTGCCTGACGCGCTGGTTGAACGGCTGCACGCCGCCGGCAAGAAAACCCGCACCGAAGGCGCGCGCATCGCGCTTGAAACGCTGGCGGCGCTGCGCAGCATCATCAGCGGCGTCTACATCATCCCCGCCTTCGGACGTTACGATGTGGCAGCCAGCCTGATCCGCGACATGCCGGCCAGATAGAAGCGCCCCAGCCGACGCCCCGCCGCCTTCTCATCTCCGTCAGACACAACGACACCGGCGCGCGTGCGCGATAATGCGCCGCATGTCGCTCTCGATTACAACCGACTACGCCACAGACACCGGCAATCCGGAGCCATATCTGCGGCAGATTGCCGAAGCCGGCTTCTCGCACGTCCACTGGTGCCATCACTGGAACACCGACTTCCTGTATCTGCCGCCTGAGATCGATCAGATCGCGCGCTGGTTGCGCGGCTTCGGTCTGCAATTGCTCGACACACACGCTTCCGACGGACGTGAGAAGCGCTGGGCATCGCCCCTGGAATATGAACGGCTGGCCGGGGTCGAACTGGTCAAAAACCGCATCGACTTCACCGCTGCGCTGGGCGGCAACGCGGTCGTCATGCACATACCGGATCAGCATGAACGGGCTAATGACCCGCTGATCTGGGATCAGTTGCGCCGATCTCTGGACGCGCTTGAGTCCTACGGGCAGTCGCGGCGCATTCGCATCGCCATCGAGAACACGGGCAACGCCGGCGGGAACTATGAGAACATCGCAGAGTTGCTGGCCGCTTACAGCCCGGACTACCTGGGCCTGTGCTACGACTGCGGGCATGGCGCGCTGCATGGCCGGGGCCTCGACCAGCTCGAGGCGATGAAGCACCGGCTGGTGGCAGTGCACCTGCACGACAATGACGGCCACAGCGATCTGCATCGTCTGCCGTTCACCGGCGTGGTGGACTGGCCACGCCTGGCCGGCATCATAGCCCGCTCGTCATACGCAAAGTGCGTCAGCATGGAATCGAACATGCACTGGGAGACCGCCCAGGGCGAGCGCGACTTTCTGGCGCGAGCGTTTGCGGCCGGCAGCCGGCTGGCAGAGATGATCGAGACTGCGCGAGGCAGGACTGAGTGATTGAGTGATTGAGTGATTGAGTGATTGAGCGATTGACGATTGGTCGCGCCACGCAACACCCAATACGCAATACACAATACGCCACACACCACCCCGCGCTTCACGACCGTCGCCGGGCGTTGCGCAGAGCAGCTTTGATGTGTTCCCAGTAACGACGCACCAGGCTGACGCGCGATGTGGCGATCTCGTGGGCGCTATAGCGCGCCTCGACGAACTCGGCCGTCATGGCTGAGACATCCTCCGAGACTTCGGGCAGCGCGCCGGTCAGCCGGCTGGCATACTCGTAGGGCGTCTGGGAGGCCAGGCGCTCATATCCCTGCTGCGACCCGCGCCGCAACAGCGCCAGGTAGAAAAAGACGACTTGCTGCCGGGGCGACATGCGCCTGACATTGACAAAGCCGGACGGCCTGCGCCCCTGCTGAGCCATGACCGGCATCCGCAAGGCGCGGACAGTCTCGACGACCTGCGCCACAAGCTTCCGGCCGGCCCCGCGCAATTGCGCCCACAACCAGCGCCACCCCCGGAAGAGCCGGGCCAGCCCTGGCAACTGGCGCAGTTTCGCCAACCAGTCCTGACGCAGTTGCAACAATTGAGACAGCGAGTACAGCACGATGGTGATGAAGATCGCCCAGAAGATGAGCGACTTCAGAATTTCCCACAGCGGATCAGGGGCGCCCGGCTCGGCCGGGACAAGCTGCGGCGGCTCGATGGGCGGAGGCGCCATGGGTCTCGGCGCCTCTGGCGGCTGGGCGCCAAACAACGATGCCAGCAGCGAGCCGATCACGAAGATCAACTGCATCAGCACAAAGAGCAGCGTCTGGATCAACCCGGCGATCAGCGCAATGAGATAACCGATCACGCCGAGCAAGCCAACCGAATAGCCGGTCGGCAGCGCCAGCGACAGAGCGATCAGCGCGCCGAGGAAGATCGCCATGTACAGCATCCAGCGCTGGCCCAGGCCGTGGGCGATGGGCAGACGATCCCACAGCCAACCGGCGCGCAGCAACGTGAACTGCGTGATTGCCAGCAGACTCAAGCCGGCAATGAAGTAGATCATTGCGTAGGCGCTGATGGGATCGGGATAGCCGAACCCGGTCAACGTCGGGGCCAATTCCACGTGGGCGAGGATCATCATGACCACAATGGCGCCGCCCATCAGAAAAATCTGTTCGGCGAGACGCTGGCGCGAGGAGGCGCGTTCCGTGCGCACGCCGGCTGCGCGTTCGGCTTCGAGGGCGCCGGGGTCGGCGTCGAGGTCTGCGAGATTGCCGGCAAACAAGGTGCTGGTTGACCACACGATCAGCATCAGCACGATGCCGGCCAGATACTCCCCATCCATGAAGAACAGCGTCAGATCCTTCTGCCATGCAACGAGATCGAACCACAACTGGTCGAAGCCCCGCGCCGCGTACAGCGCCAGCTTGAGCGACACCAGAATGACCACCCACTCGGTGAAGCGATAGGTTGCCGCGCTGCGGCCATACACGCTGCCACGCGACAACACATGGGCGGCATACATCGCCTCGATGGACACAACGACGCTGAATCCGGCCAGCAACCCAACAGGCAGCGCCGGCATCAGACGTTGCGCCAGATCGATGAACGCCAGCGCCAGGCACAGTGCCATGACCACAGCCAAAGCGTGCCGGGTCAGCGCCGAGAGCACAAAACGCTCGCGCATCAGGCCGTCTTCGGGCGGGGTTTTCATGTCACTCATCGCACACCAGGCGCGCTTTTAGCGCCGCGTCAGCGCCGCCATGCATCCATCTCCCGTTCCGAACGAATGTGATATGCCGCGATGCCAAACCGATGGGCGCGCCGGCGCACTTCGCTGACATGGCTGACCGGACCGCACATCACGATCACGCTGTTGACCCCGGCGCGCTGCGCTGCAAACAGCTCGTCGAACAGAGCGTCGCTCACTTTGCCGGTGATGACGGCAACCGTTGTGCCCCACGGCAGGCGCGGCCGCTCGCAGCGCAGCAATTCATCGCATGGCATCGCGTCGGCGGCTTCTATCCGGGCCAGCACGTCCAGCACGCGCATCAGATGCGCGCGGCCCTTGCGCATGGGCACGTTGATCGGCGCTGCTGCGCCCAGGGGGTCCTTGCCATTGGTCGACAGCGCCAGCGATTGTTTCTGCGCAACCACCCAGTTCGCCAGCGAGGCCGCAACCACGACTGCCAGTTCGGTGGCGTCGACCCAGCGTTGCGCGTCAAAGTCGGCGCGGCACATATCCAGGAGAACCAGCGTCTCCAGGGAGATCGACGGCTCGAACTGCTTGACTTGCAGCCGGCCCAGCGCCGCTGTCGATTTCCAGTCGACACGCCGCAGCGAATCGCCCACCTTGTAGTCACGTTTGCCAAACACGCGGCTGGGATCCTCGTAGATGGGATGCGCATGGCGCAGGCTGCCGATCGGCGTGCGCGAGGGCAAATCAGGCTTTGTGAGCGGCACGATTTTTGGATAGACCGTCAGATGATCTGCGCCGCCTTCCCGGCGCTGGGTATCGAGCAAGCCAAGCACATCGCCGGAATAGAGCGACAGCGGGCCGATCTGATAGAAGCCCCGCCGGTACGGCTGCAACACGTACTCGAAGACGCGCGTCTGGCGCCCTCCGAGAAAGACCACTTCCTGAAACTGGCTGATCCCCATGCCAACCGGCAGGCTGTCGCGCAATTGCAGCCAGATCGCCGGCAGCCGGCTGGTGTTGGTCACCTCCAACCGCACCGGCACTTTTTCGCCCGGAAACACGCGATTGGTGAACGCACGTTTGAACTGCACGCCGGCCATGGCGCGCTGGCTCCACCATCGCCCAATGGCAAACGCGCCGACCAGCAAATACAACGCCGTCAGGACAGCGTCTGCCTGTAGCAGCGCCGCAGCGACGATCAAAAAGAAGACCAGATAGAGATACTTGACGCCCATCACTTCATCGCTGGACAAGGGCAACATGCCGGCAAGCCAGCGTCCACTCTCTTGCAGAGCAGTTGGATCGCCCGCCCTGCTACAACTCGAGTCTGAGCGGTGTCGCGGCCAGGATATCGGACAGGATCGTCCTGGCCGTGCGCCCGCGCAACTCCGATTCGGGTTTGACAATCAGGCGGTGCGTCAACGTGAACGGCGCCAGATACTTCACGTCGTCCGGAATCACATGATCGCGCCCGCGCAACGCTGCCAGCGCCTGCGCCGTCTTGAACAGCGCAAGACTGGCGCGCGGGCTGGCGCCAAGCGCCAGGTCGGTCGAATCGCGCGTTGCAGCAACCAGCCGGACGATATAGTCCTGAAGCGATTCGTCCACATGCACCTCCCACACCAGGCGCTGCAGTTCGAGCAGCCGTTCGCTGTCTTCCACCTGACGCACATGGGCGATCGGATGCTCGCGGCGCAGACTGGTCAGCAATTGCCGCTCCTGGGCCGTTGAGAGATAGCCCATCGACAGGCGCATCAGGAAGCGGTCAAGCTGGGCTTCGGGCAGCGGAAAGGTTCCTTCGTATTCGATAGGATTCTGCGTTGCCAGCACCAGAAACGGCCGGGGAAGCGGCCGGCTGACGCCATCGACCGTCACTTGCTGCTCCTGCATCGCTTCGAGCAGGGCCGATTGGGTGCGCGGCGTGGCGCGGTTGATCTCGTCGGCCAGCAGAATGTTGACGAAGATCGGGCCGGGGCGGAACTCGAACTGGGCGGTCTGCTGGTTGAACACGGATACGCCGGTGACATCGTTGGGCAACAGGTCGGGCGTGCATTGCAGGCGTTTGAACGCGCCGCCCAGGCTGGCGGCCATCGCGCGGGCCAGCATGGTCTTGCCCACGCCGGGCACATCTTCAATCAGAACATGCCCCTCGCACAACAGCGCCACCATGAGCAACTCTACAATGTCGCGTTTGCCGATGATGACGGATTCCACGTTACCGATGATACGGACGGCGAACTCCTGGACTGCTTGCATGAGGACTCCTCGTAAGCGACATTGTAGCCGGACAGCTATTGCCTGAGCGGCGGCGCCTGAGCCTGTCGAAGGCGCCACCGCTGTCTTCGACGGCTTCGACGGCTTCGACAAGCTCAGCCGCCGAAGCGTAGATGCCGTAGGACAAGCCGCCGGGCTTGTCCTGGTCCTCGGCCACCGCGCCGTTGCCTTCGACAGGCTCAGGCAACGGCTTCGACGGCTTCGACGGCTTCGACGGCTTCGACACGCTCAGCCGCCGACGCCAGCCACTGCATTGTGAATGCTAGAATCTGCCGAAACAAGCAGGAGGCGATTTCCCTATCATGCCGATCGAAGCGCCCTACCCCGAACTCAGTGAACTGTTGGATCTCATCGGACAGGCCGGACGCCGGCTGGCCGAAATCGAGGCCAGCGAAGGCGCAGCCGGCAACATCTCGGTGTACATGGGCTGGCCGGTCGATCCGCGCCGGCAGTTTCCCTACGAAGAGACCATAGAGCTGCCCACCGCCATTCCCGAAATGGCCGGCGCCGCATTTCTGGTCACCGGCTCGGGGCGCCGGCTGCGCGAGATCAAGGACGACCCCGCCGCCAACCTGGGCTGCATCATCATCAACCCCGACGGCCAGACTGCCCGGCAATACACCTCGCCGCGCCGGCTTTTCGCCCGCCTGACCAGCGAGTTGAACTCGCACCTGGCCGTGCACCGCGATCAGGTCATCAACTTCAAGACCAATTTCCACGCGGTCATTCACGCCCAGCCGCTGCACCTGACCTACCTCAGCCACATTCCGCGCTACCAGGACGAGCGCTACCTCAACCAGCACCTCTTGCGCTGGCAGCCGGAGTCGATCATCAACCTGCCGGAAGGCATTGGCTATATCCCGTTCCGGCTGCCTGGCTCGCCCGAACTGATGACGGCCACGGTCGAAAAGCTGCGCCGGCATCGCGTGGTGCTGTGGGCCAAACATGGCGTGATGGCGCGCTCCGACGCTTCGGTCAAACGCGCCGCAGATCGCATCGAGTATGCCGAGATCGGCGCGCGGTACGAGTACCTGAATCTGGTAAATGGCGAGTTGGGGGAGGGCCTGTCAGCCGAAGACATCCACGCGATCTGCAAAGCGTTCAACGTGGATCAGAGCGTGTACTGACTGCGTCACTCGCCAAACAGAAAATCAAGCGCCGTCTGCCACTGCGAGAAGTCGGGCACAACAACGTGCGCCCCGGCGCGGATGACCCGCCGGCGTTTTTCATGATTCCAACCAAAGCGGCGCCCCTCGTCGCTGGCAACCCCCAGCGCCAGCCCGCCCAAACGCCGGGCCAGGCGAATTTCGACCGGCCCGTCGCCGGCGACCAGATAGCCGGCCCCGTCGGCGCGCGAGCCGCTCGCCTCGATGCGGGCGATGATGTCGCGGATCACAGCCTCTTTGCTGTCAGCCCGGCTGCCCGGCTTCGCGCCGTAGATGCCGCCGTCGAACAGCTCCGCGTATCCCAACGCCTGCGCTTCCCGAACGACATCCGCTTCGTCGGTGCCGCTCGCCAGAAACAAGGTGACGCCGCGCGCCCGCAAGGCTTGGAGAAAGGCGATTGCGCCCTTGATGATGAAATCCGACGGCGCCAGTTCGCCGCGCTGGATGCGCGCCATGCGATCGTTCACCATCTCCATCAACGCCTCGTTGTACACCGCCTTGTAGCCAAAGGCGTCCAGCCGTTGCGATTCGGGCGCGAGATTGAATTCAGCTACCATTTCGACCAGGCCATCCATTTGCAGAATGGTCTGGATGCCGGTGGTCTGCTCCACGAATTCGCGCGCGCGCTGCCGCACCCGCTCGAACAGCGCTGTGTCAGCCGTTTGATAGCGTTCGCCCAGAATGGCTTTGACCATCACCGGCTCCATCACAGCCTCCCAGCCCTGGCGCAGTGTGGAGATGGTGCCGTCGTGGTCGAACACGGCAAACCTTAAATTCGTCGCAGGCGGCGGCTCCACGATCTCAAGATCCGTGTTGCGAAAGTGAACAGCCCGGCGGGGGTCGTCGGCCAGAGATGGCTTGAAGACGTAGGACAGGCTGCGCGCGGCAGTCAGCAATTCTTCCGCGCTGGCCGCGCCGGTCTGGTTGAGCTTGCGCACCGTCACCGAGGCAGCAAGGTTGGACAGAACAGCCGCTTGCGCCGGCGCGATGCCGCAGGCCAGACACGCCGCAAGTGTCGCCGTCGCGGTGTCGCCGGCGCCAACCGGATCTGTCGGTCCGGTGATGGACACGCCGGGGACAAAATCAATCCGGCCAGCGTGCGCTACAGCCATGCCCCGTTCTCCGCGCGTGATAAAGCGCGCCTCGCGGCTTGTCCCCCAGCTCTGCGCAAACAGCTCAGCCACCTGCTCATCGGTCAGCCAGGCGTCGGCCGGCAACTCGCGGCCGGCCATGCGCGCCGCCTCGCGCTCGTTCAGCTTGCAGCAGGCGGCGCCAAACAGGCCGGCGAACTGACGGGCATCGACCAGATGCCGGCCCTGCCAGTGGGTCAATTCGTCTGCCATTTCCTGCGCGCGGCGCGCGTTGCACCATCCCTGCGGCAATTGCTGATTGACCACCAGAAAATCAAGCCGGTCGCGCGCTGCGCGCACGCAGTTCAGCGCCTGTTGCCATGTCTCGTCGCTCAGACAATTAAACGCGCCGAAGTCCAGCCGTTGCAACTCTTCGTTGCCAACATAGGGCTTGCCATACACCGGCGTGTCCCACGCAGCCGGTTGAACACACAAACCATCCGTGATCGCGCCCAGGCCGCGCAGCAGACGCGCCAACTCACAGCCATACAGATCAGGCCCAATCACACCAAACGTCTCGATATGGCCCACCCCCAGCGCGGCAAGATTCGCCACCACATTGCCCGCCGCGCCGGGCGTGTAACGCTGCCGACGCACATGGTGAACGCGCTTGCCGGTCTCGATCGACCACTCCTCACGCTCAGGGTCGATGAACCAGTACGCGTCGACGCAAAAATCGCCCAACACGCCGATCTTCGCCGCGCGCGCGCGTTGTGCAAATGCCCGAATCTCCTCCTGGCCGGGAAACAACTGCGCTGTCACCGTGTCACCCCGTTACCCCGTCACCTGCCGGAACAGCTCTGGAAACGTGACGAGCTGATCGCCCTGCGCGTAATAGCCGCGCCCGCCGAACGCCTGTGGTATGCGCGTGACCACACTCTTCTGATCGCGGAAGTAGTAGCCGAAGTGGCGCTCATCCGTCATGGCTTGGGGTTGATAGGGGCGGATGTCGAAGTCGGCGGTAACCAGATTGCTGGACAACACATCGCCGGCATTGCACACCATCGACACCGATTTGAGAAAAACTTCCGGCCCGATCACGGCAGACCCCATGTTGATCAGCACGCCACCCTGTCTGAAGCCCCGGATATGCTCGACAAAGATCAGGAAGTCGCGCGCGCTGGTTCCTCCCTTCGCCTCGCCGTCGAAGCTGGGATGTTGATCGATCACATCACCGCCGATGACGGCATGCGCCGTCACCGGCACGCCAGACTCAGCGGACGCATTCAGCACGCTGATTTCAGGATGGGCAAATACGCGCGGCGCCCCTGCGCGCCAGACGCGGGCCAGCACCGTCTCGCGGAATTCGTCATCGGCGATCATGCGGCTGAGGGATTCGCCATACCCCAGCGCGCGCCGGTTGCCTTCGCGGATGGCCTCGTTGATGTAGCAAAACTCGTAGGCCATGCCGAACTCGCCGCGGCCCAGGACGTTGGGCACGTGCTCGCTGGTCTCGCCGATCAGCGCCAGCTCAAAATCGTGAATGGTTCCGGCGGTGTTGACGGCGTACAGCGTGATGACGCCGCGCCGCATCCAGTCGATGATAAGCGGGCCAAAACCGTTCTTCAGCACATGCGCGCCGGTGAACAACACCACCGGCCAGCCATTGGCGCGCGCGCGCCGCACCGCCTGCGCGATGGGCGCAACGGCTTCGCGCACCTCGGCGGGGGCCGGCTCTGCCGCCAACACGTCGCGCGGGTGAGTCAATCCGGTCCAGCGCACCTTGTTCTGGCGCGTCGCCAGTGGATAAGTGCGAATGCAGGATGGGTCGAAGATGGGATAGCGACCGTGGTACTTCATGGTGAACGCTTGCCGGCTTTGCGCAGCCAGGCGCGCGCCTGGCGCATCTGCTCGCGCACCGCGCGCGGCGAAGCGCCGCCGGCCGCGTCGCGCGAAGCCACCGACTGCGCAAAGTCAAACACGGCGCGAATGTCTGCGCCGAAGCGATCCGAGATGCTGCGCCAGTCTTCATCGCCAAGCTGATCCAGCCGGACGCCTTTCGATTCAGCGACAGCGACCGCCCGGCCGCTGAGGTGATGCGCCTCGCGGAACGGGACGCCGCGCCGAACCAGATACTCGGCGACATCGGTGGCCAGCATGGCCGGGTCGAGCGCAGCGCGCATCCGCTCGGCGTTCACCTGCAGCGTGGCGATGGCGCCGGCCACAACCGGCAGCGTCAGGGCCAGCGTGTCCAGCGAGTCGAACAGCGGCTCCTTGTCCTCCTGCATATCCTTGTCATAGGCCATCGGCAGCCCTTTTAACATCGTTAAAGCCGAGACCAGGTTGCCGACAAGCCGCCCGCTCTTGGCCCGCGCCAGCTCGACCGCGTCGGGATTCTTCTTCTGCGGCATCAGGCTGGAGCCGGTCGCGTAGGCGTCGGAGAAGGTGACGAAGCCGAATTCGGCGCTGGAGTAGATGACGAGATCCTCGGCCAGCCGGCTGAGGTGGACGCCGAGCAGCGCGCAGTCGAACAACAATTCGGCGACGAAATCGCGGTCGCTCACAGCGTCGAGGCTGTTCGGCGAAATGGCCCGGAAGCCCAGACTGTCCGCCAGGGCCTGCCGGTCGATGGCAAACGGATTGCCGGCCAGCGCGCCCGACCCCAACGGCATGACATCCGCCCGGCCGGCGCAGTCGCTCAGCCGCTCGCTGTCGCGGGCCAGCATCCAGAAGTAGGCCAGGCACCAGTGCGCGAACGTGATCGGCTGCGCGCGTTGCAGGTGCGTATAGCCCGGCATGACGGTGTCCACATGCGCCTGCGCCTGAGACAGCAATGCGCTTTGCAGTTGGGCGATCAGCGCTTTCAGGTCGGCAACGGCCTGAATGCAGAACAGGCGCATGTCGGTGGCCACCTGATCGTTGCGGCTGCGGCCGGTGTGCAACTTGCCGGCCACATCGCCGATCAGCTCTTTCAGCCGGCGCTCGACGGCGGTGTGAATGTCCTCATCGCCGGGCTGGACAACGAAGGCGCCGGCGGCGAACTCGGCGCGCACAGCCTTCAACCCGCGAACCAGTTGCGCGGCCTCGCGGCGGGTGATGATGCCGGCGGCAGCCAGCGCGCCGGCGTAGGCGATGCTGCCGCGAATGTCCGCCTCCCACAGCCGGATGTCGAAACGGATCGAATCATTCAGTTGCTTCATCAGCGCGTCCATGTCCGCGCTGAATCGGCCGCCCCACAGTTTTGCCATGATGTATGTCCTATCTGGCGGATTGCTTTTCTTCGGGCGGGCGTTTTCGATAGTCCGGCGCCCGATTCTCAACCACAGTGACAAAATCGTTGTCTTGCAGGCGCGAGGCGATGCGCGGATCGAACGCATCGAGCGGGCAGTTCGTGACAATCATGGTCGGCAGCCGGGCGCGATAGCGACAATCCAGAATCTCATACAAGATGGCGTCAGACCAGATGGAAGCTCCCTCAGCCCCCAGATCATCCAGAATCAGAACCGGCGCCGTCTTGATGATCTTCATCCGCCCGCTATAACTCTCCTGTTCCGTATTGGCCTGCAAATCCAGGAGCTGCTTGAGCGAGGCCAACAAGTCGGGCATGGTGAGAAACAATGTGGGCAGGCCGGCGTTGCTGAGATGATTGGCAACCGCCGCGCACAAGTGCGACTTGCCGTTGCCGCGCTCGCCCCACATCACCAGCCAGCGGCCCTGCGGATGATCGGCAAAATCCTGGGCGGCCTCCAGACAATCGCGCAGGATGTCGTCCTGCTGACCGTTGAAAACGGTTTTGAAGTTAAAAAACGTCTGGCGCAGAGCGATGCCGGCGTGCGAGGAAAACGCGCGCATGGCCTCGACCTTGCGCGCCTGAGCCACACCACACACCGGGCAGGCTTTCAAGTTGCCCTGCGCATCCAGCACAAAGCGCCGGTTCTGGCAGTAAGCGCACTCCGGCCCGCCATCTGCCGGCGGGATGGGCGCGTCTGGATGGCTGAGGGCGCCCAGATCGGGCTCAGAATCAGGGGGTGTGCGCGTCGAACGAAGGGGCGTTTGGTTGCTCCTGTTGCGCACGGTCACGCTGTCTCGCGCGCTCTTCAATACGCTTTCGAGCGCGCTCGCGAGCGGCAGCGCGCTGCTCTTCGGTGGATTCGTCCACTTGCTGTCGGCGGACGAGGCCGGATCGCTTTGCGCCGGAGGTTGATTTGGGTTGGCCACGGCTCACCTTTGATTGTCCCGCCGGCGTTTTCTCCGCCGGCGGGGCAGTCAACACCTTCCTGATGTAATTCCAGTTTAGCGCATTGGCGGCGGCGGCAGCGTCAAATGCGCGCGCCCATTGCGCCTGCTCTGTCACGCGCCCGGCGATGTCGTTTATCTCACGAGCCACAGCGGGGTCGAGCGCGCCCCGCCCCACCCGTCGCCGATACTCGGCAAAGGCGTATTGCGCTGTTTCGTTCACCGGCTGCGGAACGAAGAGATCGGATGAAGGATTCTCCACGATTTTGCGCACATAGCGCCAGTCGCGCTTGTTTTGCTTCAGCGCATACTCAAAGGCAGCCTGCCAGACAATCAGATCAGTGACCTCTGCGGCGAGGGTGGCGATCTCACTGGCGATGTGGGCCGAGGGTGGCAGGCCAAATGCAGCTTCGTACATCTGGATGATTCGCCGGCTGAGCAGATCGGGCGCGGGCTGTTCGCGCAAACGCGCCAGCTCGGCCTCTTCCTGCTCGGCCAGCAGCGCAATCAGTCCGCTCACATCGGGATGATCGCGCCGGACGATGCGCTTGAGCGCCTGCACCGTGGCGCGGCCGCCAAACAAGCCGGCCGCAGTGCGGATCACCTCAAACTCGCAACCGGCCGGCCAGCGCCCCGCCAGTTCGCGGAATGCGATCGCCTCATCGGGCGGCGGCTCGGCGCGGGCAATGATGGCGCGGTGATACAGACTGGGTGAGGCCGGCGGGGTCCGCTCGACTGCCCGCGCGCAATCGCGCAGCGAACGGGCCGGCGCGCCCTTGCGGCGCGGCTCGCGCAAGGCCTCGCGCACGGCGGCGATGATCTCGTCGGTCGTGTAGCCCTGCGCCAGCCACTCGCGCATCAGCGCCAGGTCGTTGTCGCCGGCCAGATACGCTTCAACGCCTTCCAGCTTTGCGATCTCAGCGGCGAGCTGAGATAGCGCCTGCCGCGCCGCGTCAGCCGTCTCACGCTGGCCGGCCCGCGCGGCAGTCAGGGTCGCCTCCAGCGACTCGATGGCGAGGCGACTGTCGGCGTTGTTGGCAAAGTAGCGCGGGTGATCGGGGTGGATTGCCGTGGTCGCCAGCAGAGTGCCGCGCGCAACAGCCCGCTGCAAGGCCGCTTCCAGCGCGATGCCGGGCACGATGCCCAGGCCGTGTTTCAGCGCCGGGTGCGCCGCCAGCTCGTCGCGGGTGATCGAGGCCGTTGGCGTCTGCTTCAACTCCAACAGGCGCAGCGCGACCAGGCTGACTTTCAGTTCGGCCAGATCGTCGATCTCCGCCAGCGCGTTGCGAATCAAATCATCGATCACAGTTGAATCTTCTCGCGCGCCAGATTCTTGAACGAAGTCAGGCGCTTGTCGAAGAACAGGGTGGCCTTGCCGGTGGGGCCGTTGCGATTCTTGGCCACGTTGATCTCCGCGATGTTCTTGAATTCGGTGTCGGGGTTGTAGATCTCGTCACGGTAGATGAACATCACGATGTCCGAGTCCTGCTCGATGCTGTTGTGAACAAATATGTCGTTGGCGATGAAATTGCTCGGTCCCGGCACGGTCATATCGAACACCTCTGTCTCGCCTGCCGGCTCAATCGAGACGATTTGATCCCAGTACACTGCGCTATGCGCCAGGCGCAGCAACTCAGGCGATCGAACCACAGACGCAACCCGCGCCGCGCGCTCCCGGCTCATGTTTTGCCGGAAGATGGTCATTCCACTGTAAGCCATCCCCAATTGTTGATGCAATGCGCGATGAGAGATGCTGTTGGCGGACATAGCCGGCCGAACATACATGCGCCACACGTCAACAGGTATCACATCCCGGTTCGTATTCGCTTCGACCGATGCCAGATATCTCTCAATCTCAGCCAGCGCCTCTGCGCGGCGTCGGCCCACAGCGCCCACTTGTTGCGCAAAACGCGCCAGGTCTGGCTTGCCGCTAACAATCACATGAAACTGGTCGCGTCCTTTCTGAAGTTGCCGCTGACGCTTGACCCGCGACACAATAGACAACCTCAACAGCAACGACTGAACATCGCGCGCGAGACGCTCGCTGCTTGTCGCATAGTAGACCGCTGGATAGACAGTGGACGAGCCGCGCATAGTCAAACAGCCATCGGTTGCCCAGAGATGCCGTAGAAAGAGGCTAATGCCTGAAACATCCTGCTGGAAAACGCAGTCGGGAACCGCTTTCTCGTGCGCGCGTCTTCCCCACCCCCCCATCGCCATAAGCCATTCTGCAACAGCACTATGAACGTGATGAGTGTGCCGTCGTGTTGAGGCCAGATACACCTGAAACCACGAGCGTTCCTGCCGAATTCGAGGCGCGATCTGATCGCCAAAAACTTCGCCGGCCAGCGCACGAACCAGATCTGCCAGATCAGATTCGCGGGTCGTGTATTGCACGGCGTGCGTTGACAGAGTGCAACCATCGCCAATGAGGTGGCCGAGCAATGCGAGCTCTGCATCCGACATGAAACGAGCCGGCCCAGCCGCCGCAACGCGCGGGAGCGCAATGTGTGCCCCGCAACCAAGCTCGTCGAGGCGACGCCAACCGTCAATAGTCAGGAGCTTATGATTGGCAGTTGCAGTGACTGAACGACCCGTCCTGGTCACCAGATGATAGACCGGCTTGACGCCGGTGGCAAATGCCCGCGACACAGTGGCCGCTGTCAGTTGCAGCGTGTCAGGATCGAGCGCGCAAACCTTGAAATCGCTCCTGCCCGCCAGATCGCGTATCATAACGCGCTGGCCGGAATCGGCCATCTGGATCAAGGAATCCCCGGCAATGCACCCGCTCTCGCGCAGATCGCTCAGCATCGGGCGCTTGTCGCTGCGTTGTTCGACCAGGCGCGACAACTGGCTGCCGGCCACAATCGGCACCTTCAACTCGCGCGCGATGCTTTTCAGCGAGCGCGAGATGTACGAGATTTCCTGCACGCGGTTGTCGCTGCGCCCGCCCATCTCGGCCTGCATCAGTTGCAGATAATCGACGATGATGAGGTCGAGGCCGTACTCCTGGTAGATGCGGCGCGACTTGACCCGCAAATCCAGCGGGCTGAGCGAAGGCGTGTCGTCCAGGAACATGTACAGGTCGGCCATCTGCATGCACACCTTAGTCAGCCCCGCCCACTCTTCGTCCTTCAGATCGCCGATGCGCAGACGTTGCGAGTCGATGCCGGTTTCGGCCGCCACAAAACGCTGCACCAGTTGCTCGTTGCTCATTTCCAGGCTGAAGATGGCGACGCGCTGGCGATGCCGGAACGCAGCGTGATAGCCAATGTTCAGCATCAGGCTGGTCTTGCCCACGCCCGGCCTGGCGGCGACAATGATGAGATCACCCTTTTGCAGGCCGCCGGTCAATTTGTCGAGATCGGGATAGCCGCTCGGGATGCCCAGCGGCTCATCTCTGTGCTCATGTAGGTACTCGACGCGCTCGAAGAACTCATCGACGGCCTTGCGGATCGGCGTCATCTGGCCGGACATGCGCTGGTCCGACACGCCAAACAGCGACGCCTCGCTCTTCTCGATCACCTGCGGCAGCGGCGTCGTCTGGTCATACGCCAGCCGGGCAATCTCGGACGCCGAGTGAATCAGCCGGCGCCGCAGCGCAAGATCCTCGACCAGACGCGCATACGCCTCAACATTCAGCGCCGTCGGCACAGCCGCCGTCAACTGCGCCAGATAGCTCTCCCCGCCGGCTTCCTCCAGCAGATTCTGCCTGGCCAGTTCCGACGCCACCGTCAACAGGTCCGCTTTGTCGCCCAGGGCCAGCATGGCCTGATAGATCCAGCCGTTTTTTACAATGTAAAAATCTTCAGGCCGCAGAAAAGCGGCAACGCGGGGCGTGGCCGTCGGATCAATCAGCAATGAACCCAGCGTCGCCTCTTCAGCTTCGACGCTGTGCGGCGGAAGAACATCTGCCATGGGAGCGACGAAGGATTATACAATCGCGTATCGGATCATCCATGCCCAAACGCGCCAGACAACACCATGGCGCGCTGCGCGGCGGCGCGCCCCACAGCGAATGGGCGGCCGCCGCCGGCCGCGCCATCCAACGCTGGGCGCCGCACATGCTGCTCGTCTTTGCGTTTGCGCTGCGCGCAGCCAACATCACCGGCGAAAGCCTGTGGCGTGACGAGGTTGACACCATCCGCTTCGCGTTCGTGTCATTCGATCAACTCCTGGGCAATCTCACGCGCGCCGGCTTCAACGGCCCGTTCTATCACCTGCTCATGCGCGGTTGGTTGACGCTGGGCGGCGTGAACGATTTCGCCGTGCGTTACTTCTCGCTGCTGTGCGGCGTCGCGCAGACGGCCATGATCTTTGCCCTGACGCGCCGGCTGTTTGGCCGGCGCGCGGCGGTGATCGCAATGGGACTGAGCGCGATCGCGCCGGCGCTGATCTGGTACGGCGCCGAGGGCAAGATGTACACGCTGCAGCCGCTGCTCATTGCGACCGCGCTGTATGCGCTGCGCCGCGCAACGCTTGGCGCGCCCCCATCGGCCCGATGGTGGAGCGTGTTCATTGTTGCAACCAGCCTGGGCTATTACACCCATTTGCTCACGCCGCTCTTCCTGCCGGTCGCCGGCGTCTTTGCGCTCTCATGGCTGCCGCAGACCCGGCGCCATTGGAAGGGCGCAGCCGCCGCGCTGGCGCTCTGCACGCTGCCCTACGCGCCCCTCGTGGCATGGCAATTGCCGCTCTGGCTGAGGGGCGCAGACAGCGGACATCCGGCCTATCCGCTCGACGT
>Ga0308419_1000644_pt1 | contig 24515 bp, 18 predicted proteins | sample HotsprSampleMS50_FD_203674 | JGI IMG/M metagenome (GOLD analysis project Ga0308419, IMG submission 203674) | Hot spring phototrophic mat microbial communities from Mushroom Spring, Yellowstone National Park, Wyoming, United States - 20090730_MS50 ... | reverse complement strand
GCCTCCTTCGTTATGGCCGTAAGATCCTACGGATTGGTCCCCGGTCTTCTCGTGCCCACCGTTGCCTACGCTCTACCGCGCTTTGAGCTGTTGCTGGCCCTTGCGCTCGGTCTGGGCCTCTTCCCCCGGGTCACGCCTCGGCTGACTCAGGTTCTTCTGACCGTTTTCATAGCCGCTATCGGTTACCGGCTCCTCGCCGGGGAGCCGACGCCTTGCGGCTGTTTCGGGGGGAGTGAGCCTCTCACGTGGCGGACCCTGGTGCGGGACTTCGGTCTCATCTGCCTTGCCCAGGGCCTCGTAGTCCTCGAGGCACCAGGTCTGTTTGCCGGGCGGCGGCAGGAGTATGCCGCCCTGGCGGGGGCATTGGGCCTAACCATCGTGGCAGGGCTTGTCCTTCCCCTTTGCCGGGTCCCCTCCTACGGGGTTACGGCAATCGGGTCTGCTCTCAGGGAAACGCTAGGGGAGGCGAGCCAAGCGGGTCGCGTCGAGACCCGCCCCCTGGCGCTGCGAGTCATGGACTCCGAAGGAAACCCGGTGCAGCTCGACTTTCGGCCGGGTGAGATGTGGCTAGTCTTTTTCGCCGACTCGAGGTGCTCTCTTTGCGGCGACATCGGGCGATGGCTCGAGCGCAACGCCGGTCGGCTCTCCGGGGATGTACAGATGGCGGTCGTCGTCGGCGGGGTGATGACCGAGCCAGGTCACGAGGAGCCTGGGGACGCTACCCCGACGGGCCTGCCGACGTCTCCCGGGGCGCTGGCTGTGAGTGCCGAAGCCGGGACGGCTGCCCCACTTCTGACACCCGACCAGGCCGGCTTGGTGGCTGAGTCCTGGGGCCTGAACTCGGCAGTGTACTTCGATCCCGGAAACCTCGAAGCTGCACGCTATGGGCTTGTCGGAACGCCGGCAACTCTCTTTGTCGTGGACGGCGAGGTCCGGGCGGGCGCGGTGGTTGCCAAGCAGACCCCGGCACGCCGCCCAGACCTTATGGATTTCCTGGGTGACTCTGCAGGGGTGGCCCCATCGGCACGACCTTCTCCGGAGACGCCCACCTTGCTTTCGCGGCCTGCCCGCCCGCAAAGGAGGAGTAACAAGTGAAGAGGAAACTGACAGGTGCGGTAGCATTCGGCCTGCTTGGGGTGCTGCTTCTGGGTCTTACCGCCTACGCTGCCCCGCCGGCGGGATGCTGGTACACGGGGTTGGTAAAGCAATACCATTACATCACCTGCAACTGGTGCCTCATTAACCTCGGCAATGGGGGTTACCCAGACGCCGATACCATTTACTCGTACCGACAGTATCAGTGCCCGGACGGCTCCATCGGGTGGGAGCTGGTGACAATCACGAACACCTGCACGTATTACGCCTCCTGCATGCACCAGTAGGCAAATCACGCTCGCGAGCGGGCAGGCCGCGCCTACCAGTAGGTGTCCTGGGGGGACGAAAGTGGTCCGCGGTGTCGCGTTCAAACTCGGCTCCGTCATCCTGGCACTGCTATGCTTGCTCTTCGGCGGAGTCGTATCGCGTGAGCAGTGGCGCACGGCAAGGGGCATTCAGGCCGAGATAGAGGCGGCTTGTCCGGCTCGCTTCACGGTTCTGGCTCTGCCGGCCGGGTTCGAACACATCGGTCCGCAGGGTTTGACCTTCGACCAGGCGCGTAGCCTCGCTCGACGCCTCGACGGTGTTGCGGATGTCGCCATGGTGAGTGGACTTGTGCACAGTCCCGTAGTATACGCTGCCGGACCTCGCGGAGAGGGGTCAGTCCTCATTCAACGCGCGGTGCCCTACATGGCTGTCAGCGCCAACTACTTCAGTCTGATGGGACTGAACCTTGCCGCCGGGCGTTTCTTTACCGGAGCCGAAGAGGCGGCCGGAAGCAGGGTGTGCGTGGTCGGGGCGCTGGTGGAGCACGCCGTTGGGGAGCTACATGCTGTTCCGTACAGCCCGTCGCACGAGAGGTACCAAGTGGTCGGGAAGTTGCAGCCGTTCCAGGGTCCCTACTTCCCGTTGCCGTGGATATGGCAGTCCATGACCGAAGGAAAGCCGGACTTCCCCTCCTCCCCTGCCTACGCAGTGTTCACTCCTATATCCGCCCGGGTTGGGTTCGCGTCGGACGGGTTGTCTGGTGGGAGGGACACCTGGGTGGTCCCTCTGGTGGTGCCCAAACCGGGGCAGAGCGAGGCGGCGCGGGCGGTCACGACAGCCTTCTTCGAGGAAGTCTGGCCGGGGGCGGTTCTGGACTTCGGGGTGAGTGGTGACATCATCATCATCCTCGAGCAGGTGGCGTCGCGGGCAGAGTCGTTCTACGGTTCAGCCTTCCTTCTCATGCTGGGCCTGTGTCTTGTCGGCACGGGTGGGTTCATGGTCCTGGGCATCGCCCGGCGCAAGCGAGCCATGGCCGTCGAGCGGTCCCTAGGCGCGACGCGGCTTCTGTTGGTCCTCCGGGCCGCGCTGGAAGGCGGCGGACTTGCCCTCCTGGGTGTCGCCCTGGGGGCTCTGGCCGCCCTGCCGCTCATCACCGGCATCCTCAGGGGAGAGTCCGGCCCAGTCGCCCTCCGGAGTGTGCTTGTGGACTTCGGCTGGATGGGGGCTGGCATTCTGGGGGCAGGACTGGGAGCGGCCCTGGGTGCGGCTCTCTGGGCCACGGGTACGCTCCCGGTAGAGAGCCTCCGGCGGGCGACTGTCCTCCCCGGACGGCGGGCGGTGGACTTCCGGGTCCCGCTGGCGGTGCTCGCTGTGGCCCTGGCGTCGGCGCTGCTCGTCTCCCTCGTGGTGAGCGGACGTTCCTCGGTCTCGGCACTGGAGAGCTACCTCAGGAGTGCAGGTGAGCGGGTGGTGGTGGTCCGCCAGGACGTCTTCAAGGCCGAAGGCCGCCTGGCGCAGTCGGACCTGCTCGGCGAAGTGGATGCTGACCTGCTGCGGGAGAAGCTCCCGCGGGACTGGGACGTCATCTGCCAGACTGTGGTACCGGTCGAGGTCAGGCTCGGCGACTCGCCGGCGCGCATGGTGACGGCCTACGGTCTTGACGCCGGCTGGCCTGAGGAGGCGGGGTTCGCCCTGGAAGACGGGGCTCTCCTCACGTTGGGGGGACCCGGGTCCGGTGAATCTGCCGGAGCGCCCCCTATGTGCTACGTAGGTGCACGCCTTGCCGAGGAGCTCGGTGGAGGACGGGAGGTCGTCGGGATGACCCTCATGCTGAACTCGGCTGTTGGGGTCACCGTAGCCGGTGTTCTGGCTCCTCGCCCGCCGGGTGTGGCCGACCGCCTCGGCGACCGTGACCACGCTTTGGTCATGTCGAGAAAGGCCCTTGCCGAGGCGGTCGCTCTCGTCCCTCCTCGGGCCCGGACCGAGGTCTGGGTCTACCTCGCACCGGACGTGAACAAGGATGAGGCCGTCAATCAGATAGGCGGGGCGCTTGGAGAAACCGAGCGAGAGAGACGTGGCCTGGAGGTCGAGGCCCTGGTGGAGGAGGTGTCCCGGCTGACGCGTATCACGGCCGAGCTCGGTTTCCAGCAAGTCCTCCTCGCCGGGCTGGCGATGGCGACGACGGCGTGGCTGGTCGGGCTCATCATGATGGCCCGGGTTTCGGACCGGCGCCGGGAGATAGGTATCCGCCGGGCGGTAGGGGCTTCCCCGCGGAGCCTCGGTCTCCTGGTCGTCGGGGAGACCCTAGCCATGTGCGCTGCGGGGGCGGTCATCGGGTCGGGGTTCGGGCTCCTGTTGGCCGACTGGTACTGTGCTTCGCGAGGCTGGCCGGTGACGGGCTGGGCCGAGGCTCTGCTCGAGGTCGTCGGCGGGGTGGTCGTGCTCGGTCTTCTGGCTTCCCTCGCCCCGGTGCGGCAGGCGCTCGGCGACGAGCCGATGAAGGCCTTGAGAGAGGGAGAGGCGTGAAGAATGATGGACCAACTGCCGACCAGGGACCCCGAGACCATCGTGGTCACAGAGGGGCTTTCGCGCGTGTATCGCCGGGGGACCCACGAGGTGTGGGCCCTTAGGGAGTGCAGCCTTACGATACGGCGGGGCGAGTTTGTGGCCGTCATCGGGCCCTCGGGCTCGGGCAAGAGCACCCTCCTCCATATCCTCGCGTGCCTCGACCGCCCGACCGGCGGCCGGTACCTCCTTCGAGGGGTGGATGTGAGTGAGCTCCCGGACGGGCGCCTGGCTCTTATCCGGAACCGGTTCTTAGGTATGGTGTTCCAGTCGTTCAATCTCCTTCCCACCTTGAGGGCCTGGCAGAACGTGGCCCTTCCGCTTTCGTACCGTGGGGTGCCGAAGGCGGAGAGGCGCCGGCGGGCCCTGGAGATGTTGGAGCGCGTGGGGCTTGCGGAGCGGGCGACCCACTACCCGTTTGAACTCAGCGGGGGCGAGGAGCAACGCGTCGCCATCGCCCGGGCCTTGGTCACTGAACCCGAGCTCCTGCTCGCCGACGAGCCGACGGGGAACCTAGACAGCCGGGCCCAGGAGGAGTTCATGTCCATAATGGCACAGCTCCGGCAAGCGGGCACGACGATTGTCATGGTGACACACAACCCTGACCTGGCGGAGCGGGCGGACCGGGTGGTCAGGATGCGCGACGGCTGCCTACAAGCTTGAAGACACGACAGCTCTGGGTTACAATCTCGGACGTAGCCATGACGGGGACGAAGTAACCCGCCTGGCCTCGGAGAGACGGGGCGGTCGGTGCGAGCCCCGGGTCCCGGGCGGGTGAAGGCCACCCCGGAGCTCCCGGCGAAGCCGCGGAAGACGGCCGCTCGGCGTCCCTCGGTCGAGTCGCGCGGTCACGCGGTCTAAGTCAGGGCGGTGGGCCCGTTAGAGTCCGCCGGTGCGCCCGGAAGGCGCACCGCCGAGGCCGTTCCCGTGAGGGGGCGGCGAAGAGGGTGGTACCGCGTCGGAAAGACGCCCCTCGCTCCGGCCGCTAGGTCCGGAGCGGGGGGCTCTTGTCTTTCGCCGGGCCCTGCGCCTCGCTGAGGGGCGCGTGGCCGGCACGCGGCCGGCGCTCCGACCATGAAGGAGGGTCTCATAGTTGGAAGCTCTCAGCGGCAACGACATCCGGACCCGTTTCCTGGAGTACTTCCGCTCCAAGGGGCACGAGGTCGTCGCGAGCTCGTCGCTGGTCCCCGCCGGCGACCCGACCCTGCTCTTCACCAACGCCGGCATGGTCCAGTTCAAGGATGTCTTCCTCGGGCTGGAGACCCGGCCCTACCGGCGCGCCACGACGGCCCAGAAGTGCGTCCGGGCCGGCGGGAAGCACAACGACCTCGACCAGGTCGGCCGGACGGCCCGGCACCACACCTTCTTCGAGATGCTGGGGAACTTCTCGTTCGGCGACTACTTCAAGGTCGACGCCATCCGCTTCGCCTGGGAGCTTCTGACCGACGGTTTCGGTCTGCCCCCCGAGCGGCTCACCGCCACCGTCTATCACGATGACGACGAGGCCTACTGCATCTGGAGAGAGAGGATCGGCCTCCCCCCGGAGCGCATCGTCCGGCTCGGGGAGAAGGACAACTTCTGGTCGATGGGCGACACCGGACCTTGCGGCCCCTGCACGGAGATAGTCTACGACCGCGGCCCCGAGCTGGCCTGCGGACCGGAGGGGAGCTGCGGGGTCGGCAAATGCGACTGCGACCGGTGGCTCGAGGTGTGGAACTTGGTCTTCATGCAGTTCGACCGCGACGCCTCCGGCCGGATGACCCCGCTGCCCAGGCCCTGCGTGGACACCGGGATGGGTCTCGAGCGCATCGCCTCTGTCCTCCAGGGCGTCCCGTCGAACTACGAGACGGACCTCCTCCGCCCGCTCATCGATTATGTCGTCGGGCGGACCGGGCGCCCGTACGACCGAGGGGAGGCGGGTTTCCCCTTCCGGGTCATCGCCGACCACGCCCGGTCGTGCACGTTCTTGGTCGCCGACGGAGTCCTACCCTCGAACGAGGGGCGGGGCTACGTCCTGCGCCGCATCCTCCGGCGTGCCGCCCGCTTCGGGCGGGTGCTCGGGCTCGACCGGCCGTTCGTGCACGAGCTCGTGCCGGTCGTCGGGTCGCTGATGGGCGAGGCCTATCCCGAGGTCGTCCAACGACGGGACTTCATCCAGACGGTCCTCGAGACCGAGGAGGCCCGCTTCCTGGAGACCCTCACCGAGGGGACCCGCCGGGCCGAGGAGATGCTGGCCGAGGCCAGAGCCCGGGCGGAGGCCCAGGCTCTGGCGCAGCCCGGGGCCGAGGGCCGGGAGAGGCGGCCGGTCCTCTCCGGCGAGGCGGCTTTCCTCCTCTACGACACGTTCGGGTTCCCGATCGACCTCACCGAGGACATGGCGGCCGAGCGCGGGGTGGCCGTCGACCGCGCCGGGTTCGAGCGGGCCATGGCCGAGCAGCGCCGCCGCGCCAGGGAGGCCCGGGAGGCCGCCGGGACGGCCGACGAGGTGGCGATGGTGGCCGAGCTCTTCGCCGGGCTGCCGACCCCGCTCTTCGTCGGGTACGACCCGGCGAGTCTCGAGGTCCGGACGCGTCTTCTGGGTGCGGCGGTGCGTCCGCAGGGCCAGGGTGACTCCGGCCGGCTCGTCCGGGAGGTCACCCAGGCGGATGGCGAGGCCTACTTCCTCCTCGCCGAGGTCCCCTTCTACCCCGAGGGCGGCGGGCAGGTGGCCGACCGCGGTCGCCTGGAGGGCCGCCTCGGGCGGGCCGAGGTCTTGCGGGCCTTCCGCCTGCCCGACGGGAAGGTCGTCGTCGTGGGTCCGGTCACCGACGGCCGCCTGGAGGTCGACTCGGAGGTGTCGGCCGCCGTCGACCTCGAGCGCCGCCGAGCGACGGCCCGCAACCATACGGCGACGCATCTTCTCCACCGTGCCTTGCGCGATGTGCTGGGCGAGCACGCGGCGCAGTCGGGCTCCCTCGTCACCCCGGAACGCTTGCGCTTCGACTTCTCGCACTTCTCCCCGCTCACCCCGGCCCAGCTCGCCGAGGTGGAGGACCGGGTCAACCAGGCGGTGCTGGCCTGCCTCCCGGTCAGGGCCGGCGTGATGAGTTACCGTGAAGCCGTGGCCGGCGGGGCCATCGCGCTCTTCGGCGAGAAGTACGGCGCCGAGGTCCGCGTGGTGGAGATAGAGGGTCTCAGCCGAGAGCTGTGTGGCGGGACGCACGTGGCCTCGACCGGCGAGGTAGGGCTCTTCCGCATCGTGGCCGAGGGTGGCATCGGGGCCGGTCTCAGGCGCATCGAGGCGGTGACCGGGCTCGGGGCCCTGGAGAGGCTGCGGCAGGTCGAGGCCACCCTCGGCGAGGCTGCCACCGCTCTACGCTGCGACCTGCTGGAGGTCCCGGAGCAGCTCGGGCGTCTGCTCGGCGAGATGCGCGAGCTCGAACGGGAGCGCACCCGGCTGGAGACCAAGTCGGCCCTGGCCTCCGCTGCCGAGGTCGCCGACCGGGCGGAGCGGGTCGGCGGGCACGGGCTCGCCGTCGGCGCGCTGCCGGCGATGCCTTTGGAGAGCCTGCGCCAGGCCGGCGACCATGTCCGCGACCGCCTCGGTTCCGGGGTGGTGCTGCTGGGTGCCCCGACCGAGGACGGCGGGCGGGTGAGCTTCGTGGCGATGGTGTCGAAGGACCTCGTCGCCAGGGGGCTCCACGCCGGGAAGCTCATCGGCGAGGTGGCCAAGGTGGCGGGCGGCGGGGGCGGAGGGCGCCCCGACATGGCCCAGGCCGGGGGACGCGAGCCGTCCCGCCTGGGCGAGGCTCTCGACAGAGGGCGGGCCCTCATCAGGGAGGCTTTGGAGCGGCTGGACACCGTCGGCTAGGCGTGGGGTGCCGGGTGCGGGAGAGGTGCTGGAGAGGTGCGGGATAGGCGGGCAAGCCTCGGGTAACTTAAGCCGAAGACGCCCGAGGGTGTGCGTGAGGGTGTGGCCGAGAGGGGCTGCGGGAGGCCGCTCGGGCGCGGACGTGGCTGGAGGAGATGACCCGGGGCGGGAAGAATACCCGGCCGACCCGAGTTCCTGGGGGGTGTTGACCCTGCCCACCGAGCAGGAGAAGACCAGGGCGTGGCGAGGCCAGGCCGAGGAGGCTCCCAAGGCCCGGGACGTGCTGCTCCAGGTGTACGAGGCCCTCCAGGAGAAGGGGTATAACCCGATCTACCAGATCGTCGGCTACCTCCTCTCCGGGGACCCCGCCTACGTCACGAGCCACAAGTCCGCCCGGAGCCTGATCCGTCGCCTCGAGCGCGACGAGCTCCTGGAGGAACTGGTCCGGAGTTACCTCGAGAAGCACGCCTAGTCGCCGTCGTCCCCTCCGGCAGGAGAGGGACGGGGGAGGTCCAGAGGTCCGAGGTCCAGAGGTCCCGGGCGTGACGTTCCGTGAGGAGGCCCGAGCCGAACCGTGATTCCCCTGCGCGACAGCATCCGGTCCAGGCGCTTCCCGCTGGTGACGGTCTTGCTCGTCGCCTTGAACACGTTGGTCTTCCTGTACGAGGTGTCCCTTCCGCGCCAGGCTCTGGTGGCCTTCACCATGAAGTGGGGCTTCACGCCGGCCGTGCTGTTCGGACCCGGTGGCTACGCCCCTCCGGCGCCGCACGGGGTGCCGTGGTTGGGGGCGGGAGGTGCCCCACCCGTCCTCACCCTGGTGACCTCCACCTTCATCCACGGCGGCTGGATGCACCTCTTGGTGAACATGCTTTTCCTGTGGGTGTTCGGCGACAACGTGGAGGACCGCTTGGGCCGTCTGCGCTACCTCGCCTTCTACCTTCTCTCGGGGGTGGCGGCGAACCTGGCCCACGGGCTTGCGGCCCCGGCGGCCGACGTGCCGGTGGTGGGGGCGAGCGGGGCGGTGGCCGGCGTCCTGGGCGCCTATTTCGTCGGGTTCCCCCGGTCGCGGATAACGTCCCTGGTGTTCCTGGGTGTCTTCGTGACCGTGACCCGCGTCCCCGCGGTCATCTTCCTCGTCGTCTGGTTCATCCTGCAGCTCTTCATGGGACTCGCTTCGTTCGGCGCACCCGGCCAGACGGTGGCCTGGTGGGCCCACATCGGCGGCTTCGTCGCCGGGGCGGCGCTCTTCTCTCTCTTGCGGGCCCTCCGGCCCGCGCGCGTCAGGACGTAGGGAGGACGTAGGGCCCCCTTCCCGGCCTGGGCTGTGGGGAAGGGGGAAGGGCCCGCGGGCGCGTGTGGGCGGCCTAGTCCCCAGGGACTTCGTACAGCAGGAGCCACTCGCCTCCGCGCAGCCGTCCGAACGGCTCGACGGTCGCCGGTCCCTCGGGCGCGACGACCAGGGCCACCCATCGCCCTCCGGGTACCACCCTCCGCGCCCCGTCCGACCAGTGCGGGTCCAGGGCTTCCTCAGTGCCGAGACGCCACAGGCGCAGCCGGGTAGGGTCACCGGCTTCGTCCGGCGCGACGGCCAGGAGCAACTCCCGGTCGAGCCAGACCGGGTCCCGCGAGTCCCGGAGCCCGTCCGGGACGGGGACCTCCCTTCCGGCCGCAACATCCCAGACGGCGAGGCCCGCGGCTCCGGGCTCGCCCGCCGTCGTCCCGCCCGGGACCAGGGCGAGGTAGGAGCCGTCCGGGGAGAAGGCCCGGGGGTAATATGGCCCGCCCGAGGGTAGGGTCACCGGCACGGGGATGAAGCCGGGCGCGCCGGCCACGAAGGTGCGCTCTCCCGCACTCTGGGCAGGCCGGGCCTCGGTCGGGCCGGACGGAGCCGGGGACTCCACGTAGGCCAGTCGGGAGGCGTCCGGGGACCAGACAGGGTGGCGGAAGACCTGCCCGTCCGTCGCCCGGAGGACCACCGCGGGCTGCGGAGGCGCCCCGGACCCGGCCTCGGCGCCAGCGGCCAGCGACTCCCGTGAGTAGATGCGGAGTTCGGAGCCGGCGGTCACCGGGAAGGCGGCCTCCTCGAGGTAGACGGCCTCCGAGCTCCGGATGACGACCACGGCCAGCCACGCGCCGCCCGGGGCGGTCACGGGCGCCAGGTGTGCACCGGGCTCGCACAGCTCGGCCAGGACTTCCCCGTCGGGCAGCCGGACTAACCGGAGAGCACAGGAGCGCGGGTCGGCGCCGGGCACCCGGACCGCGAGGAGGGTGTCGTCAAGCCACGCGATATGACAGAAACTATACGGGAACTCGAGGTGCGGGACTGCCGGGAGCGGGGTGGGGGCCCAACTGGCCGTGTCGAGACAGCCGACGGACTCTCTGTCCGACCGCAGGAGGTAGCGCCCGTGCGGCGAGAGGCTGAGCGCGGAGGCCGCCCCGAGGGGGATGGGCTGACCTTCCACCGGATGGACCCAGGCGGTGAAGTCGGCGTAGTGGACCCCGACGCAACCTCCGCCGTCAGGGAGAGGCAGCGCGCTCGCGAGTTGGGCCTCGGCCGGTATCTCGGTCGTGCGGACGGCGCCCTCGGGTGTCACGGTGAAGAAGACCTGACGCTCGTCGTCGAGGTCGCCCCAGCCCCAGGCCCGGCCGTCCTCGAGCCATCCCGCGTCGCGGAGGTTCACGAAGGGGCCTACGGCCAACGCGCGCGCCCCGGAGTCTTGGCGGGCCGAGAGAGGCTCCGGGAAGCCCTCGCCGACCGGCCCGGAAGGAGGCGGCTCGCTCTTCCCGCAGCCGGTGCACCCTACGCCGAGCCAGGCCACGAGCACCGCCACGCCCAGCGCGCCCAACGCGCGCGGTATCGGGCCCAAAGGTCCCGAGCGGGGTGGGGTCTTGGGAGGGAGCACGGTGTATCTTCCTTCCCATCGGTGCCGGTCGCGCGGGTGGCCCGCGTCAAGGCGCCGCTCCGTGGACTTCTTCTCGGCAGCACCTTTCGGTCCTCCATGTCCTCCGCGTCACACCTTTCGCTCCTCCGTGTCCTCCGCGTAACCCCCGGCACCGTTCTCCACATCTCGTTCATGCTCGTTGCCCGGGCGACCGTCGCGGGGTTATAAGGGGAGGAGATGCGCCAAGGAGGCGGAGATGCGGCGTCCGGGTCCGGGTTGGGGGCGCTCCTGGCGCGGGACGGGGGTGATGGGGTGGAATACGTCGAGCTCGGGCGCTCGGGGCCGGTGGTCTCGCGCTTCTGCCTGGGGCTGCTCCCGCTGAGCCCGCTCCAGTCGGACCTGCCCCGACCCGAGGCCGAGCGGCTCCTGGCGGCGGCCGTCGAGGCCGGGGTGACCTTCTTCGACACCGCCGAGCTCTACCGGACCTACTCCCTCGTCCGGGACCTCCTGCGCCCGCCCTTGGTCGTGGCCAGCAAGGCCTACGCCTTCGACTACGCCGGCATGAAGGAGAGTGTCGAGCGGGCCCTCGTCGAGACAAGGCGGGACTTTCTCGATATCTTCCTCCTCCACGAGCAGGAGTCCAGGCTCACCCTGGCCGGGCACGCCGGGGCCCTCCGCTGCCTCGCCGACGCCAAAAGGGCGGGGGTGGTGGGGGCGGTGGGTGTCTCGACCCACGCCCCAGCAGTGGTGGACGCCGCGGCGGAGATGGATGACATAGACGTCATCCACCCTCTCCTCAACTGCCGCGGCCTCGGGCTCCTCGAGGGCAGCCTCGAGGAAATGCTCCAGGCCGTAGCCAAGGCTGACGCCGCGGGGAAGGGTATCTACGCCATGAAGGTCCTAGGGGGCGGGCACCTCGCCGCGTCGGCGCCCGGTCCGGAGAAGGTGACCGCCGAGGAGGCCTTCGCCTTCATCCGCGGGGTCCGGGGGGTCCACGCGGTCGCCGTCGGGGCCAAGACGGTGGAGGAACTCCGTTACGACATAGCGCTGCTCCTGGGTCGCACGCCTCGGGACGAGCTCGCCGAGCTTCAGGCCCGGGTGAGGGGCCGTCCGCGGCGCCTCTTCATCGAGGAGCACTGCGACGGGTGCGGGCGCTGCGTCGGGGCGTGCCGTTACGGAGCCCTGCGCTTGGAGGATGTTGCCGTTTCCAACGGGGCGTCCGGCGTTGGGGTCGTCCGTCGAGCAGTGGTCGATACTAGCCGCTGCGTCCTCTGTGGGTACTGCGCAGCGACCTGCCGGGACTTCTTCATCAAGGTGGTCTGAAAGGCCTTCGGGACTGGTGACCGGGCCCCGACCTTGCTCGCCCCAAGCAACCGTCATCCTCACCCGCCATATAGCGGTAGAACCATGCCTTCCTCGAAGGGCCACTCGAAAGGTGACTCCGTTTATCACCCGGCCTGCTTCTTGTGGTGGTAAGAGGCAATAAGTCTATCGTTTAGCTCTGAAGAGGATTCCCGGCCTTTTTGGAGGAATACTCCCTCAAGAGTGTCATATCTATTGGGTAAGAAGAAAGGAATGGGACGCAAGACCAATGCTGCCCAGACCGTCGCGATATAACCACTGTGTAGAGCTATGCAGCCAAGCATTTCTTGTCTTTAATGCTCTTTCGGGAGTCCTCGCCCTCGTGGACGCACGTAGCGCTCGCGAGCACTTAGGGCTAGAGCAGACTGGCAACCTGAGGGCGCCGACCGTCAGGCTGGAGTTGGGCCATGCGGAAGCTGCCACCGTGGAAGATTTCTTAGCAGCAGGCTTCCTTGTCCACCCCGAAGTCGATGAGTTGGAAGTGTACCGCTATCGGTGGTATGCTGCCCAACTGGACCCTTCGGTCGTCGCCCTCACCATCTGTCCGACTATGCGATGCAACATGAACTGCGTTTACTGCTTCGAGGACCGCGACGGAGCTGACATGGCCTCAGAAGTGGCGGACGCGGTGGTGGGTTGGGTCCAGCGGCGGCTGGAAAGGGCCCGGACCCTGAACGTCCTTTGGTTCGGGGGAGAGCCTCTCCTCCGGCCAGATTTCATCGAGGAGTTGTCGGCAAGACTCGTAGAAGCCGCCAAGCAGGTCGGGGCTGAGTATCACGCGGGCATCTTCACAAACGGGTATTGTTTGGGCCCTCGGGAGCTGGGGACCCTCGAACGCAGTCTCATCCGTGAGGTCGTCATCCCTCTTGATGGTCCGGAAGAGGTTCACGAGAAGCGTCGGCCTCACGTAGACGGCACGCCGGTGTTCGCTCGAATTCTTGAGAACGGCGTCCGAGCCTCCGAGGTACTCGATGTCACCTTCCAGTGCACGATAGACCGCGACAACGAACAGGCCGCGTGGCAGCTCTATGACTTCCTTGCCGAGAACGGGTATCTGGCGCGGGCCTCCTTCCGGCCTGTTCGCGTCTTCTGCGACTTACTCATGCAAACACGGCGCCCGGACAGCGCCTATGACTCAGGCGATTTCGACCGCAGACTCATCGCTGCCTATCGGCAGCGGATAGGGCGTCCTAAGATTGCACCTCCCTGTCCGGCCCCATATTACGGCTGCACCTACCAAAGCCACTACTGTTACGCGGTGGATGCCCACGGGCTGCTCTACAAGTGCGTGAAGGCCGTGGGGCGGCGGGAGCACGCGGTAGGTCATATCACGGAGCCACCGGGTCTGGACTCTCCTGCGTTGGCCCCTTGGCTGAAGACAGATCCCTTCCGAAGACCCGGGTGTCGAGACTGCAACCTTCTCCCCGTCTGCGGGGGAGGTTGCGCCATGGCGTACATTGAGAGGGGTCACCCGTTGTGCACTCACCTGCGAACCACCCTTCACGATTGGCTTATCCTGTGCGCTGAAGCGGAGGCCCGGCTCGAGTGCTGAAGGCGTCGCGTTTCAACCATGTCTGGGAGTATGACGGTTCCGCTCTGGCCTTTCAGGGCCGGACCGGCGTCGTGGTGGCACTGGACGTGGATGCACGGGGAGTGTTGCGCCGCGCCGAAGTGGAGCCCGTCGGTCCGGATGTACCCTGGGCTGCCGAGCTGGGTGAGGCTGGTTTTCTTGTACCCGAGACCGCCGACGAGGTGGCCGAGGTCCGGGAGACCTTCGAGCGCTCAAGGCGCGACCAGACCAGGGCCGAACTGGTGGTCGCCCCGACCATGGAGTGCAACCTGGCCTGCTCCTACTGCTTTGAACACGGACGCAACCCGGTCCGGATGAAGCCTGAGGTAGAAGAAGCAGTTGCGTTGGCGGCTCAGGCCCTCTGCCCCGAGGGCGGGAAGCTTGCGGTGACCTGGTACGGCGGTGAGCCGTTGCTGGCCCTGGACACTCTGGTCCGCCTGACCGCCTGTTTCCAGGAGGTATGTTCACGAGTTGGGGCCAGGTACGTGGCGCGTATCGTCACCAACGGGACCTTGCTACACCGTAAGGCGGCCCTTCGCCTGCTCGACCTGGGCGTCACCCGAGCCCAGGTCACTCTAGACGGACCTGAACTTCTCCACAACTCCAGGCGCCGCTTCCGGACCGGGTCAGGAAGCTGGCAGACCATTGTCGCGAACGTGATGGAGGTCTCATCCGTCCTGGATGTCGCCTTGCGGGTCACTGTCGGGCCGGGGGACGCTCGCTGGTTGGTTCCCCTGTGCGAAGAGCTGGACCGGCTGGGTATCCCGGAGGGAGTCTCCGTCTACGCCGCGCCGCTGAACGAGGAGGCAGGGTGCCATCAGGAATGTGGCGACTCGGGTCACTTCTTCGCCCAACTGGCCTGCCTTGGGCTTTGGAAACGGGGTCACCCACGCTTGCGTCTCCCGGTGCCCGACCCAACAGACCCGTGTCTAGGGCTTTCCCTTTGCGGCCTGGCTGTTGACCCTTACGGTGACATTCACCGCTGCCTGGAGACCGTGGGAGACCGCCGTTGGGCGGTCGGTAACGTGGTTGAGATTGCGGCCCGATGCCCGGGCTTTGAGTCCACGGCCGAGAGGCTTAGGCAGATGCTTGCGCGGAGTTGGTCCGAAGCAAACCCGTTCCGGACTGGCTCAGAGTGTTGCGAATGCCGCTTTCTACCCCAGTGCCTGGGGGGGTGTCCCAAGGCGTTCCTAGCGGGCGGCAGACGACAGTGCACCCCGTGGCGGACAGCCCTTCTCGACTGGGCCGAAGCTGTCGCCTCCGCCGACGGTGGGGGCGACTCAGAGACGCTTAAGGAGGGAGGGTGACGCGATGAAGATTCTGCGCAACGGTTCCAGCCGCGAGCACAAGCTGTACAGCGGCGTCTGCACCTGGCGGATTTATTGCATCTGACAGGTGAGACGGACGGGACCCGGCCGAGACCGGCCGGGTCCCGTCTTTTTCCGGCGCGACAACCTCGCTTCGAGGTGTGCCGAGCAGGTATGCCCGGGTAGAGAACGAAGTGCAGCCGCCACGAGTCTCTTCGGTGCGAGGTCCTGCAGCAGAGGGCAGACTGTACGGCGCAGTTGCCATCCTGTCTTGGGGAGAGAGCGCTGTGTCCTCCACGCGCTGTGGCCGAGAAGGCCGACGCGTGCTCGCCGTCGACTTGGGCAGCCGACGCATCGGACTGGCCGTGAGCGACCCGCTCGGCCTCACCGCTCAGGGGCTCCCTTCCCTTGAGCGGGGGCGCGACGCCGTGGCCCAGGTCCTGGAGGTCTGCCGGGCCTGGGAGGTGACCCGGGTCGTTGTAGGGTTACCGCTCAACATGGATGGCTCGCGAGGGCCGGCCGCGGACGAGGCCGAGACCTTCGCGGCCGAGCTCGCCTCGCGGGGCGGCCTTCCGGTCGAGCTGGTGGACGAGCGGCTGTCGTCGGCCCAGGCCGAGCGGGTCCTCATCGAGGCCGGCGTCAGCCGGTCCCGCCGCCGGCGTCGGGGGCTGGTGGACCGCGGGGCGGCGGTGCTCTTGCTCGACACCTACTTGCGGCGGCAAGGCGGCGTGGGCTAGGCCCAGCGCCGGACCGCTTCCGCGACCCCGAACGGTTCCAGAGCCCGCGGCAGGATGCCGTGCAGGTGGGCGATGAGGACGCCGTAGTTGACCACCGGGACTCCGGCTTCCGCCGCGACCGCCAGGCGCCTCAGCATCTCCCTCCGGTTCACCATGCACGCCCCGCAGTGGATGACGAGCCTGCAACCGGTGAGGTCGGTTGGGAAATCGCCCCCTACCGAGTAGGTCCAGTCCAGCGGCCCCCCCACATGCTTCTCCAGCCAGCGCGGTATCTTGACCCGGCCGATGTCGTCTCCGATGGGGTGGTGGGTGCAGGCTTCCGCGACGAGGACGCGGTCTCCCGGCCGGAGGTCGTCGGCGGCCCGCGCCCCGGCCACCAGAGTGGCGAGGTCCCCGCGGTGGCGGGCGAAGAGGATGGAGAAGGAAGTCAGGGGGACCTCCCGAGGGACGACCCGCGAGACGGAGTGGAAGGCCTGGGAGTCCGTCACCACCAGGCGCGGCCGGCGGGGAGCCAGGCGGCCCAGCGCGGCCTCGAGCCCCGTCTCCTTCACGACCAGTCCCATGGCCTCGTGGTCGAGGAGGTCGCGCAGGGTCTGGACCTGGGGGAGGATGAGCCGTCCTTTGGGGGCCTCGAGGTCGACCGGGACGACAAGGATGACTAGGTCGCCCGGCCGGACGAGGTCGCCGATGATGGGCGGACCTTCCCAGTCGGCCGGGGCGGCCGCGACCAGGGCTTGGCGGAGGGCGCCGAGCCCCCGCCCGGTGAGGGCGGAGACCGCGACGGCCGGGAGGCCTCTTGCCTCGGCCCACGCCAGATGGCGGGCGGGGTCGGCGACGTCGGTCTTGTTCACGGCGACGACGACCGGGACACCGCGGCGGGCCAGTTCCTCTAGCAGGGCTTCCTCTTCGTTCCCGCCCCTGCCGTCGCTGGCGCTCCCGGCGGCCGGGTCGGCCGACTTCCCGGAGGCCCGGTCGGTCGACTTCCCGGAGGCCGGGTCGGCACCGGCGTCGACCACCAGGATGGCCAGGTCCGTGCGACCGAGCACGCGCTGCGTCCGCTCGACCCGGAGCCGGCCGAGTTCGCCGACGTCGTCTATGCCGGCAGTGTCGATGACGACGCATGGTCCGAGCGGCAGGATCTCCATCGACTTCCAGACCGGGTCGGTCGTGGTGCCCGGGACGTCGGAGACCAGGGCCGCGCTCTGTCCGGTGAGAGCGTTGAGCAGACTCGACTTCCCCGCGTTGCGTCGTCCGAAGAAAGCTATGTGCAGACGGCCCGAGGTCGGGGTGGACTGCAGGCTCATAGATACAGGTCCCTCTCTCCGGCTTCCAGGCGGGCCAGACGCCGCACGGTCTCCTCGCGGACACCCTCGCTGGGAATCTCGGCGAGATGCTCGGCGATGGCCTTTTCCCCGGCCGCCGCCGTGGCCGGGGAGGCGTAGTCCAGCAGGTACTCCTTGAAGGTCAGGATGGCGTTCGGTAGGCACAGCTCCTTGATGCGACCGGTCTTGGCCAGCTCCATGAACCTCTCGCCGGTCCGGCCGCGCCGGTAGCAGGCCGTGCAGTAACTCGGGATGTACCCCGACTCCGCCAGGCTGCGGATGATCTCGTCGGGGCTCCGGTGGTCCTCGACGGCGAACTGCCCGAGGTCGGGGACCTTCGCGGCCGAGCGGAGGGTTTCCTCCTTGTAGCCGCCCACCCCCGTGCACGACCCGGCGCTGATCTGCGAGATGCCCAGGCCGAAGACCTCGTCCCGGAAGCCCGGCCTCTCCCGGGTGGAGAGGATCATCCCGGTGTAGGGGACGGCTAGGCGCAGGACGGCCACGATGCGCCGGAAATCCGCGTCCGAGACGACCCAGGGGAAGTCGGCCGGGTCCACGCCGGCAGCCGGTCGCAGCCGCGGGACGGAGATGGTGTGGGGGCCGACGCCCCAGACGCGGTCGAGGTGCTGGGCGTGGAGGAGCAGGGCCAGGACCTCGAAGCGCCAGTCGTACAGGCCGAAGAGGACGCCCACCCCGACGTCGTCTATGCCGCCGGCCATGGCCCGGTCCATGGCGCCTAGGTGCCAGTCGTAGTCCGCCTTGGGCCCGCGCGGGTGCATGGCCTCGTAGGTGGGGCGGTGGTAGGTCTCCTGGAAGAGGACGTAGGTGCCGATACCGGCCTCGTGGAGGAGACGGTAGTCCTCGACGGTGGTCGCGGCCACATTCACGTTCACCCGGCGGATCTCGCCGTGGCCGTTCCGCGAGCTGGTCTCGTAGATGGTCCGGATGGCCTCGACCACGTACGATACCGGACACTCGGTCGGGTGCTCCCCGGTCTCGAGGGCGAGGCGCTTATGGCCCATGGCCTCGAGGATGAGGACTTCCTCCCGGATTTCCTCCAGCGTGAGCTTGCGCCGGGGCAAAGACCGATTGGAGACCCGGTAGCCACAGTAACGGCAGTCGTTGACGCAGAAGTTGGAGATGTACAGCGGGGCGAAGAGGACCAGTCTCCTGCCGTAGATGGCCTCCTTGACCTCCCGCGCCGCGGCGAAGACCTCCGCCCAGACGTCCGGGTCCGGGGTGGCCAGGAGGGCGGCCACGTCTTCCGGTTCCAGGCCCTCGGCCGCACGGGCGTGGGCCAGGATCTCCCGGAGCCGCCCCCGGTCGGGAGGGGGCGCGGCCAGCCACTCTTCTATCGCCCGGTGGTCGATGAAATCCGCACCGTTCGGGGCTTTCTCGAGTCGATCCCGCATTGCGCTCACTCCTCTCGTTCCACGGGGTCGGCCAGGCGTCCCAGGCCGGCCAGCCAAGCGGAGATGGCCCGTCGTTGAGCGCCGAGGCAAGTCGCCCGGGCCGCCTCCGGCAGGCTCGTCAGGGCTCCGTCGTCCCGGTCCGGATAGATGGCGTAGAGCCGCCTTCTCTCCGCGGGGCCGACGTTGACCATGAGCACGTTCGCCCCGGCCCGGAGAGCCTCCACCCGGGCCGCCCGGTCTAGCGTGGCCAGGGCGGTCGTCGCCGGGAGGTTCACCCGGGGCAGTAGGAGCCGGGTCAAGGCGAGGAAGTTGATGGTGAGGTCGGCCGAGCCCGGGGCGGCTCCGGCTAAAGGTGTGTCCGGGTGGGGGATGAACGGCCCAACCCCGACCATCTCCGGCTCGAAGCGGGCGAGGAGTTCGAGGTCGCCGGCCAGGCTCGCCTCGGTCTGCCCCGGAAGGCCGATGATGTTGCCCAGCCCTACCTCGTAGCCGAGGTCCCTGAGCCACTCGGCGCAGCGGAGCCTCTGCTCCAGGCGGCGGCCAGGCCTCAAGGAGGCGTAGAGGACCGGGTCGGAGGTCTCGTGTTTGAGGAGGTAGCGGTCCGCGCCGGCGGCCCGCCAGGCCGCGTAGTCCCGGCGTGGTCGCTCACCGACGGAGAGAGTGACCGCGAGACCCGGCGCCGCGTCCTTGATGCGCCCGACCACCCGGGCGAGCGTCTCGCGGGTGTAGGACGGGTCCTCGCCGGACTGTAGGACCACCGTGGCGTAACCCGCGCGGGCCGCCTCGAGGGCGAGGCGCACGATGTCGTCCGCCTCGAGGGCGTAACGCTGGAGCGCGGCGTTGTCACGCCTGAGGCCGCAGTAAAGACACCGCTGCACGCAGCGGTTGGAGAACTCGATGAGAGCCCTGAGGTGGACCACCGGGCCTACCGTCGCGGCGCGGACCTGGTCGGCGGCCCGGCGGAGCGCCGCCTGCTCCGGTCCGACGGCTCGGAAAGCCCAGGTGGCTGCGGCGACGACATCGGAGCGCAGGAAAGTGGGGGAGAGCGTGCCGGAGGGTCCCGGCGCGTAGGACAGGTCGGTAGGCTGCTTCAACTCCGGCTGCCTCCCCTCGGTGTCAGCCGTGGTCCTCGCGGACCCGGCCTCCGCCTCAGGCGAGCGGTGCTCGAAGCTACCCTCGTAAACTTATCATCCGCAGGCCCGCCACGCAAGGAGAGGATTCGGCCCCGGCGGGTGGTATTCTACGGATGATGAGCACAAGATTGTGCACGGATGAAGGAGAGTCGGACCATGGACGAGACCTTGGTGAAGACGGCGGAGACCGGTGAGGCGGCTGCCGAGCGGGTGGCGGGCACCGACCTGAGCCTGGCCGACTTCTACACCCTCCCTGACCCGGACATCTTCGCCAAGACACGCGCTTTCTACGATTTCGCGGGCCTGCAGAAGGCCGTAGGGCACTACGCCTACCGGCGGACGCTGCTCTCCGCCAGCCAGAACCGCGTGGTCATCCTGGACCACGTCACGGGCCGCCCGCGCGAGATGGTCATGATGGCCTCGAACAACTACCTAGGCTTGGTGACGCACCCGCGGGTGGTCGCGGCCGGCGTCGAGGCCCAGGAGAAGTGGGGCGCGGGGGCGGGGAGCGTCTCGCTCCTGGCCGGGACGCTGGAGCTGCACCGAGAGCTCGAGCGCCGGTTGGCCGCCTTCAAGGGCTGCGAGGACTGCATCGTCTTCCCGGCGGGCTACTCCGCCAACGTCGGGATCATCTCCGGTCTGGCCCGGCCCGGGGACCTCATCCTCAACGACATCCTCAACCACGCCAGCATCGTGGACGGGTCTAAGCTTTCCGGGGCCGAGGTCAAGACCTTCCCGCACAAGAACCTCGAGGCCCTCGACCGTTACCTCGCCCGTCTGTCGCCGAAACACAACGGGCGTCTGGTCGTGGTCGACGGGGTGTTCAGTATGGACGGCGACATCGCGCCCATCCCCGAGATGCTGGAGATCTGCCGTCGGCACGGGGCGAGGCTGATGATCGACGAGGCCCACGCCACGGGGGTCATCGGGGAGCGAGGCCACGGCACCCCGGAGCACTTCCACCTGGAGGGGCAGATAGACATCGTGGCGGGCACGCTGTCCAAGGCCCTCGGCGGTATCGGCGGGTTCGCCGCCTCGACCAAGGAGGTCGTGGAGTACCTCCGCTTCTATTCGCGGTCGTATATGTTCTCGACGGCCCTCCCGCCGGCGGTCACCGCCTCGCTCATCGCCGCGCTGGAAGTCATCGACTCGGAGCCCGAGATCCACGCGCGCCTGTGGTCGAACATCCGCTACTTCCGGGAGGGCCTGACTTCGCTCGGCTTCGACCTCGGCGAGTCGGAGACGGCCATCTTCCCGCTCATCATCGGCGACGACTGGAAGGTCAAGGAGATGTGTCGGCTCCTGCACCAGGAGGGCGTGTTCGTCAACGCCGTCTTCTATCCGGCGGTGTCCAAGCGGCTGAGCCGCATCCGGATGAGCCTCATGGCCACGCACACCAAGGAGGACCTCGACTTCACCATCGAGGCCTGCGCCCGCGTGGGGCGCAGGTTGGGGATCATCGCCTAGCGCTCGGTCTGCTCCCTGAGGCCTGCCTGCGAAGGGAGGGCCCGGTGGCGGCGCGAATCTGTGCCGCATGAGCGACTCTGGCGACCTCAAGGCCGGCCCGCCGTGCGGACGGGGCGCGGCGGCGGCAGGCACGGCGGCGGGAGGCACGGCGGCGGCGGGACCGGCCGGACCTTCCCGCCCGCGGCGTGTGGCGGCCGTCCAGTTCGAGCCGACCCTCTTCCGCAAGGCGGAGAACACGGCCGCGCTCCTCCGGTTGGCCGAGGAGGCTGCCCGCGCGGGCGCGGAGCTCATCGTCCTCCCCGAGATGGCCACGACCGGCTACGTGTTCCGCAGCCGGTCGGAGATAGCCCCGCTCGTGGAGCCCGTGCCGGGCCCGACGACCCGGGTGTTCGGTCGCCTCGCCCGCGAGCGGAGGACGACCCTGGTCGTCGGACTCGCCGAAGTGGACCCGGGGACCGGCGCCTTCTACAATTCGGCCATCGTCATCGGCCCCGACGGCGAGCCGGCGGGGGTCTACCGAAAGACCCACTCTTTCCACGTGGACACCCACTGGGCCGCCGAGGGTGACCTCGGCCTGCCCGTCTTCGACGGACCCTGGCCCGGCCCGCTCGGCGTCCTCATCTGCATGGACGCGGGCTTCTTCGAGGCCGCCCGGGTCCAGGCGCTCAAGGGGGCCCGGGTCATCGCCTTCCCCACCGCCTGGCTCAGGGCCTCCCCGCACCCGGAATGGCGGGCACGGGCGGCGGAGAACGGGCTCCACCTCGTCGCGGCCAACCGCTGGGGGGAGGAGCGGGGTGTCGGCTTCGCCGGGGGCACCTCCGTCCTGGGGCCACGGGGCGAGGTGTTGGCCGTGAGGGCCCGGGGGGACGGTGTGGTCCTGGCCGACATCGAGCCCGGTCCGCCGCCGCCCTGGCCGGAGCCGCTGGAGAGCCTCAGGCGCCGGCCGGAGCTGTACCACGGCCTGGTCAGCCACCCTTACCTCTGGCCGAGTCGCATCGTCTTCGCGGAGCTCGGCGAAGGGAGGCTGGGTCTGGTGGCTTGGGGACCGGGGGCCTGGGGGGAGGAGCCCGGGCGGCTCGCCGGTGCCCTGTCGGGACTCCCGGTCGGCCGTGACGGTGCCGAAGGCGGCGTGGCCGGCGAGCCCACGGCCGTCGCTGCCGTCCTGCCTCCGCCGGAGCCGGGCCTCGGACCAGGACCGGCCCTGGCCTTCTTACGCGAGGTCGCGGCCCGGTCCGGAGCCTGGCTCGCGGCTAGCCTCGCCCCTGCCGGCCCGGTCGTGCTGGTCGGGCCGGGGGGGCCGGTAGGCTGCTACGCCACCCCGCACCTGGAGGCCGCGCCCCATTCGGCGGCCGCCTCGGCAGCCGCCGTGCCCGGAGCCCACGGCGACTCGGCCGGTTCCGCCTTCCCGGTCTTCGACCTTCCCGTCGGGCGCCTCGGCCTCCTCGCCGCCGCCGACCTCCTGCTCCCAGAGGCGCCCCGTCTTCTCGCCAAAGCCGGCGCCGACGCGGCCCTGGTGTCGGGGTGCTGGCCGAAAGCCCTGGACCCCGTGCGCTTCCTCTGGGCCGAGCGCGCCGAGACGAACGAGATGTGGCTGGCGGTGGCGACGGACCGAGGGGAAGGTGTCCACGGTCCCCCGCGCGACCCGGCGGAACCGGTCGAGCTGAGGGCGGGCGGCACGCGCGGGGTCGCGGTCGTCGCGACCCTGGCTTCCGGCTCGACCGACGGACGGCTCGCGACCCCGACCCGCCGCAAGGAGAGGCTGAGGCGCCTGCGGCCCGAACTGTACGTGCCGCTCTGTGCCCCCCCGGCGACCGACGGAACAGCCGGCGGAAGAACCGTCGGAGGATGAGGCCCCGGGTCCGGCTCTCACGTGGACTCTTGCCCTTCGGGAGGTCGACTTCATGCTCACCCTGCTCGTTGCCAGGCATGGCCAGAGCGAGGGGGACACCTTCGGGCGCGTGGAAGGCTCGGCGGACCTTTCGCTCACGGCCACCGGCCGCCTTCAGGGGCGTCTTTTGGTCGAACGGCTGGTCAGGGAGCGCCGCCCGGCTGCCGTCTTCACGAGCCCACTCCGACGTGCCCGGGACATCGCCGCCGACCTGGCCGGGCGCCTGGGGGTGCCGCTCCTCGAGGACCCGCGGCTCGCCGAACAGTCCACCGGGCTCCTCGCCGGTCGGAGCTACGAGGAAGTCGAGTCGCGCTGGCCTTTCCCGGGTCGCGGTCTTCTCGTGACGGATGCGCCGGCGGGTGGTGAGTCCATGCTGGAGCACTATTGCCGGGTGGCCGACTTCCTGCTCAACCTGGTCGACGTGCTCGGAGAACGGTTCCCGGGGGTCTGGGGGACGCGCGAGAGGCGCTTCGAAGACCTCCAGCACCGCGACTCCGCCCCTTGGGCCACCGAACTCGTGCGGGTCTGCGGCCGGGGGCCGGGGGCCGGGGGTGTTCCCGGCCGTGAGCCGGCCCACCCCGTCGGGCCGGTCACCGAGCCGGGCGAGCCGAGCCACACCCTCGCGGTCATCGCCCACGGCGGGACCGTCGGGTGGCTTCTCAGCGTCCTCCTCGGCCTCGCCCCGAACGCCGAGGTCGGTTTCGTCATCTCCGACACCGGCCTCTCGGAGGTGGTCCTCAAGCGCGGCTTCGTCTGGGTGCGCCGCCTGAACTGCCAGGACCACCTGCCGCCCCTCGTACGCCGACCGGGGAGGCGGGACCTCGCCGCCGAGGACCCGGCGGGGGTGGCCGAGGCGCTCGAGAGGTGGCGGGGTGCCGGGGTGGCGGGGCAGCGGCGGGTCACCCGGGCGTGCGAACGGCCGGCCGGCAAGGAGGCGTCCGGGGGCGTATGAGTAACGTTTACGTAGGCAGAAGCAGGGGCTTGGGGTGCTGAGGTACAGAAGGAAAGACCTCACTCCAGCACTGCCCCGAGGTCCATCGGAGGCAGAAGTGAGGTCTCCCATGGTCTGGAGGCTGGCCTGTTGTTGGGCCCGGGTGAAGCTGGAGGCGTATCTTCGGCACCTTGACAGTAAGCTGATGGGGCAGCGGTCTTCGGGGCTGAGGCACGTCGGGGTCCGGGAGCGGAGGCTGGTGACGCGGGTGGGCGAGGTCGTCATCAGGCGTGCGTACTACGTGGACCCGGAGACGGGCGAGTACCGGTTCCTGCTGGATGAGGCCCTGGGGTTGCCGGCGAGGGAACGGGTGAGCCGGGGTTTCAAGGCGGAGGCGGTGGCAGAGGCGGCGGTGCGGTCTTTCCGAGGAGCGGCCCGGAAGGTGACGGCTCTGTTCTGCGAGGCCGACGGGGTGGTCCTGCACCTTCAGCGAGGGTCGAGGGAAGGTCATCGAGGCCAAGCTGGCCATCATGCACGCCGGCTGGGAACGGCTGCATCCGTCGAGTGGCGGGTTCGCGCTCAAGGACAAGCTGGTGTACGCGAGGTCTCTGAAAAACTCCCTCGTCCTCCCCCGCATCGAGGGAGGCAGAGGTGGTGATGGCAGCGAATCCGTGGGGATAGCTGGGGAGATAGGGGGAAGGCGGCAGTGCTGGGGCGGAGGGAGCAG
>Ga0308419_1000643_pt1 | contig 24605 bp, 34 predicted proteins | sample HotsprSampleMS50_FD_203674 | JGI IMG/M metagenome (GOLD analysis project Ga0308419, IMG submission 203674) | Hot spring phototrophic mat microbial communities from Mushroom Spring, Yellowstone National Park, Wyoming, United States - 20090730_MS50 ... | reverse complement strand
CTAATCTGATAATTCTAACATCTGTGATTTGTGAGATAATATTTACAAGTTTCTGTACTTCTTTTTCTTTGACGTCACTATCTAGAAGTATTAGTATTTGTGTTGGGCGTTTACACGCTAGAAATGTGAACGTCGGTTTAGAGATCTGTTTTCCAAGTAGTGCGGCTACATTTGAGTAGCTTCGTCTGACTGCGAATAGATCGAAGATTCCCTCTACTAGAATAAGCGGCTTGTTGAAGTCAACATATTCATGCCCGAATAAACGGAGCTCTTCTTTCGAGAGAATTCTATATTTTGGCTCAGTGCCATCTATTGCTCTACCTACTATCGGACGTGAGAATAACGAGAATACATAAGACGGATATATCGGACAGCTCATAGGTCTAAATTGTAGTATCTCTGTTGGTTGTAAGCGAGTCTGAAGATATTGTATATGTTGTTGTGTAGGTTGACGAAGATCGAGGTTCTCGAATATACGTTTAGGAGTCTGCTTTCGTTGCGACGAGTTATCAGTTTCATATCTTCCACGAACACCACATCTGAAGCAGTAAAAACAGTTTTTCGATGTAGACACGTAAAGATGTTCTTTCCTATCACTACAGAAAGGGCAGTTTGTTCGAAACTCGTCCTCTCTGATCCAACGTCCTGTAAGATTACGAAGAACTAACATTGTTACGTTAACAATTATACTCGTGTTGATTCTGTTGTTAGTGGTGGCTGTGGCATCTCTTTCTTTCGAGCTATCACTATTGGCCGTTTTACACTGAGTATCGTACTGACTTTAACGTTAGCTGCTCGTATCACATCGATATCCACTCCGCTTTCTTCTGCACGAGAGATTATGTATGTTGCGTAGTTCCATATATCCCATTTCTTCAGCGTATCGTGAATTGCAGTCCTTCTCCAATCTAAAGGCTGAATCTGTACAGCAAAGATGCGTCCGTTTTCTGAGTCAATAGATGACGTTGGCCGTGTATGTAGTTCATACGTTTCGAAGATATCGAGAAGAGCTTCTTTAAGTGCGTTATGATGCTCTGGCTGCTCTGGTAACGACTTCACTGCGGAGTATGCTGTAAGGATATCTTCAGCAACCGCTTTCTCATTAACTAGTGCTCTTAGATGGGCACGTAATTGCATTACTGTTGGTATCGTCGTGTTTGGTTTTGTAATAAGTTGTTGGAGATTCACGTTCTTATCCAGAAACATATTATATGAGTATGACTTCTCGGGGAAGTATGCTCTGTTTACACAGACCATTCGGAGTAGAGATGTGAACTCAGCCCATTTTCTGGATAGGAAGTCTACTATAATATGTCTGTTTACTTTAAATACCTCGTTTTTGAAGATCTCGACTTCGTTTGAGAGAGGGGTTGGAGCGTCAGCAACCCACGTACGAAAGTCTCGAGTTATGAAGCCGTGGTCTGTAAGTATCTTAGCCCACGTAGTTGCAGTTTCGCAAGGATAGTTCGTATACTTTGTGAAACCTATCATTTTACCTTCGTATGTTAGCATACTAAACTTGAGGTTTCTGAACTTAGGCTCTTCCAATAGTGAGAAAAGGAGCTCCGGCTTTCTTTTGACACGCGATAGGTTCAATACGTCTACTAACGTTGGGAGATGAGGTCCATACATCTCTCTGTTTGTTATGATCTCGTCGCCCGAGACCTGCTGAAGCGTATACATCTTAGCCCTCCTACTTGTTTATTTATAAAAATGCGTATACTGAGACCTACGTAGAATAGTTTCTGTAGAATGGTGATTAGTTTTACACAAACATCGTTACGAAGTCTACACCATCTGCGGCGCTCGGCCAATCTCTACCTCCACTCAAATTACCTACTTGACTTGCAGCACCACTATTAAACGAAAACTGGAAGCGGTCGATGGTAGAGAAGACGCTAATACCACGATTACCTCCGCATACATAACCATAAGCACTGCTATTATTGGCACTTAGCCGTTCTCTACTTTCACTCAAATCATCTACGTGACTTGCAATACCACTATTAAATGGAAATTGGAATCGGTCTATAGTGGAGAAGAACTGGTTATCACTATCAAAACTACTTCCTCCACATACATAACCTTGTGTACTACTATTGTTAGCACTTAGATAGCCTCTATCTCCACTCAAATTACCTACGTGACTTGCGGTACCACTATTAAATGGAAATTGAAAGCGGTCTATAGTAGAGAAACCATCGATATCAAAACTACTTCCTCCGCATACATAACCGTATGTACTGCTATTGTTAGCACTTGAAGCATATTCATCTCTATTCAAATTACCTACCTGACTTGCAGTACCACTATCAAAGGGAAATTGGAGACGGTCTATAGTAGAGAATTGCCAGCCACCATTATCAAAACTATATCCTCCGTATACATAACCTTGTGTACTACAATTATTGGCACTCGAGCAGCCCTTGCCCTTGCCTCCACTCAAACTACCCACCTGACTTGCAGTACCACTATTGAATGGAAATTGGAAGCGATCTATGGTAGAAAGCCAAACGTTATCACTACTACTCAATCCTCCGTATACATAACCGTATGTACTGCTGTTGTTAGCACTTGAAGCATATCTATGTCCACTCAAACTACCCACCTGACTTGCAGTACCACTATCAAATGGAAACTGAAAGCGGTCTATGGTAGAACTGAAATCATCACTTCCTCCTCCGCATACGTAACCATAATTAGATCCTGAACCATATTGCTGTACTGTTGAGTTTAGATTTGTGTGCATATGTATATACTCCCTTAAGTATTGTTTTACATAAACATTGTTACGAAGTCTACGATCTTCGTACTCCTATTCACTTTTGCGTCTCTTACTTAGTGTATCGGCTCTACTTTATCGTATACGTGTAAGATAACGGCATATCCTAATTGATTGAGAGCAACTGTTAGGAAGTACAGGGCAGCGAAAAGTAACGAGAGTATTCCTGTAGCGCTTAGAACACCCGCGAGAACACCAGCTGTTACAAACGAGTATATGTTCGAATCTCGTACGAAATCTACGAATGCGGTTCGTGGAAATCTCGCTTTCAGATATCCAGCACAAATCTTCGCACCAAATATATATGAGAGTGATAGCCATGTTCGTAAGGATAAGTATATAATGATTGCGACGTTAGAAACTAACTCAGACAGTACAAACTTAGTTAAGACCACGACTGCAAAGAGAAACTCTAACGCTGTAGTTACTATGAATGCTTGCATTTCTTCCTACCTCCCAGTGATTCCTAGTCCACAGCCACACCTCATATTCTCATCAACCCTTAAACTCTTCGATAGACTTCAGACATGTAAGCTGTATGTAATAAATGGGTAAAAGAATCAGTTGTACGGGGCGTTCACCTGCTTTTAGAGTAAGTGGCTGTTTACCGATATACGTAGTCGCAACCCGAAGTTCTCCCGTATAATTAGCATCGATGACTGAAAACGATACTAGGCCTAGTCTACTATACGATGAACGTGGGACTATGTAACCGAAATAGTTCTTCGGAATCTGAATACGTGTATCAATTGGTAGTTCTTTTGTTTCGAGAGGCTGAAACGTGATGTCCTCGTAGATGAAGAGATCGATTCCTACATCATCGTCATAACTTTTCGCAGGGAATTTAGATCTTTCAGAATAAACTAATAAGTGTAAGTCTTCCATTTCACCTCCATTTCTTACTTCTTATTCGCTCTATCCCTTAGTTGTTTTAGTTGTTCGAGTGTTATATAGTTCTTAGTTATTTTTATACAATACTCATAAAAGTCACAATGCGAACATCCGAACGACTTCTGGAATACACCTCGATTGATCAGTTTCACACCTAGCTGTGATAATGTGTATGCATACTCGAAGTCAGCAGCGTTCAAAGTTCGTTCGTATTCCGTACCTTCGGTATCTAGTATAGATACACAAATTGGTGGCTTCGAGAGTTTTAGTGAGTAGGTAACTAAGAGACTATATAAGGGTAGTTGGGAGGAGTAGAGGTAGTGTTCTACATTCTTTCCAGTTTTTAAGTCAATTATTTTCAATGTTGAGCCCTCTAGCTGTACAATTACATCTGGCTTTCCACTGAGTATGAAGCTTCCATCGATAGGCATATGTAATCTTTGTTCTGCTAGAACAATTTGTTTGGTATAACTATTCCACCACTTTTGAATCTTCGTTTGGAACTGGGTGAGATCATCGCTATACGGAGAACGGGGAGGTAATGATGCTACAGACGCGTCAGCAGTAATAACTTTGTAGAAGACATCATGCAAATACGTTCCTCGTTCTGCTGCTAACGAAGATTTCTGCGGAAAGTCTAGTATCGAGAAACCGAATCTGGCTTCACACGTAGTGAGAAACTCTAAGTTCGTTACTCGTATCACGTTCGACATTTAATATTATCCTCCTGATTAACTCATCTAATGGTTGTGCTAAGAAACTATTGTACAGCTCTTCCTCAGTACCCTCGAGAGGATGTAAATCGTACCAAGTGGGACCAACTTCAGGGCTTGTTAGTAGATACATACCACATCGGGGTAGCTCCATCACTTTCTTCATAATTGCGGCAGCTAAACTTACCAACTCTTTTTTCACGAGAGTGTAAATAGCGTCATGGATGGTAAATAAGACTCTCCAATTCTTCAAGCCAACTTCTTTCATAATGAGATGTAGATCATGAGTTGCTAGATGACAATAGGTAGACACTTCACTTTGCATTGGAAAGTTGAGTGCCTGTCTGGCATTTGCAGATGCAAACGCCCCCTCCCAGATTTTAAATCTCTTAACAGCTCCAAATCTATTCACTAATCTTTTATTTGCCTTAGCTACTGCAACAAAACTATCGAGCGTATGGAAAAGTCTAGGATACGTCTTTCTGATTCCGTTGACAATTTTCGTAGCCTCTTCATATGAGATGTTCAAGTCTCGAGCAACGGCGTATTCTGTACCACCATATTGTAAACAAAACCACACAAGTTTTGCTATCTCTCGTTGATCTTTTGTTACTTGATCTTCAGGTATACCAAAAACGCTAGCAGCTGTATATCTATGCTGATTTTTTGTAGGATCTAGAACAAACTCAATTATTTTTGATTCTCCACTAATACTAGCAGCATGGAACGCTTCCGCACTTTCGTAGTCTGATCCTAGAATAACATATCCTTCAGGAGCTGCAAATAATTTCTTTAGTTGAGAACCTCTTGGTATATTGTGGATGTTCGGATTCTCTGTATTAATACGATAAGTCTTAGACGAGTGTAATTTGAATACGGGAGAGACACTAGGAACTTTCGTATATACGTTCGTATATATATACTTGCTCAACTGCCGTATGTATGTATCTCTTAATTTTTCGAGTTTTCGTATCTCGAGTATTTTCTGAGCTAAGCGGGCTACTTTCTCGTTTTCAGCTTCTGATAGTTTTTCTATTACATCGTGGGTCAGCTTCATTCTACCTGTGTCTGTTTTACCAGTTTGCTCTTCTGTAACTCCTAGTAATCTCAATACGTTTGCTAGTTCTTGAGTACTCCTATATCTGAATGATGATCCTACTATAGCAAATAATTCTTGTTCGAGATTTGAGATCTCTGTTGAGAAATGTTTGTTGAGCTCTATCATCTGGTGTACGTCAATTGGAACGCCGAACTTATTGGTGTCGATGAACATGTTAAGTACAGGATTTGTGAATATATTGTAGAAGTTGATTACGTGGACGTACTCTGGATGTTTCTGTTGCGCGAGATATATTTTATAAGTATAGTATGCGTCAGTAGCATTGTATTCTAAGAATGTGATTAAATCTTCTTTGTGTTCTTTGAGGTGCGTAACGAGATCTTTGATTCGCCAAAACCTATCTCCTTTCTCTTTGAAACCTGGAGGTGCACCTACCATACGAACTGCGAGTATATCCAGACTTAGTTCTCCCTCTTCGTCAAGTAAGTGTTGGAATTGCATTGTATCCCAATATGCGTCACATTCTAGATCCCACTTGTAGTTTATCATACAAATATCGAATATAGCGTTGTGTGCGATTAGTTTTAGTGCAGGGAGGACTTGTCTTAGTTTATCTACTAGATAAGGATGCGTAAGAATTGGGAACGCCCAAGCGCCTAGATCGTTACTTATCGCTATAGACACAATCTCGTCTTCGAGACCAAATCCCGTTGTTTCTATATCAATAGCACATATAGGCTGTTGTCTAACTTTCAGCTCGAACTCATCAAATTTTGTAGGACTATCTACAACTTCAAATGAAGGTAGCGTGTGTTTGAATTTTTCTCCGGATAGTGCCCGTTGGAGTTGACTAACGTGATCTCTATATTGTCTATCAATCCATAACGACTCAGAGCGTAAAACGGATGCTGGATGTTTCAGTACGAATACGGTGTGATGAGTGATCTGAGAATCTACACAACCGCCAGCATAATCGTCAATTCTAAACGCTTTCAGATGAGTAATAGCCCTCACAGCAACTTTACCCGTAGCTATTACAAGCAAATCGGGCAACTGCTTCAGCTCTTCATACAAGAGAGGAGTGCAACAAGCTAGAGCTTCCGCAGTAGGTTCAGCATCCTTCGGTGGTCTGCATTTGACTGAGTTCGTAACATATATACTACTTCTAACAACATTTATCTCACCTAAGCGTTTCCATAAATACTTACCTGCTGGACCTACGAACGGGCGACCATCATCTACCTCGTCGGTCCCAGGAGCTTGTCCTACGACAATCAATCTCGGCCGATCTTTGTTAGTATAACTACTGCCTACCCATTGATCCTCTAACTCGTAATACGGGCACTTTTTACATACTTCTTCTCTGAATAGATTATACCACTTGTAACAAAGTTCTTCGCCGTAGGTGCCTACTAGACTTGCAACAAGTTCAACTGTAGGAGGATATAACTCCAAGATATCTTTCTGTGGCAGATCTCGTAAGTATGATCGTGCAAGAGTAGTACCGTCAACTTTAGCATGAGGATGCGACGGCTGTTTTGTGGGATCTGGCGTCCTAAACAGTAATGCCCACCAAAGGCCACAAATTATCTTTCTGTTGATATCTTTCACTTGCATTCTGCCCCCATTCTTAGCTGAGATTTTACGTAATCATCCTCAATTGTTTGGTCTATAAGTTCTACGACTTCGTCTATCTTGAGAAGTATACTCGTATGAATATAGTCATTCCCAGATAAGATAGAAATGAAAGCATTATAGTGGTCTCTAAACTCTTCATATTTGTATGAAATCGTCTCTAAAACATATGCTATTTCGCGATATATAGCCTTCAATCTCTTTCTTAGTCTGGACTTCTCGTTTGTAGTTTGCAGTTTCTCATATGTATCCAAGAGCATCTTACGTAGTTGTTGTAACTTACTCTTCGAGCGTACGAGAATCTGCCTACGTAGTCTTCTCTCGTAGTATCTGTTTGATCCCAGCAATAGGAGATCCTCTTTGACGTAACTCTGTAGTTCTCGCCAAAGCTGGCTCAATCCTTGACTGTTCACCTTAAAGATTTTGCACAACTCGCATGAATCTCTCCAACTCCAACCGACGTTTAGCAAAATAAAGAGAGCTTTATGTTTCGGCGTTAATTTGTTTGATGTTAGTACAGCTCTAGCAACCTCTTTTCGTAGCAGACTGTAGTACGGATCTGTAGTGTGGGTATCTGGTACGAGAATAATGTCGTTGTCTCCATACATATCTACTGTATTGAACCAATTTCGTCCTGCGGTAAGTAGACACTGTCGTGTATTCAATATTTCAGTTCGTATATATTTAGCTAGCAACGGTTTATGGACTCCCATAAACTTGCCAGCTAAAAAATCTCTGATGTATTTAGTGACGCCGTATAGTGTAGCCGATACAACCTCATCTTCGTCAAGTGGAAATGTCTCTGTGTTCCGAGCTACTGTCTGGGCCCATGCAAGCAATTTTTTCATTTATAGCCTCCTTTCGTTCGGCTAGAAATTGTATGTAGTTTCTTCTACATTTTTCGCATCTTCGTATGAGCTCAGCAAGCGATTCAGACCTGTCTATCTTGCAGTTCCTTATCTCGTAAGACAAACGTTCGATGAGCTCTTGTTTGTATTCCAAAGGAGAGTGGTGTTTCATACCTCTACGTTTCATCTCTTCTACCAACTCTTCATGTCTTATAAGAAATGAACAAGGTTCAACAAGATTTCTTTTAGCGTAACCGTCAATCTTTACTCCCCTTTTGAGTGTACCAATAAACATGTGGATCTCACAATGCTCGCCTAGTAAGTGTCGATCACACAAAATTTGAGGTTGAACCATCCACATTCGCATAACTAGTCTTTCTCCTTTAAGATGTTAATTATTTCTGTGATCGCGTGTTGAGCACGTGTATGTGCATTTGGTTTTGTTTCATAAATATGCATTATCACACCCTTCGGATACTCATATAGAACGACGAGAATATATTGTCCTCTGCCAGCAGGAAGCTCGATGAATAACGCATTCGTTTTCGTTGCTTTACCCGTATAATGTACACCCCCACTAGGAGTTACATGAACGAATGTATGTCCCCAGCCGATACTTGTATACTCAATTCTTTGTTGAATCTCTTCCGCTTTCTTTTTAGTTAGTGTTGCACCTTGTAGTGTCATCTTTCCTCCTCCTCTTCTTCTTCTATTTTCAATAGCTCGTAACCTTTTCGAGTACCATATCGATGACGAGATCATCATTGATGCCCATAATAGGTTGCTCCCACTTAATACTGTAATCGACATCTTCATGCGTATCTGTACTGCGCCTAGTAATTATAACATTCCCGAAACCTAATTGATCTCCAACAGTAATCTCAAAACGAATAGTATAAGTGCTAAATATCTCTTCGCTTAAAACTTTTACAGTTGCATCTTCCATAACTATCCCCCTAGTAACTAACATTCTCCGCCTAAATCTGGACGAAATCTAAGAAACACAGGAAAAGACGCTTTCGACGTCTTTTGTTTAGACGGAAAGAGAACAACTTCTACACATTGTCCGATCAAGCTATTTCTATCCTCCCAGAACTCTTTTCTTTGTTTATCTGTGAAGCCACCCCCGACCTTAAACGTTGTTCCGTTTCTGTCTTGTACGATAAGCGCTCCTAAGACGTGAGTATACTTTCCTGTACCAGCTTCTACACCAACAACTTTGTATGTTTGCACATCTCTTTCCTTAAGCTTCAGCCAAGCGTTACTTCGTTTGAAGAGATAGTAAGAGTTTGGATCTTTTATAATTGCACCTTCGAATCCTTCCTTCGCGAAGCGCTCATAGTATTTATTTATTCCAGACTGATCAACTATGAAATACGGTACTTTCCTTACATACTTGCAATTTACATTTCGTAATACTTGTTCAAGTCTATGCTTTCTAGATAGAAGTGGGATATGAGAAGATCTTCGTCTCCACTCGTCGAGTGTCAAGTAGTCGAAGACGTTAAGTCTGATAGTATGTATATTCGGTGCTCCCGCTTTCGTAATCGCGGAGAGTGTAATATTCCAAGAAGAATCAAATACTTCACAATCGTACACACCATCCGGAAGCTCGCATCTTGCTTCTAAAAGTAGGTTCTCTATATTCTCCACACGCTTCCCATTCCGTGTAAGGGCAGTCACATCTCCATTTTCTACCATCAACACAACACGAACACCATCGTATTTAGGTTCTATTATGACTTCATCCGGTAACTTCATTTTTGGATCATACAGATCAGCTAGCATAACAGGTACATCTGCGATGACTCCGACAAATAACTTCCTTAGAGAATCTTCTCCAATCCCGATCTTTAAGTCTCTATTCAAGATTCGTACATACCATTTAACGTGATCCTCCACAGGAATAGAATTGAGAAATTGGAGTACGAGCATTCGTGCGTTCTTTGGTCGTTGCTGTAACTGTGTCAAGAGCACCTTAAATCGAGACCAAGTTTGATTTGGGTCTTCTTGAATGGGATCTGTCGGAATGTGCGTTTCTGATACAGGTGCCCTCACAAAATATTTCTTTTTATAATTATAAGTAAAATCAACGATTTCTTTCAATAGTTGCGAATGAGGAGAGACTAATAAAGATTGAAGTGCAGATAGCTTCTCGCGTAGTGTACGAAGATTTTGTATCTTTTCTAGTTCCCTGAAAGTTCTACTGATGTCACCCGACATGCTTCCTCCCGAGTATAAGCTTCAAGTGTCGGCATATCTAATGCTCTAAGCCATCGCGCAAGTGGTATTGCGACTCTAGAAGCACATCTAGGGCATTGAATCTCTCTGCTAGCGTCTCGATAATCAGATGGATCAAAGACAGCATCACAATCTATACAAATATATCCTCTATGCAGATCTACGAACATTACTTTCCACCTCCTGTGTTTTTTGTGTCCGACTGCCAATCTCTGCTAAAATATACTCGATTGCAGCTTTATTGCGGACTGTATACGTCTCCGTTACAGGACGTGTCATATAATCTGACAACTTAAAAATCTTCATTAGGATCTGTAGTTCTTGGATGGTTTGCAAGTAGAATCGCTCAAACTCTATGACAGCATTATCTAACGTAGAGTAGTTAGTAAGTCTTAGTGTCTCTCTACGAACTGGATCGTCTCGTAGAGGCTTGAGGAGTCGAGAAGGTATAGTGTACTCAAACCCAAAAAGAAAACCAACAATAATAGCATCTTCCCACAAAGATAATTGCTCCTTCAAAATAGACTCTACTTTTGTAACATTTGTGTTGAAGAACTTAGCGTAAACGAGAGCGTCAACTGGATGCCGATCAACTAAAACAATCTTCTCCTCTTTGAGAGCTTCTAAGATCATCTCGTGGCGTACATACATCTCGAATGTCGCGAGATCTTGAAGCGCTCCGTCTGTAAATCTACTTACAGGCACTCGTGCGATTATCTCTCGGTATAACTCGGTAATAAGTTTCGTAGGTTTTTTGAGTTGCTTTCGTAGCTCGTACAAGAACAACGATTTGCCTGTACCATGCGTGCCCGAGATACTGATTAGCATCTAGTACTCTCTCTCGTCTTACAATTTTATTTATCCTTTGATGTCTAAATACTCGAAGAAAGGAATCTCATCCTCTAACATTCTTAAGTTAATATTGTTCACTCGATCTGCCCATTGTGGATGCTTCCATAGACTTTTTCGCCTTCCCCACCTCTGTGGTGTTTTATACTTGACTGGATCGATATAGCCCAACGCTTTGAAACTCTCTACTCTCAGTTTGTCGCATCCGCAGCTCCCACAATATACTATCTCACCATTCTCTCTTAGTTCAGGATAGTAGCAGCTCGCAGTCATGTGAAGAGGTGTGCCTGTTGCAAACGCAATTTCTAGAATCTCTTTCTTCGTCAGATGTACGAAAGGTGCTTCAAACCTCACCTTATGCCGCTGATTAAGTGATAACGCACTCACGTAGTCGAGATACTTGAAGAATGGATAATTGTTATCTGGATAGCCACCTCCATCATCTAAATTACCTGATATAACTAAACGGCCGAGGCCTAACTCTTCACAAACTCCTAGACCAATAGCTGCAAAGATGAGATTTCTAGCAGGAACGTAACTGTATGTACCTTCAGCATCAAGTAGTCTAGCTGCTTTGTCGGGGATCTGTTTAGCTCTTAGTAGTACACTCTTAAAGTGCTTGAATAAATCTTGTACGTTAAGCGTTATTTTGCGTATGCCGTATGTATTCGCGATCTGTGTAGTGACATAGTCCTCAGCGGCTTGTGCTGCTTGTCCATACTTAAAATGAATAAGTGTAACATCAAAACCGAGAACTTGATAGAGACGTAGTGCAGTCACACTATCCATACCACCACTACATACAACACCAACTTTATTAAAATCTAGAGTTGTCTTTAGTATGAACGGAGAAATCTTGATACCAGAAGGTTCGTTCAGAAAAACATGTAGACCCGAATATGGCTCAAGTGGTGTTGTAATATCCTCAACAGGAAGTGAAGACCAGTAGATGGTATCATTAGTAAGTTTATAGTAAAGTGGCATAAAGTTCGTTACTAGTGCGAGATAATTTTGTTTTGGGTTGTAGATTGCGAGAGCATATGATCCTTCGATTTCATCTAATACTTTAACTACAGCATCAGGGGCAGACATACCTGATGCTGTGAACCGATCTAGGAGAGCAGCAATAACGAAAGAATCAACTTTAGTAGGGCGACGTAATCTATACTTCTTTCCGAGTATGGTATCATTATGTAGTAATCCGTTATGTGTCACAATCCAATCGCCTTTTATGAACGGCTGGATGTCTTCACTGCTAATGTATTTGTGGCCGTGATACTCTGTCGCAGGAACGGCCCTGCCAACAAATAAAGCTGCTTTATCTTCTATATTTGCAACTTTGTCCAGTAACTCGTATCTTGAGAATGTTGTAATTTTACCAGTCTTTAACGTGAAAGCACCAAACGCATCCCTACCTCGTCTATCAATGGACAACATAAACTCATAGCTCGGGCGAAGGGATACTCTTCCAGCCCAACCAAGTAACATACACATTACTGCTTACCTCCTTTCATTTTTTTTCTCTCACGCTTCTACTTCTGGAGAGATCCATCCTGTCTTTCCGTTGTCTTTAATCAACCAAGGATATTCATAGCAACTTACGATATCCTCAGATACACTTGGGAAAGGATGTCGAGCTATTACCTCCCAACCACAATTTCGGCATCGCCAGCTGACCTCCTTAGAGACAGGGATCATAGCATATGTAAGTGTTGTACCACAGGCAGGACAAAATCTTTTGTCTACACGTGGATCGTTCTTAACTTTCCAATATACTCTCATAACACCCCCCCTTAAACTATTTTTAGCTCTTTGATCTGTTCTTGTAAGTTTTTGATTTCGTACACGACACTAGCAACGTCAACATCTTTCGTTTGCTGCATGAATTCCTCAATGTCTGTTACGCCCAACTCTTGTAACTCTTTTTCTATCATCTTTATTTCCGTCATCACTGTTGTAATAGACGGAAGATCTTTCATAATATTCTCCATCACTGTAAGTTCGTCTTTCAACTTCTGTATGTCGACGTTTTCAACATACTTCATCGCGTCCTCAATGCTCTTGAATCCTAACTTCTGCAGCTCATTCTTCAGCAAATTAATCTGCAGTTCTATTTCTTTTGTCATTCTGCTACCTCCTGATTGTAGACTGTTACGCCTGCTCTCGGAGATTCCCAAACTGTAACTTCTGCAACTGTAATTCCAGTCAACTCTCGCTCCCTTAGTTCTTGTCGTAAGTCTTTCAGTATTTGTATCGCAAGCATTTCTGCTGTGGGATTTCCGTCAAATTGTATTAACCGTGTAAAACCCATATTAGCACTAATAGGATCTGACCTATTGACAAGGAATGCGTGATCGTATTCTTCTAACACACTCTTCACAATAAGTTTGAGATCCCCGAAGTCGATTGCGAAGCCTACAGAGGTGATCTGACGAATGTCAATATCGATACCTACTTCTACGACCCAGGTATGTCCATGCAGATTCGCACACTTACCCTGGTACTGCAATAAACGGTGTGCAGCATCGAAGTGGTCGATAACTCTTAGTCTCATTACCTCTCTCTCCTTTTATTTTATTTTTGTGACATACTCCATCAAGATGGGTTTGATGTCTCTTGGGGCTTCTTCTAGCCAATTAGACAATGTGATATGCTGTAGATCTCGTAATGTGTACACAACGTGTTCGAGTACTGTCTCAACTCGTTCTACGAAGACATTCCGAGCTTGCGGAATGTCTACAAATTCAACACTTTTTGTTTTAGTATCGAAGATAACTAATTTACTCTGTATGTTTTTCTCATCCGCTCGACCTCTCAATACTACTCCTGGGTTGATAACGTCTTTACCTTCGGGTGTCGTAAATACAAAAGGTTCGTGATAATGTCCAACTATATACAAGTCGAAGCCTTTCACTTTTGGCGTGTGATAGCAACCGGGTAACTCTTTCGTCGCAGGAGTAATCATCTCATGCAACACTAATATATTAAATCTATTTGGTACAGGAACCGGATAGGATGTTTGTCCATATGGAACACCGAACACAACAACATCATCTATTTCAACCACGTCTAACATATGTATAAACGGCACAAGATCCAATACACTATCAGTCGCCGTGATCTGATCATGGTTACCAACAATCGAGTAAAACGGTTTCTGAATTTGTGACAGAATACGAAATGCAAACAAAAGTGTAGATACTGTAAGAGGGCGTTGTGTTACTAGATCTCCTGTACAAACCAGAATATCTACAGGTGTAGTATTCAGCCAACTAATTTTGCGATGTGTTGTCTCTATCCAGTTATCTGTCCTACTAGGTGGTTGAGCTTTCTGTAAATGCAGATCTCCTATGAAACCTATCTTCATAGTAAGTCCTCCACAGGAATACCCAACGGCTGATGTTTCAACGTTGGGTATAGTGACTGAAGAGTCATCGTCGAAAGCGGAACAACAACGCCTATTAAAGACGTTCTTAACATATTGCTGAGAAGCTTCCACCTTGAACATCGATGAATCGGGATATCATTGCATATGTATAGTATTGCGAAGCCCCTTACGTACTCCGCATGATGTAAGCACACGTAGACAATAGAGAATTTATTCCAGATGATATTGAGCTCAAGCAATCGTAACTTGAATTCAGAAACGGTTGGTGGAAGTACCACTATCTTGCTCTTCCTTGTAGTTACCAATTGGAGTGAGATATACTCTGGTCTTAACATATTAATAGCACGTCTAAGAATTTGAGGTAAGTTCATATTTGCACCTCTGGTAGTTGTTGTCCACAAGTAGGACATTTTCCACTACGAATTGTTGCAAGTTTCTCACAGATTTGTATCAACTCTTCAAGTCGTTCGAGTTGAGAGATCTGAGTTAGACGTAATAAATGTAAATATAAACCGTAAATTCCGTAGAAAAGTCGAAGACCAACATATTTCTCACGCTGTTTTATGTAGACCAAATATAACAGTAGTTTTTGTAAATTTAACAATACTCGATTGTGTATGATCGCTTTTATCAGACTCTGTACTCGATCAAATAGATGTATAAGCATACAACTTCTATAAATCCGGATTCGTAGTTTGTAGACGCGTAACACTTTTATGTAGGCATACAGCTGATTCAACAATCGTAGTTTCTGTGTTAGTACAATAGTCTTCCAGTACCGTAATTGCTGGAGTGCTTTCAGCATGAAGAGTAACTTAGTGTAGATATAGTATACATAAGCCTTCCAGAGTTGTTTGAGAAGTTGAAGTTTAGTCCCGTATAGATCGATTAACCTCTTCCGAAAGTCGTTGATAAGCGAAAGTAGTGTAGCGAACTTAATCTGTTCTAGTACTCTATATTGATTGTGAATGTTCTCAACAGTATGTAAACGATGTGTTAGTTCTTGATAAGACTCAGTGTCTAGTTTCAATTGTGATCTTAGAGCGTTGACGTCAGATGTAATCAATTTCGTGAGATTATCCAACTTCTCGAGATCCAGTACAGTAGATATCTTTTTGAATACATCAGATGGTGCATCTGTTACTAAGAAGAAAGGTTCGAACTGAAACTGAATAGTTGCGAGTTTTGTGAACTCCTCTGGTACGTTGACTCCCATTCGGGGATACACTGTATCGTCAAGCTTACAGTGTACCCCGTCTTTGTCAAGCATCCGCTCGTATATATGTGAATCTGTTTGTAGGCTTACTGACATCGTTTTCTGTCCACGAGTGACAAGTCGGTTAGCACCTAACGAAAGTTGACCCGTAAGAAATCCGATAGCACGAACGTATGCACTCTTACCCGTATTGCTGGGACCTATCAAGAACGTTAGAGGACTCAGTTCTAACTCTGCATGCCTATGACATTGAAAGTTTCTCAGTATGAGCTTCACTGTGACATCCTTAATACAACATCAATCCGTTGAAGTAGTGTTTCATAACTCGTAACGAGTTGTTCTACCAACTTATGTTGAATCTGTTTCTGCTCAACATTTTTCTTCAACGTCCGAAGTTGTTCAGCATAGCCTTTGCGGATAACTAATAGTTGCCGCACGAGCTCTTCTAAGTCCAATTCATCTCTCTCTATTAGAACTACGACTTCCGACAAGAAGTTGTAAGCATCTCTGACTTCCTCTTCTTCCTTTATACGTAACCAAGCACTTAAGCAATCTTTAAGTGCGAGGTACGCACTTTTAACTAATTGCTTCTTTACTCCACCCATATTATACCTCCATATAAAAGATATATGCCTTCAACGAAGGCATAGTTATTTTTCTTATACTTCTGCTGTTAGTTGACGGATAGGAGAAGTGTCTCGTCAGGATTCAAAGATTGTAGCCTCCGAAATTCATCTACAGTTAGAACTACTACAGCTAACATAAAATCTTGATACTCATTAACGAGGTATTCGTAGACAGCCTCTTCGTCTATACTATCGATAACCCGAAGTATCTTCGATCTCCCTGAACTATCTTCTACTACAACTAATGCAACATATCGCTGTAAGCGTCTCATATCAATCGCACCTCAATACGCTCTTCTTCTGAGCAATTTTTTCAAGCTTCTCCTTTAAAACGTCTCCTGTGAAAGGTTTAACAATATAATTATCAACTCCTGATTTTATTGCTTCAATAACCTTTTCTTTCTCAGCCTCTGCTGTAACCATTAAAAAAGGAATATCTTTAAGTTGAGGATCATTTCTTATATGTTTAAGGAGCTCTAATCCTTCCATCACCGGCATATTCCAGTCTGATATTACAAGTCCATACTCAGCACTACGAAGTTTCTTGAGAGCATCTTCTCCATTTTATGCTCCGTCAACATTCTCGAAACCTAACTGTCTGAGGAGGCTTCTGACGATCCTTCTCATCGTCGGAAAATCATCAACAACAAGAACTCTAACCTTAAGATTTAGCTGCATTCTTTTATTGTGAGTTCTAATGTGTGTGCTGCGGAGAGCCGAATCTTACACTCGAATTTATCGGTAGTCAATTGCGAAGGCAACGTATCGTCTGAAAGGATAGATTTTATGTCGATAACTAGCATCCCAGAGAGATCATAAACAGTTACTACTAACTTACCATCGATTCTGATAGAAGAGAGTTTGTCCACAAACGAAGTGTCGAACCCGAATTTACTCAATATATTCTTCACGATGGACTTCGCTACGGGGCTCATACTCTTTATGAACACCTAAAAATGTGTCAAGAGAAAGTGTAACAGACTTAAGTTCCAACAGTACCTCCTATATCCATATCCTACTTATTTGTTCGCGTTCTCGACACACCTGAATTTGAGAATTGAGTTACGTACAAACGCTGTTTTGTAAATTTCGCTATTCGTCGTACTCTACAAGAGACTTATCTACGTAAACAGGATATTTACTGTCAATAGTACTGTCTTCGTAGATAATACCAATTTCCTCTTCTATTTTGTCTTCAATTTCCTCCTCATTGTAATAACCATCGTAATCTCCGTCTGTAGTATCCGCTTCTCCTATCTTTACATTGTCTTTCAGCTTTACTACTCTAATAACTGAATAATTGCTTTCTTCGGTTATTAAAAAAGCATACATATAGATATCCTCCTTAGTTTTTTTATTAGTTTGTGAATAAGACTCAATCGTACGTACTGCTATTGTTAGTAACGCAGTCTGTAGAGAGATTATAGCATCTTCTAAATTCTCCCTACATAAACCCATTCTTTATGGAAGCAGAGAGATTTTTCTAAATCTCGAGGTAGAACTCTGATCCATTTGCCGCCCCCGTCTTCGTCCTCGAAATACAGGTCGACAAAACCCGAAATTACGCATTCTTGTAGTTTGGTTGCGAACAAGTGCGCGTCGATAAAGTCGTTCCAGTACTCATCGAGTTCAAAGTCAATTAGATTTCCGCCTTCGTCCGTTATGATTTTCACACTACGAAAACCTGAGACGTCAGTATCGTTATTAGCAAAAAACTCTTCAAGTTCGTTTGCTTTTGCTCTATCTATTTTTACGTTAGCAAACTCAAATTTCAGATATGCATTCATGACAAAACTCCTTTATAGTTCGTCTATCCAAATTGAGCCCATATAAACCCATTCTTGCTGGAAGTGAAAAGATTTCTCTAAATCTCTTGGAAAAACTCTAATCCAATTTCTGTTTCCGTATTCGTCTTCGAAATACAGGTCGACAAAACCCGAAACTATACACGCTTGTAGCTTGGATGTGAATAGGATAACGTCGTCAGGTTCCCAAGACTCGTAGAGTTCAATGTTAACTAAGTTTTCGTCACTGTCTGTTATGATTTCTACACCACGAGAACCTGAAGCACCCGCAAAGAACTTTTCAAGTTCGTTTGCTTTTGCTCTATCGATTTTGACACTATCTTTAGTAAACGTAACAGATAACATAATGGGTACCTCCTTTTGGTTTTTAAATGTTCGTTATTTAGTTTGATTCGCGTTCCCGACATATCTAAATTTGAGAACGGCGCCAGACCAATTGCGTACAAACGGCGTAGCCACATAGAGAGTGTTACCGTACTGCTTGAACCACGCACCGAATAATGCACTTTTACCTAACTTTGGCACTACAATAAGTTGAACAGGTGTAACTTGAGACTGCGATAGATCATACACAATAATAGCACCTAAATTATGGAAGCTATGAGTGCGGTAATTGGGCGCCCCGACAAGTAAATAGTTTTTGTGTATATGCACACATGCCCCGAAACCTATGTTCGCATCCGTAAGTGTAGTATATGGGATATAGTTGCTTCCTTCTCTTCGATAGATATGTACCTCGCCAACCTCGTGTGTCGTACTCTTCATTTGTAAAGGATAAGACGCAGCTAACCAATCATCAGTAATATGAAAGTAATGGCGCCAAGCTTTCTTCTCTAATTGTTGCAACAATCTGAGCGATTTCGTATCCGTATCATACGTATATAACCTATCTCCTTCTCTACTCGATAGTAATAATGTCGTCATATCTAAACGAGAACTAAACCAACCCAATTCAGGTACCTCTTCTTCGGTTATCGTAGTCTCAGCTTTCCACTTCGTACCTGCTAATCGATATACGTATATCATACCGGTCCAAATACGAGTACTTTCATCGTATTTATAGCAAGGCTGTATGATATGCAAACGGGTACTATCAGCAGAGAAGAATAACGAGCAACGCGACGTGCTCCCTTCCGCTAAAGGAATAACACCTTCTAGAGTCCAAATTTCTTTCTTTCTAAAGATCAAGGCTGTGGCGATGCCTCTCTCTCGAGTTAGAGTTGCGATTCTATACCCATTGGGAGAGACCGTTACAGCTGCACCCAGACCCGAGAAAGTAGGTACTCTTGATATCTGCTCATCTAGTGTTCCATTCGTGTAAACGAATACGCTCCCTTTTACATCCTTTCCTCTCTCACGATACGCAGGGGCACCAACTACAAGTATGTTCTTCGCTATATCGAAACTCTCCCCAAATTCGCTGAACGTGTTATCACAAGCGTATTCATATTCTAGTTGATAGATTATCTTTTGACGTCGGATGTTGATCATATACACCCTCCTATTGTCGTAAGAAACTGATTTGCCACTCTTACATAATCGAACTTCTCTACAGCTTGTTGGGCTTTCAGTGAAAGTCTATATGAAGAAGGCTCGAGAGCTATTGCAACAAGATCTACGAACTCACACCATGTATTGTACTCTTCTATATTGGGTCCTGTAGTTAGCAATCCATTTTCGTTGTGCGAGATAATCTCTGGAAGAGCACCTTTTGATGTGCTTATTGGTATCACACCTGTAGCCATTGCTTGAGCAATAACCATACCAAACGTTTCGTGGTATGTTTGCGGATGAACATAGACGTGTGCCTTCTTAAACATGTTTATGAGTTCAGATGGTGGGAGTAATGGGAAGAGCCTCACACCTTTCATTCTCCGTAGTTGACTCAATACAGCGTGCGTCTTTGAGTCATCCTCTCGATCGTACAACTTATAACTAGAAAATACCCATAATTCTAGATCGTCTCTTTTTGTATTCATACAAATATCGAAAAATAGATCGGGCAACATGTGCAACCCTTTGAAAGGGATCGATGCGTATGTCAATATGTTATTCTTCTGTGAACGCTCATGTCCCCAACACCACTCAACTTTAAAACACGCATTCGGAACTACAGTAAGTTTCTCAGCAGGAATATTCCTATATATTCTGAACGTGTACGCTTGCCATTCGCTTACACATATTATTTTCGTTAGTCGAGATATAACATCAGAAAATGAAAGCCAATCCAGAATCTGTTGGTCGTAAGCATCATGTGAGAAATAGAAAATTGGGAGCGTAGTTGGAACCAACGTGAGATCAATATGTGTACGATTAAGTACTACGAAGTCTACTATTGAGATGTATTCGGTCAGCTTATGTAGATCGTCTATTATAAGACGCTGCTGACTATCATAGTAATAATGTTGATTAGGCTGTAGAATAATCGCTCTGTGTCCTAATTCGCATAATCCTTCAGCTAGTAGTAATAATGAGAGCTCACTACCACCAATCGGTTTAACTTGATAAATCTTCGGCTCTAATCGGAGACCCGTATCGATAAACAAAATCGTACGTTGCTTCATAGATCGCCACTCCGTATAAGCTTTCGGTCTTTACATCTACACTGTACACGATCGTATTTCTTCTTCATCATTCCAGTCCTCCGCTTATTAGAATCTGATATCGTTCATATTCTGTCTCGTTGAGCTTTCCTGTAGAGTATAACATTTCGACAAACTGAAAGAGCCCTTCAGGAGACATATCTGCGACATCAGGATTGTATACACTCAACTCTTGAATAATTATAGGATCTACCATCTTTCTTTCCTCCCGCTTATTCGAGAAGGAGTGTTTTCACGCCCTTCTCTTTTTATATTTTTCTGGTGGTATGAGCATATTTGTAGCCCATACCCCGGATATTGCATCCATATTTCGTGGACAAAATACTTCTCCAGTGCTCCAGTTCACGTGAAGACACGGAGTATCTATGTCGATCAAGATTCTGTATCCGTTATGCAATAACTTCTCACAGAACCAAGCATCCTCATTCAGTTCCTTGTCTCCGCGATGAGTAATACATTTGAACCACGGGTACGTGAGCTGTCTAAACACTTCTGTACGAATAAGCGCAAATCCAAGTCCCGTAAGCCAATTACACTCTACAACACCAGAAGTATACACGCGATCTACTTCCGTAACAACGCCAGTCTCGGGATGTAGAACCAAATGCGCACTCCAGAAATCTGCACCCTTTGTGGTATATTCTCCTACTACCATTCCTATAGACTTATCTTGTTCGATGAGACGAATCAGATTGTTGAGACCTTCGACAGGAGGAATAACATCATCATCTATAAACAGGAGATATTCTGCACCCATCTCTAATGCTTTTCGAGCAAGTATGTTACGTGCTTCATCTACAGGATAACCACTAACTCTGACTACGTCAGTTCTGTATCCTCGTAGCAACTCCATCTTTGTTAAATCTACGGCTATCGGAGATGTAGACGTACGTGTAGGTATACCAACAAGAATTAGCGGATATGCGGGAGGTACACGAATAGTCTCGAAGTCGAGTATCATTCCGGTAGCATACGTAACATCGGGATCTCTACGACCAAAGACTCTTTTCCATTGTTTATCGTAGTGTAGACATTCAGTCGAGAGGTCTACGATAGGATGCGTATGGAGACGTTCTATCAGATTTCGTGTGAAGAATGCGTCTTCGCCCATTGTCCAATAACCATCGGGAGCACCAAACTCCCAAAACAGTGGCAGAGGTACGGAACGTGCGATCTCTTTAACATTAATGAGTGTGAATCCCATAGCGCAAACAGACGTACATACTCCTAATGTCTCACTCACTTGTTCGTAGACATGCGCACTTATTAATGGTTCGCACTTTCTGTAGTAGTTGGAGGCTACTACTAATGGTCTACTACCGTTCGTGTACTTAAGAACCTCTGGAGGTAAATCTGTATTGTACATCAAATCCCAGAGGTGTACTAAAGCAGTATTGGGAGCAATAATATCGTCGTCTATAAAGAGTACGTGATCGAAATTGTGAGTCAACGCGTGTTCTATAGCGAAGTTTCTGCCAGCAGTCACCGACATACCCCATATGACGAGTGTATCAAATTTGAGATGTGTAGGAACTACAAGGCGATTAGTAGCGTCTGTTAGAGCCGTGTCTTTCTCATTTCGCTTGAGCGTGACTATAAGAAGATCTTTAGATGGTACATCTCGTCTACGTGGCTGTTCGATGTCGTATCTACGATATACGAAGTTGAGATCGTTGTGCTGTTTTGCGAGCTCTACTCGTAATATGAAGTCTTGAACTATTCGTAACTCCCAATCTGTCAAATCGGAAAGCTTTTCCCACGTAGCTCGTGATAACATACTTTGAGATCGAAGTTCAATCTCGATCTCTTTTAACAAATCGATATCGATCATTATCTCTCTCCTTTTATTTGCTACTTTTTACTTCCTTGAAACCCTTTGTGATCAAAAAAGCTATAAACCAACCGGTATCTCCTTGAGGAATCGCTTGATACGGATCGTCGTACGGCATATTTAGCAACTACCCATAACAGTTTCTAAAGCTTTCGTCGTTAATTCCGACGAAATAAATCCCTGTCCTTTCGACTTTAAAGACTCCTGGACAATCTGTAGCTGAAGTAGCGACCTGAGACAACGCCCAACTTTTCAGGTCTTGCGGTATATCGATAGTAGCCGTAGCCTTCAATCTTGCTGTAACTAGCCATATTATCACTAATCTACCTCCTTTTCAACTTTTACTGCTAGTTTTTATTAAGCGCTCACAAAAGACGAGCGTCTACCTCTGTTCTCTCTTTAGTTGTAAAATGCGCTTTCCGGTAAATTGTGGCTTTTTCGGCTGCTGTCTTCCTAATCAGCAGACGCAAAAGCTTCTCTACGAACTAAACAAAGATTCAAGTTTTTTTATCTCATGTTCAAGTCTAGAAATCTCTCCTTCGAGATCTCTGATTCTACTCAAGATTAGAAAATTCTGCAATTCTTTTTCTTTTTCTGTTTCGGGTCCCACCTTTTTCATAGTTTCTATGAAATCTATCAACTCGAAAGTGCCAAGGGGTAACCTCCAAATCTTGATTTCTCCATATTCTAATTCTATTTCTTCGTCTCCGCGTATATAACAGAAATCTTTCCCAAGATAACAGTAGCTTACATTTTTAGGAATTTCAGAATCAGAGTACAATAATAATAATACCTTTCCGTTCCAGCCCTCATAATCCTCGCAATCGTCTACGAGGATTAACTTCCCTGTCATCTGTTCTAAATTTTCCATTTTTTACCTCCTTTTTATTTTTTTTTAGAAGATGTACGAGCTCTTCAGACTTGTAAAGTGGGCAACATGTGCCATATATGTCACCACTCATTTGGGATACGTCACATTCCGCCCTTCTATCCTGGTCTAAGCACTCACAAGAAATTTTATTTCCTTCTCTAAATACAACACAGTTATTGCTCCCCGAATATCCTGTACCCGTAAGAAAAATAACTTCTCTCTCGTTCTTTTCAATTTTGAAAACAACCTTCATTTTACTCCCTCCTAAAAATAAATTTAAAAGCTCCAAAGGAGCCTATTAAAAACTATATAATTTTTCAGCTTCTATCCATAACTGTATTCTTAACAACTTAGTAACAATTAAACAAAGAGACCTTGCGCAAAAAAGCCTACTATTAAAAGCCCGCAAAAAGCGGGCTCATTCTCGGGCTCCGGACTCATTCTTCAACTTCCATTTCAAATCATCCGTATCTACTTTCATAATCCTCCTTTCTACGCAAACTTATTCTTTATATTAAAATATATATCGTTCAAACTCAATCGACGAACACCACAAAAAGTTACAGTGGTCTCTATCTTGAGATCACTGTAACTCGTACTTACGACTACTTCTTGATTCGAGAAGACTCTATATCTTATTCTCTGGCGTTACCCCTTGCGATCCCCCTGACGTTCCTCCTTGTTCTTTCTCTCCAGCAAAAAGCTTCTTGATAAAGCCTAATGACAACGTTTTTCTCAACAACATCGCTAGAAATATGAAAGGAGCGACTAAGAGGTAACCAACTGTTTTGGCTTTCTCAGTCTTGACCCCCGAAAGTTCTTCAATAACCATGTTAAAATATGTTTTTGCCGTTAACCAGAGAGCGTTTAGAAATCCCGCTTTCTGGTATTCATCACTACTCTTAAGAGTATTCGACTTATCTTCCCACTTCTTTATAAGCGTGTCTACAAACTTCTCCAACGTAGTAAGAGCTTCTATTAATCCACGAGCTAATTTAGGACCTTCCCCTTCAACTCCGGTCTTTTCACCTGCTTTCTTTTTCTCTTCACCTGCTTTCTCCATTCCCGCTAACCAACTCGCAAAACGTTTAGCTTTACCTACTATCTCTTTCGCTAGACCTCCTAAACCTAGAAGAGGCAATGCTACAAAAATAGCTAAACCAATAACGAACACCAAGACGTAATACAACCCAAACTTGATTATAAATCGCCATATACGACGCAACCAACCTTGTCCACCTGGAGT
>Ga0308419_1000639_pt1 | contig 24648 bp, 18 predicted proteins | sample HotsprSampleMS50_FD_203674 | JGI IMG/M metagenome (GOLD analysis project Ga0308419, IMG submission 203674) | Hot spring phototrophic mat microbial communities from Mushroom Spring, Yellowstone National Park, Wyoming, United States - 20090730_MS50 ... | reverse complement strand
AAAGACCAGCAATTAGACAAGGCTATTGAAGTAATTTTAGAATTAATTAAAACGGATAAGAAACCTAAAATTCCTTCTATTCCGCCTTTCCCCGACAAGAAAAACACATTTGGTAAATAATATAAAAAAAGGATGCTTGATTTTTAATTTTTCAAGCATCCTTTTACTTTAATTATTATCATAATAAAAAATATTCATATCTTTGTTTTTAATCAAAATAAATATTATTTATGAGTAATATAAGAAAAGAAAGTGAAAAACAGTTTTTTGATAATGCTTTTGAAATTGATGCAAGGGCACATCTCGATAAATACTACTCTATAGTTAAAAGTAGTAGAATTTGCTACGAAAATTATATTAAAGAAAATTCAAGAGATAAAATAATTTTAGAATATGGATGTGGACGTGGTGAATATGCCTTTAAAATAAAAGATTTTTGTCAAAAAGTGATAGGTATTGATATTTCGGAAGTTGGAATTAGAATTGCAAATGAAAAAGCTCAAAAATTAGGTATTACTAATACTGAATTTTACGAAATGGATGCAGAAAATCTTACTTTCAAGGATAATACCTTTGATTTAATATGTGGTAATTGCATACTACATCATTTAAATCTTGAAAATGCTATGAACGAAATTGTTAGAGTATTAAAACCTAATGGTAAAGCTGTGTTTATTGAACCGCTGGGACTTAATCCGGCAATTAATTTATATAGAAAACTAACTCCTAAATTACGTACAGAAGATGAACATCCGCTTAAATTAAATGAATTAAAATTTATTCAATCTTATTTTAAAATCTCCAATAATAAATATTTTCATTTATTTTCTTTACTTGCTATACCTTTTAGAAAATTTAAAAATTTTAAAAATATTTTAAACTATTTAGATAATTTTGACAGATTTGCTATTAAATACTTTCATTTTATAGCTCCTTTATCATGGATGGTTGTAATAATATTAGAAAATCCAAAAAAATAAAATTAATCAAATTTTAAATCTTTCTTTGCTTAATTTAAATTATTTAATCGTAATTTTGCAATATTACGATTAAGTAATTATAAAAAAAATGGGAATTATTAAAAAAGATAAGTTTAACGAAAATCAAAATAATTTAGCTTCAATATTTAAATCTTTAGGTCATCCCGCTAGAATTGCTATTATTGAATACTTACTTAAAACGCAAACATGTGTAACAAATGAAATAATTAACGAAATTCCTTTAGCTCAATCAACTATCTTACAACATTTAAAAGAACTTCAAAATGCCGGTTTAATAATAGGCAATATTGAAGGAGTTAAAATATATTTTTGCTTAAATAATGAAAAATTTTTTACAATAAAACAATTTATTGATGAAATTATTAATATAAAAATAGAATGTTAAACAATTTTAAAATAAATTATGAAATATATAGTTTACATTTTTTTTATGGTGTTAAATATGAATTTATATTCAAATGAGCTATATCCACAATTGTTGGAATATTGTAATAATTTAAATCGAGATTTTTCTACTATTTCTGAAGAAAGGAAAGAAGTTTTGGATACTATAAGCAAATATTTAAAAGAAAAAATTATGAATAATGAAGAAATTAATCTGACATTTATATGCACACATAATTCAAGACGTAGTCATTTCGGTCAAGTATGGGCAAAGATCGCAAGTATTTATTATGGAATTAATAATTTAAAAACATATTCTGGTGGTACTGAAGTAACTGCTTGTAACATTAGAACAATTGGTGCACTTCAAAGAGTTGGCTTCGTTATAGATAAACTCGAAAAATCAGATATTAAAGATATTAATTCATCAAATCCATTATATATTTTAAAATGGAACAACACAGATGAAAATCTTAAATTATTTTCAAAAAAATATACAAATGATTTCAACCCTAAAAAGAATTTTGCAGCAATAATTGTTTGTTCGAGTGCAGATGAGGCATGTCCCGTAGTTTTTGGTGCAGACGAAAGATATTACTTACCTTACGAAGATCCTAAGAAATATGATAATACTGAAAATGAAGCAAAAGGCTATGATAATACCTGTATATTAATAGCAAAAGAAATGTTCTATTTATTTAACCAAGTTATTAATGAATAAAAAATTAAATTTTCTTGATAGATATCTAACATTATGGATATTTATTGCAATGGGTTTGGGTATATCTATAGGATATTTTTACCCTGGAATAGAATTATTTTTAAATAAATTTCAAGTTGGAACAACAAATATACCTATTGCAATAGGTTTGATTTTAATGATGTACCCACCATTAGCTAAAGTAAAATATGAAGAATTACCTTATGTTTTTAAGAATACTAAAATACTTTTAATATCATTAATTCAGAATTGGATTATTGGTCCATTATTAATGTTTATTCTGGCTATAATTTTTTTACCTGACAAACCAGAATATATGACTGGTTTAATTTTAATAGGAATAGCCCGATGTATTGCAATGGTAATTGTGTGGAATGATTTAGCAAAAGGTGATAATGAATATGCTGCGGGATTAGTTGCTTTCAATAGTATTTTCCAAGTCTTATTTTATAGTATTTATGCTTATGTATTTGTAACCTATTTACCGACATTTTTCGGATTAGAAGGCTCTTTAGTAGATATTTCAATTTCTCAAATTGCTGAAAGTGTATTTATTTATCTTGGTATACCATTTACAGCTGGAATGTTAACAAGATTATTACTTATCAAATTAAAAAATAAAGATTGGTATAATAGACAATTTATATCTAAAATCAGTCCTATTACATTAATAGCATTATTATTTACAATAATAATAATGTTTAGTTACAAAGGAAAATTAATTATAGATATTCCATTAGATGTTATTAGAATAGCAATTCCTCTTACTTTTTATTTTATAATTATGTTTTTTACAGCGTTCTTTTTATCTAAAAAAGTAGGTGCTGATTACTCTAAATCAACTTCACTTGCTTTTACAGCTGCAGGAAACAATTTTGAATTAGGAATTGCTGTAGCCATAGCAGTATTTGGAATTAATTCTGGTGAAGCATTTGCTTGTGTAGTAGGTCCATTAATTGAGGTTCCCGTATTAATTACATTAGTTAATGTTGCTTTAAAATTTGAAAAAAAGTATTATACAACTTAAAATTGAATTTATAATTTTTTACTATTAAAAAAGATTAATAATTTTTTAAAGTTTCTTTTTCTAATTCATCGAACATTTTAATAATATAATCAAATCCTTTATTCACCTCATCAGCCCATTCGTCTTTTTGAATATTGCGAATGGATTGCATTGCTTCTGCAAAATTATCAAAATTGTATATGTTGCCTGTTGTTGGTAACATTTTTTTTATCATTTGTCCACCAAACATCAAAGCAAGATAATTTAAATATATATGAGGTAATACTTCTTCATAATTTAATGATTTTAGATAATCTACATATTTAATAGTAGCAGGTAAAAGTCCATATTCATCCTTAATATTTTGTGTTAATTCATTTATATCTTCTACAAATTTTTCTTTTCTTGACAAGCTTGGATGCGGAAGACCTTTATCTTCGATTGTTTTAAAAATTGCAAATTGTTGGATAAGATAATAAAGATAATCATTTTTAGAAATTTCACCTTTTATCATTCTTATATTAAAAGGCATTTGCTCTGCAGTTTTATGTTTGATTTTAGTAGCTTCTTTTAAATTCATAATCAATAAAAATTAATTAATACTGATACAAAAATAAAAAATTTATGCTTAAACTAAAAATTAGATTAAGCATAAATTAATTATTATAAATTTAATGTTACATTATTATTTCATTCTATTTGCTATCATTTTCCCTGTAGAGGTACAAGGAATTCTAGTACTCCCTCCCTTTCCATCAGGCACTGCTATTGTAGATTTTAATGTTAAATTACCTTCCCATTTATCGAAGGATATTAATTTACCTTTTAAATAAATTTCATCGTTATCTTCAAATTTATTAAACATCTCAAATTCACCATTATTACTATATTTTAATTTTAGTTCAACTTCTTCATCAAGTTCAACGTTATACCATAATATTTTATCTAAAGTTTTATTAACTTTAAATCTTATAATTAAATTTTCTTTATCAAATGCTTCACATTTATCTTCATCTTCCTCTATTGTTATATCCCAAGTTCCGTTTAATGGATTTTGGTTATTAATATTGACTTTAAAGTTAAAACCATCAGCATATTCTGAACCATCATATATAGTAAACCTAAACTCATATTCCGAAGAATCAAATTGTTTTCTAATATCAGCAAGATCGATTGATTTATTATACCAATAAGGATTAGTAGAAGAAGGAACAGTAAAATAATCATTAAATTCGTAAACTAATTTCCCTTGTCTAAAAACATTTAATTCTAATTTAGTGTAAGCTGAATTTGATAAGCTTGCATTCCATATTGGTAATTTAAATTCAAATGCTGAAGCAGAATCTGGAATTGATAACATAGTGTTAGTACCCCATTTCCAATCGTAACCTTTATCTGAATAAATATTTTCTGAGAAATTGATATAATACGCAGATGTTTTAAATGGAACTTTAAATCTCAAATTTCCGACTAAACCGCTATGAGGCAGCCCTAAGGTTAATAAAGTTCTATTTGGATGAGGCACATCAGTAGGATAAAAGATTTGAATAGTTGTTGTAACTCCTTTTTTAGAAAATATCCAATCAAAATTATGGATTGTATACATTGTTTCAGTTCCAGTTCCTTGTGGATTATGTAAATATAAATCATAGGAAGTTGCCCCTGAACCACTAACAGTCTTATTATAACCAATAATTAAAATAGCGTGTCGCCCAACTCCAGGATAATCTAAATTTACTACTATTGGGTGATTTTTGTCTAATTCGCTTATAATCTTTTCTTTAAGTGCTTTTAATCTAAAATATCCTTCAGATTTTACCCCTGCTCCACCAGAGTAAAGATTAAATGCTCTTATTAATTTTCTTAAGAATTGGTTTGGATATATACCATCATCTCGTCCTATTTACATATATTTTAAGAAATTATAAACTTCTGCTTCATATGTTCTATCCTTATATGGAACATATGCTTTCGAAAGCATCAAAGCACAAGTAGCCCAGCAGGAACTTCCTGGTTGCTCATAAAATGGCATTTCAATTATTTTGTTTTTTTGTACAGATTCTATATTTTCATCATATTCTGCAACCCAACGTGGAAATAGTAGTGAACCTAGCAAGTTATCATTATGAGTTTTAACTTTTCCTCTTTTACTTTCAACTGTTATAAAACCAGTATGACTATCATAAGAGAATTCTGGTAAATCGCCTAAAATATCGAAATTTTTATCAATATCATTTGGATTGTAACCGAATAAACCTATATCATCCTTATTTAGTCCAGGTTTTAATTTAATTTTTAAAGTAAATTCATTAATTTCATTTTCTGATTGTAAGTCAATACATACTCTATTTGCTCCTGATAAATACGCGTCTTCTTCAATTTTGGATAAAGTAATTTTAGTATTTGAGGTAATGCTACCTTGGGGTATAATTATCCGAGAACCATCTGATAATGATATCTCGCCGCCTGAATTAGTTATTTCAGCACTTTTAGACTCTAAAATTTTTTCATTAATTTGAATATCATCATTATTAACGGGATTATCTTCGGGACAACCTGTTAAGAATAAAGATAAAATTAAGAAAAAAATACAAGATATAATTTTTAATAGATACTTTTTCATAGTACCTCCATTAGTTTATTCAAAATTAGTTTAATAATAAATAAAATCAAAAAAATATTTAATTAAAAAGTATTTTATTGCAAGAAACAGAATATTTTTCTAATAAATTTGTCTATATATAATTAAAAACTGATAATAAATGAAATTCGGAGCAAGAAATGCTGGATATTAAAGAATTAAATGAAAAAATCCAAAGAGAAAGCGCCTTCGTAGATTTATTAATGTTAGAAATAAGCAAAGTAATAGTCGGTCAGAAATATATGGTCGAAAGACTATTAATAGGCTTATTATCTAATGGTCATGTATTATTAGAAGGTGTCCCAGGACTTGCTAAGACTTTAGCAATAAAGACATTGGCTTCGGCAATAGATACTAAATTTAATAGGATACAATTTACTCCCGACTTATTACCTGCAGACTTAACAGGAACGATGATATACAATCAAAAACAAGAACAATTTACAGTACGTAAAGGACCGATTTTTGCCAATTTTATTCTTGCAGACGAAATAAACAGAGCACCCGCAAAAGTACAATCAGCTCTATTAGAAGCTATGCAAGAACGACAAATTACAATTGGAGATAATACTTATAAATTAGAAGAACCTTTCCTTGTTTTAGCAACTCAAAATCCAATTGAACAAGAGGGAACCTATCCCCTACCCGAAGCTCAAGTAGATAGATTTATGCTAAAGTTAAAAATTACATATCCATCTAGAGATGAAGAAAAGCACATTTTAAGACAGAATTTAGCTCACGAATTTCCAAAAGTAGATAAAGTAATTACTCCTGAAGTTATATTAAATGCAAGGCATTTAGTAAAAGATGTATATATGGACGAAAAAATCGAACAATATATATTAGATATAATTTTTGCTACGCGTAATCCACAAGATTATGGACTTGGTAAATTAAAGCAATTAATAAGTTTTGGTTCGTCGCCACGTGGTAGTATAAATTTAGCATTAGCTGCAAAATCTTATGCTTTTATAAAAAGACGTGGTTATGTAATACCAGAAGATATTAGAGGAATTTGCCTTGATGTATTAAGGCATAGAATAGGAATTACATACGAAGCAGAAGCAGAAAACATAACTTCAGAAGATATTATTAATGAAATTCTTAACACTATAGAAGTTCCATAATGGATACTACTGAATTATTAAAAAAAGTTAGAAAAATTGAAATTAAAACTCGAGGTATAACTAAACATTTTTTCTCGGGAGAATATCATAGCGTCTTCAAAGGTCGAGGTATGACTTTTACAGAAGTTAGAGAATATATTCCAGGGGACGATGTTAGAAATATAGATTGGAATGTTACAGCAAGATATAATAATCCTTATGTAAAAATTTTTGAAGAAGAACGTGAGTTAACAGTATTTTTAATGGTTGATATTTCAGGTTCACAAATTTTTGGTACTAATAATCAGTTTAAAAGTGAATTAATTACAGAATTATGTGCTGTAATTACTTTTTCTGCAATTTTAAACAATGATAAGATAGGTATAATTTTTTTTTCTGACAAGATAGAAAAATTTATTCCACCAAAAAAAGGCAAATCCCATGCATTAAGAATAATCAGAGAATTGATTGAATTTCAAGGTAAAAGTAAAAGAACAAATATTTCAGATGCTCTCAAATATTTAACTAATGTACTAAAAAAGAGATCAATAGTATTTGTAATATCTGATTTTTTTGATACTAATTTCGAAGAATCATTAAGAATAATCTCAAGAAAACACGATACTATTGCAATTCAAATATATGATAAATTTGAATCTGATTTTCCTAATGTAGGTCTATTAAAAGTAAGAGATTTAGAAACCAATGAACTATTATGGATAGATACTTCTAATAAAAAATTAAGGGATTATTATCAAGAAAAATGGAATAACAAACAAAAATATTTAAATTTTATTTTTAATAAAAATCGTGTTGATTTGATTAAAATAAGAACTGATGAATCATATATTATTCCATTGCAAAATTTCTTTAAAAATAGAGAACATAGAAGATAAAATGGAGATACTATGAAAAAGATTAGTTTATTACTATCATTATCTTTAATATTAATATTTTTAATTACATTTAGTACAAAAAAATTTGATATATCTAATACTAAAGCTTTAAAAACAAGTTCGGACCCAGCTTTTACTAAAGATAAGTTATATTATCAATATCTTAAATATAGAGACCCTAATACTGGAGAAATACCTCGTGGTATAAGAAGCCGCGAACTTGATTTTATAAGAAAATCATTTTATTTAAATTCAGGAAAAACTAAAAACGTATTATTATCAAGTAATAATTGGAATATCAGAGGACCTTTTGAAATTGGTGGTAGAGTAAGAGCATTCGATTATGATATCAGGGATGAAAATATATTAATTGCAGGAGGTGTATCTTCAGGAATGTGGAAATCAACTAATGCAGGAAAATCTTGGTACAAAACATCAAAACCATGGCAATTACATTCAGTTTCCTGCTTGGTTCAGGATAGAAGAAAAGGAAAAGAAAACAATTGGTACTATGGTACTGGAGAATATTGGGGTAATTCTGCAAGTATCTCTGGCGATGGAGTTTATCGTTCTACAAACAATGGAGAGTCGTGGGATGTGATTCCATCGACTAGCACTAATAACCCTGCAACTTGGGATAATGCTTTTGATTATATTTGGAATATAGTTATTGATAATACTGCTCCATTAAGTCAAGATGTAATATATGTTGCAACAGTAGGAAAAGGTATATATAGAACAACTAATGCAGGACAAAATTGGACAAATGTATTAGGTTCATCATCAAATGCTACCTTTTCTGATGTAGCAATAACTTCTGATGGAGTTTTATATGCTACATTAAGTTTTAATAATTCAAATCAAAAAGGTATATTTCGTTCTACCGATGGATTAAAATGGACAAATATTACTCCGCCAAATTTTCCTAAAAACTACAGGAGAATTGTAATAGGTATAGCACCATCTGATGAAAATCAAGTTTATTTCGTGGGAGAAACACCTGGTTATGGTAAATTAACTTTTAATAGTCAAGGAGATTCATTATATCATAGTCTTTGGAAATATACTTACAAAAGTGGAGACGGTAGCGGCGAAGGTGGTATATGGGAAGATCGTTCCGAAAATTTACCAAAACCCGAACCAACACGTGGACAAATGAATTCTCAAATGGGGTATAACTTAGTAATAAAAGTAAAACCTGATGATCCAAATGTTGTTTTCCTTGGTGCTGTAGCTTTATACCGCAGTAATAGCGGTTTTAAAGAGAATGATTGGGCTTGGATAGGTGGCACTTGTCCTGATAATACTTGTGCTTATGACTATAGATATACAAATCACCACAGCGATGTACACGTTTTATTTTTCTCTAAAGATGACTCAAAAATCTTGTATACAGGTTCTGATGGTGGTGTCCACAAAACTTTGAATAATATGTCAGAAAAAGTAGAGTGGATTTCGTTAAACAATGGATTTTTTACTACACAATTTTATACTGTTGCTATATCGCACGGACCGTCTAATAGTGAGAAAATAATTGGTGGTCTTCAAGATAATGGGACATTACTTTCTAGACGCAATAATCTATTAGAACCTTGGACTAATCCACTAAGAGCAGATGGTTTTTATTGTCAAATTACTGATGATAATCAATTTTATTATGCTTCGATGAATGCTACCTATCAACCAAAAATAAAAATTTATAGAGTAGTCCAAGATGAAGAAGGGAATAATATTATTCAAACAAGAATAGATCCAATTGGTGGCAAAGATTTTATTTGGAATACACCATTTCTTTTAGATCCTAATGATAATAATAAAATGTATGTTGCCGGTGGCAAAATGATTTGGCGTAATAATAATTTATCGCTTATACCAAATGTTACAAGCCACGACTCAACTTCAATTGGTTGGGATAGTTTATCTAAAACAAGAATTGATTTTAAAGAAAATGTAAGACCTATCGGCGAAGTTATTACAGCTCTTGGTATTTCAAAAAATCCAGCAAATGTATTATACTACGGTACAAGTAATGGAAATGTTTATAAAATTTTAAATTCAGACAAAGGAGATCCAATACCTATTAAAATTAATACTGATGCTTTACCTAAGCAAGGTTATGTAAGTAGTTTTGCTGTAGATCCTGATGATGCAAATGCTGTATTATTAGCTTATAGTAATTATGGTATTTTAAGTATTTTTTATACTGTTGATGGTGGGTTAACTTGGGTTCAAGTTTCTGGCAATTTAGAAGAGAATTCTTTTGGAACTGGTGCAGGACCAGCTGTTAATTGGGTAGAAATTTTAAAAGTAAATAATAGAAAAGTCTATTTTGCTGGAACTAGTGCAGGATTGTTTTCGACAACGTTTCTAAATGGACCAAATACTGCTTGGCAAATGGAAGGAATTAATGAAATTGGCAATGTAGTAATAGATATGATAGATGCAAGGCATAGTGATGGCTTTGTAGCTGTAGGTACTCACGGAACAGGTGTTTTCGATACTTATTATACAAATTTACCTAATAAGCCATATCCTACTAAATTAGTTGCTCCCAAAAACGAAACAAAATACGTATCTAATGAAGTAACATTACAATGGCAACCCGTTGAAGACGCTGTGTTTTATGATGTTCAAATTTCTTTAGATCCTGAATTTAAAGATAATACTATTACTTTAGAATATGTTAAAAATTCATCTGTAAAGTTTAATAAAATAGAGCAAGGACGTAAAAAATATTATTGGAGAGTAAGGACTGTAAATGCAGGAGGAGCAAGCGAATTTACAGAAGCATGGACATTTATATCTGCAATAGAGCCACCAAATTTGATTTTCCCCGAAAATAATCAAAGAGATGTTGAATTGACTACTACATTTATGTGGAATAAAATTGAAGGTGCAACTTCATACAGATTTCAATTAGCAAAAGGACTAAATATAGAAAATAAATATATAGATACAATAATTAGTAACAATAGTTTAGAAATTTCTAATTTAGAAACTAATAGAAATCACGTATGGAGAGTAGCATCAATCGAGGATAATCAATATCAGGGACCATTCTCCAATAATTTTAGATTTACCACCAAAAATACTACTTTTATTAATCTTAAAAATAGTGAGTTAGATGTTTCAATTTATCCAAATCCAATAAATGAAAATACCAATATCTATCTAAATAAGATACAATCGGGCTTTACTTCTATTAAAATTTATGATATCAATGGTATTCTAATAGATAAATTAATAAATAGAGAATTATTTTCAGGTTCTTATGTATTTAAATTACCTATAGAAAAATTAAATAATGGTAGCTACTTAGTTGTTATAGAAATTAAAGATAAATTATTTATTAGAAAAATTATCAAAAATAGATGATGAAAAAAATAATATTTGTTTTTAATATATTAACTACAATAATTTTTACATATAATTTATTTGCAGTTGATAATGTTAAAATCACTGTTAAAACTGACACTAATTTAGTTAAGGTTGGAGAACGTATAGGTTTAACTTTCGAAGCTTTAACGAATGAAAATTTCAACGTTTTTTTCCCTGAAATAAAAGATAGTATTGGTAAATTAGAAATAATTTCAAAGTCTAAAATTGATACATTAATAATTAAAGATACTATATTATTAAAACAAACATTCGAAATAACAAGTTTCGAAGAAGGCAGCTACTCAATACCTTCGTTTATATTTTCTTACGAAAATAAACAAGATAAAATTCTTAAAACAATTAGTAGTGAAGCTATTTTTTTATCATTTATTACTATAAAAGTAGATACATCCCAAGGTATTAAAGATATAAAAGCACCATTTGAATTTCCCTATACGATTGAAGAATTTTTACCTTTAGTTTTAGCTATAATTAGTTTTGTTATATTAATTTATTTAATATTTTTCTTTATTAAAAAATATAAGAATAAACCAAAAAAAGAAATATTAAAATATGATATTACTATACCAGCAGACATAGAAGCATTAGAAGCACTAAAATTATTAGAAAATGAAAGACTATGGCAAAAAGGATTTTATAAAGAATATTACATCCGATTAACAGATATTTTAAGGACTTATATACATAGACGATATTCGATAAACTCTTTTGAGATGACATCATTTGAAATTTTAGATAGTTTAAAAGATAAAGATATATCAAAAGTAGCTATACAGATATTAGAAGAAATATTTAAAATTTCCGACCTTGCAAAATTTGCTAAATACCAACCAATTGCTGAAGAAAATACCAAGTGTATCTCTTTGTCTATTGATTTCATAGAACAGACAAAAGATATATCTCAAATTATAAGTAAAAATGATAACGAGGTAAGCAAATAATGAACTATCATTTTGCAAATCCTGAATATTTTTATCTTTTATTACTTATACCAATATTTATATTAATATATATTTTAAGAAGGAAGAAACTTAAACCATCTCTAAATGTATCATCTACTGAGATTTACTCTGAATTTAAACCATCAATAAGACAGAGATTAAGACATTTTTGGTTTATACTTAGGTGTTTATCTTTAGTATTTTTTATTATTGCATTAGCACGTCCACAAACAATTTCGCACACACAAAATGTAACAACAGAAGGTATTGATATAGTTTTGGCTATAGATGTATCTACTTCTATGTTAGCAGAAGATTTAAAACCAAATAGAATAGAAGCAGCCAAAAAAACTGCTTTAGATTTTATTGATAAAAGACCAAATGATAGAATTGGATTAGTAATTTTTTCAGGCGAAAGTTTTACTCAATGTCCTATTACTATTGACCACGATATACTTAAAAATCTATTAAGTTCAATTTCATCAGGAATGATAGAGGATGGCACAGCAATAGGTAACGGTTTAGCTACTGCAGTCTCTAGAATTAAAGATAGCAAAGCAAAGAGTAAAGTAATAATTTTACTAACAGATGGTGTAAATAATATGGGCTCTATTGCACCAATTACTGCAGCCGAAATTGCAAAATCATTTGGTATAAAAATTTATACTATTGGAGTAGGGACTATAGGCAAAGCACCTTATCCTATAAAAACTCCATTTGGTATTCAATACAGGAATGTAGATGTAGAAATAGATGAACCATTAATGCAAAGAATTTCTAATCTTACTTCAGGCAAATATTTCAGAGCTACTAATAATAAAGCTTTAGAAAGAATTTATGAAGAAATAGATCAATTAGAAAAAACTAAAACTGATATAATATCTTATAAAAGTCATAAAGAAGAATATTTCATTTTTGCCCTTATTGGATTTATTATTCTAATAACAGAATTACTTTTTAGATATATTTTCATTAAAACTATACCTTAATGAATTCAATAAAAGAATTATTAGAGAAATATAATTTAATTAAAGACCAAATTATACAAAGACTTAATGAATTTAAAAATATTCCCGAAAACAAGTATTTCTACGAGCTTTGCTATTGTATATGTACTCCTCAATCTAAAGCCGAAAATGCTCTAATAGTTCAAAACGAACTCGAAAAAAAAGACTTTTACAATAAAGACTTCAATCCCGTTAAAATATTAGAAAACAAATCCAGTTACATTAGATTTCACAATCAAAAAAGTAAAAGATTAATGGAACTAAAAAAGAATTTTTATAGAGTGATGGAAATTATAAATTCTAATTCTTCAGTTTACGAAAAAAGAAATTTGATATGTAATGAAATTAATGGAATTGGGATGAAGGAAAGCTCTCATTTTCTAAGAAATATTGGATTTAACGGTCTTGCTATATTAGATAGACATATTTTAAATAATTTAGTCCAATTTAAAGTATTTAACGAAATACCTAAAATTAATTCACAAAAAAAATATATAGCTGTAGAAAAAATTTTTTTGGAATTTTCATATCAAATAAATATACCAATTGATGAATTAGACTTACTATTTTGGAGTAACGGTAGTGGAATTATTTTAAAATAATTGTGAAAGTTAATACTTTATTAAATTTAATCTTATTGAAGATTGAATAAATATTATTTTATAATTAATCTCTTCAATAATTTATAATAATTAGTATAAACATTTTATAAAATATTAGCAACCGAGTTATGATGAATTATTTAATTTAAATTTTCTATTCTTATTCGAAATTATCTCCTAATTTTATAGATTTTATTGCGATATCATATATCTGTTTATAATAATCAAAATTGAATTCGGGAGATTGAAAGTAAGCATAAATAAGATTATTCCCATAAGCTATTGCATATTCATATAATAAATAAGGCATAAAATTTTCACCCACCTGTAAAAATGATTGATTTAATATTGTAGGATGATTATTCCATTGCATATGTTTTTGCCATATAACATCATATTTTAAGAAATCTTTATTGCTCTCGTCTAATGAACCTTTCCAGAAATCTAATATTTCAGGTTCATTTCTAACGGGAAATTTTTTACTCATTTGCTTCATTATACCAACAGTAACTCCTACTAACATAGCGCTGCCATCTGCATCGAAAACTTCGGGTGAAATAACAAATTGTATTAGTCCATCTTCTGAAGGCATTTCGTATAAATTCCAATTATCGGGTAAATCAATAAAGAATTCTTTAGTAGCATTAGTAAATGTTTTAAATTTAAGACTATCAATCGGAGTAAAATATTCTCCTTTAATTTTTTTGATTTTTTCTCTATCAACTTTTGCTAAAGAATCCATTCCTAATTCTTTATAAACATAAGCTCTATTATTCAAAGCTTCTAGATCATCAGGATTTAGCTCAATTGATTTAGTATAATCTTCTAATGCCTTTTGATATTCCTTATTTTTAAAAAAAGCATTTGCTCTATTATAATATATTTTTGGATTCTTCAGACCAAGTTGGATAGCTTTTGTATAAGATTTTATACTTTTTTCATAATCGTCTATGTTATAATATACTCGTCCTTTTTGAAAGTGTAATTCTGGATTGTTTGGATCTAATTTCTCAGCTATTTCTAAATCTCTTATAGCATTTTTGAAATCTGTTCTCATAATAAAAACACCAGCTCTATTTAAATAAGCTTGAGCAAAATTTTCATCTAATTCTATTGCTTTGTCTAAGTCTTCTAATGCTTTTAGTGTATTTCCAATGTAGCTATAGGTTAGCCCTCTATTGTTATAGGCATCAGCATTGTTTTTATCTAAATTAATTACTTCAGTAAAATCATCGATTGCTTTAGGAAAATTATTTAAATAAAGATAAGCTAAACCTCGATAGTAATAAGAGTTTTTTAATTCTTGTTTTTTCTCGATTGATTTATTAAATTTTTCAATTGCTTCTTTATATTTCCCAATAAATATTAATTTTTCTCCTTCTTTATAATAGGAAGTTTTCTTATTTGCATAAATTAATGATGAACAAAAAATTAAAATAGTTATTATCAATGATATGTTTTTCATAATTCTCCAAATAATTATTTTGTAAATTTATTTTTTAAATCATCTAAAGAAAACTTGTTAGTATTTTCTTTTTTTATGTTAGACGAATTAGTTATTCTCATAGATAATTTTATTTGCTTTAAATTTTCATTTACTTCTAAAACTTTTACTTTAACTACTTGCCCAACCTTGACTATCTTTGTAGGATCTTTTACAAATTGATTTGACATCTCGGAAATATGAACTAATCCATCTTGGTGAACACCTATATCTACAAAACATCCAAAATTTGTAATATTAGTTACTACACCTTCTAATTCCATTCCTGTTTTTAAATCTTTCAGCTCTTTAATTTTTTCATTAAAATCTGCATATTCGAATTTTTCTCGTGGATCTCTACCAGGTTTTTCTAATTCTGATATAATATCATTTAAAGTATATTCCCCAATATTTAAATCTTTAAGATCTAATTGTATTATTTTTTTTATAAGTTCTTTATTTGAAATTAATTCATTGATATTAATTGAAAACTCTTGTGCAATTTTTTCTACCACAAAGTAGCTTTCAGGATGAACAGCTGTATTATCTAATGGATTATCTCCGTTAGTTATTCTTAAAAATCCCGCAGACTGTTGAAAAGTTTTATCACCAAATTTTGGAACTTTTAGTAGTTCATTTCTATTTTTAAATTTTCCATTTTTATTCCGATATTCAATAATATTTTTGGCAATATTTTGGTTAATTCCTGATACATAACTTAATAACTCTGCCGAAGCTGTATTTAGATCTACTCCAACATAATTTACACAACTAATAACTGTTTCTTCTAATTTCTTTTTAAGAAGTTTTTGGTCTACATCGTGTTGGTACTGACCAACTCCAATGGATTTTGGATCTATTTTAACTAATTCTGCTAATGGGTCCATTAATCTACGACCTATTGAAACTGCACCTCTAACTGTCAAATCATAATCTGGAAATTCTCTTTGAGCAACTTCGCTTGCAGAATAAATAGATGCACCCGATTCGTTTACTATTACAATTTTTGGTTTTATTTCAGAGTTATTTAATGAATTATTAACAAATTTACTTGTTTCCCTACTTGCAGTACCATTTCCAATTGCAATTAATTGAATATTGTATTTTTTAATTGCTTCTATCAAATTTATTTTAGCCTTATTAGCTTCGCTTTCATTCGAGAAAGGGTAAATGTTAAAATTATCCAATAATTTTCCCGTTTCGTCTAAAATTACAATCTTACAACCAGTTCTAAAACCTGGATCAATTCCTAATGTCGGTTTCATTCCTGCAGGAGCTGATAATAATATTTGTCTAAGATTAGCTTCAAATACTGTTATGGCTTGTTCATCTGCCCATTCTTTTTTAGCAAGTCTTACCTCTGCAACTATAGAATTTTTAATTAATCTGCTAAAAGAGTCTTTTATTATCTTTTTAAATAATTCTTTAATATTATCTTTCGAACTATAAAGTATTTTCTTTTCGAAATAATTTATTACATAATCTTCATCAAAATCTAAAGTAAATGTTAATATTTCCTCTTTCTCTCCACGTCTAATAGCCAAATAAGAATGAGATGGTACTTCTTTTAGCAATTTACTATAATTTCTGTAGTTTTCGAATTTTGTAATACCAATTTCAATATCTTTATTAAATTTTACTTTAAGGATTGAATTATTATAAACATATTCTCTCAACCATTTTCTCAGTTCTGCAATTTCAGATATTTCTTCTGCAATTATATCTGTAGCACCATCTATTGCTTCTTTTTCGGTATTTATACCTTTTTCAGAATTAATATATTTTTTGGCCGCTGCTACTAAATCAAAATCAATATTATTAATATTAGCATTCTTAATCTCATTAGCAAATGGCTCGAGACCTCTTTCCTTTGCTATTGTTGCTTTAGTTCGTTTTTTTGGTTTATAGGGCAAATATAAATCTTCTAATTCATTCTTAACAAGACAATTTTCTATTTTATGCTTTAATTCATCAGTTAATTTACCTTGTTCTTTAATAGAATTAAGTATAGTTTGTTTCCTATCCTCCAATTCTACGAGATAATCATATTTATCAAAAATATCTCTTATTAGATTTTCATCTAAATTTCCCGTAAGTTCTTTTCTGTATCTTGCGATAAAAGGTATTGTAGAGCCTTCGTTTTTAAGTTTTATTACATTTTCAACTTGATGTCTTTTTAAATTTAATTGTTGTATTATTATATTTATTATTTCCAATTTTACTCCTTGTTTTTCAAAAAAAGAACACAAAAATAATCAATATTAGTATAACAGTTTTAATATGATTATTTATACAAATAATTAGTATAATCAACTTATTTGTATATTATTTTAATTTGAAGATTAGTATTATTATTTTATTATTCTTCTTTAGTTTTTGGTTTTCTGTTTCTATAGTCTAATTCAAATTTTCTCAATCTAATATTTTGTGGAGTAACTTCAATTAGTTCATCTTCAGCGATAAATTCTATTGTTTGATCTAAAGTCAGTAATCTTGGTGGTCTCAAAGTAACAGTAGCATCAGCACTAGAAGCTCTCATATTAGTTAATTTTTTCTCTTTTGTAATATTAATATCTAAATCGCCAGATTTATTTCTTTCACCAACAATCATTCCCATATAAACTTGAGTTCCTACTTGAACAAATAATTCACCTCTGTCCTCCATTCCCTGGCAAGCATAAGCAGTTACACGTCCAGGTCTATCCGCTACTAAAGCACCCGAAATTCTTTGTGGTATATTTCCAAACCATTCTTCATAACCATCGAACATTGTATTTATAATACCAGCACCTTTAGTATCAGTTAGAAATTGACTACGAAAGCCAATTAGTCCACGAGATGGTATTTTAAACTCTAAATCTACTCGTCCATGTCCGTGATTAATCATATTTAGCATTTGCCCTTTTCTACTTAATAATTTTTCTGTTACAATCCCTACAAACTCTTCGGGAATATCAATAAAAACTTTATCTACTGGCTCATAAATTTTATTTTCAATTTCTTTTGTAATAACGCTCGGTTTAGATACCATAAATTCATAACCTTCGCGCCTCATTGTTTCGATTAAAATAGACATTTGTAGTTCACCACGTCCTCTTACTTCGAAAGCATCAGCCCTATCGGTTGGAATTACCTGAATAGATACATTCCTAAGCAATTCTCTCTCTAATCTTGCTTTTAAATGACGAGATGTAAGATATTGACCTTCAATACCGGCAAAAGGGCTATTGTTTACATAAAATATCATTGCTACAGTTGGCTCGTCTACTTTAATTCGGGGTAATGGCATAGGTTCTTCGTTAGATGAAATTGTATCGCCAATTTTTGCATTTTCTATACCAGCTATAGCAATTATATCGCCTGATTCAACTTTATCTACCATTTTTTTAGTTAAGCCAGAAAAAGTATATAGAGCAGAAAATTTTCTATTTAATAATATTCCAGCTTCTGAACATAAACTATAGTTTTTGTTCATTTCTAAGATACCATTATTCAATCTTCCAATTAAAATTTGACCAACGTAAGAATCATAATCTAAACTCGATACTAGAAATTGTGGTATTGCATCATCATTTGCTTCCGGTCCTGGTATATACTCTATAATTGTATCAAATAATGGTTTTAAATCATAACTATCGCCTCCGATTTCTTTAAAACATTTGCCTTCTTTTGCTATAGTATATAAAATTGGAAATTCAATTTGTTCGTCATTTGCATCTAAATCAATGAATAAGTCATATATTTCATTAATTACTTCGTTGATTCGGGCATCGTGGCGGTCAATTTTATTTATAACTACTATTATAGGTAAATTTCTTGCTAATGCTTTTTTTACAACAAATCTAGTTTGTGGTAGTGGTCCTTCGCTTGCATCTACTAATAATAGTGCTCCATCTACAATACTTAAGCTTCGCTCTACTTCTCCGCCAAAATCAGCATGACCTGGAGTATCCATAATATTTATTTTTACTCCATTATAAAATACTGAAGTATTTTTTGCCGCTATAGTAATCCCTCTTTCACGCTCTAAATCTAAGGAATCCATAATACGGTCATCCACACTTTGATTATCTCTAAATGTTCCACTTTGCTTTAAAAGATGATCTACCAAAGTAGTTTTACCGTGATCAACGTGTGCAATAATAGCAATATTTCTAAAGTTTGATTTTCTCATAATTTTTAATTAAGACTTTATAAAATTAATTAGTTTTTTTTGTTAAATATAAATCGAAAAGATTATAAATTTTTACCAAAATTAATTCAAATTTTGATAAGATAAATTCTGTATCATTTAGCATACTAATAAAGATAACACTTCTTTTGTAATGCCCTGGATATTCTTTAATTCTATTTAATTGCCTATTATTTGCTTCTTTTATAGCGTTTAAAATTGAATTACGTAAACCAGTTAAGTTTTCTACTTCAGAAAATTTTTGTTCTTTTAAAATTCTTAACGATTCTTCTAAAAATTGATTCATTTTTTCTTGAATGATTTTGATATCATTCTTTTGTTCTTCAGTAAAAGTATGATGATTATTACTAATATAATTATAATTTTGATTAGATATCATTATTAGTCTGTCAGAAATATCTTGGAAAGCTAATATAGCTTTGCTAAATTCATAATTATTTGATGGGAAATTTTTTACATTTTTATGTAAAATTTTAATTAATCCTTTAATAAAACCTTGTATTTCATTATCCAATTCAATATTTTCTTTCTTTGCTTTTTGTAATAATTTAAAAGAATTTTCCAAAAAGCCATTAAATTGGTCATTCAATAATTGTTTTACTTTTTCTATAAATTTAATTATTTCCTCTAAATTTTGATTAACTAAATGTATCAAATCATTGGATGGAGCTTGTAGTTTTTTGATTTTTTCTTGTTCAATTTTTTCTTTATTCTTAAATAATTTACCTGTATGAATAAATGCATATATTACCAAAAGACCAAAACCTAAAACACCGAAAATATTAGTCAAATAAATTATCAACGTAATTATTAAGCCAAATAAAAGAGCCATGAAAGCTGTGAAAAACCAACCTCCAATTACAGTAATTACACCAGCAACTCTATAAACTGCTGATTCTAATCCCCAAGCTTTATCGGGTAAAGCAGCAGCCATTGCTACTATAAATGTAACATAAGTTGTTGATAATGGTAATTTTAGGGAAGTACCTATAGAAATCAATCCTGAAGCAACAACTAAAATAACAGCTGCTCTAATTAGGTCAAATGAAGGTGGATCTTCACCTTCTATAACAATTGGTTTGTATTTACTTATATCAAATCTTGATGAGACCCAATTTTGTATGTTTTTAGGTGTAATTTTCAAGATAAATTTATAAAAATTAACAGCAGTTCGCACTATAAATCTTGCAACTAAATTAGATTCGAAACGCTCGAAACCTTCTTCCTGACGACCTAAAGAAATTTCTGTTTTAGTTACACTTCTTGCTTTTTTAGAAACAAATAAAGTAGTTACCATGATGATACCAGAAAATAATAGTATCCATTGATCAGCTTTTACAGGTTCTCTTAATACGCCCATTAAGGCTTCATTAGGGTTATCTAAGTTTAATGAAGATAAATATGCATTTAATCCAGCTAATGGTGCTCCAATAAAATTTACCAAATCATTTGCAGCAAAAGATAAAGCAAGTCCGAATGTACCTATTAAAACAATTATTTTAAGTACGTTAATTTTAGTAAATGATATTAATATTTGAATAATAATAGTCCAGATTAAGAATGATATCCCCGTCAAAAAAATCAGATTATTATTTATATAATCTATTACATCGCTTGTAAAGAAACTTGCTCCACGAATCCCTTTTAAAACAATAAAAAGAGTAAGTGATGTTAAAGCAAATCCACACCATATTGAACCATATTTTTTAAACCTTTTTTCAAAATCGAAAGTAAAAATCAATCTTGTAATAAATTGAACTAAATATCCAAAAATAAAAGCAAAAAATATGGAACTTATAATTGCAATTATAATTACCGAAATACTATTTATATTTAAAAAATCGAATAAATAATTATAACTTTGTCCATTATTTATAACTTTAATTATTGACATTCCAATTGAACTACCTAACAACCCAAATACTATAGATACAGTAGTTGAAGTAGGCAATCCAAATGTATTAAAAATATCCAATAACAAAACATCTGTATACATAGTAGCAAGAAATATAATCAAAACTTCTCGTAGATAGAACATTTCGGGATTAAAAATTCCACTCCGAGCAATTTCCATCATTCCACTCGAAAAAAATACACCTACCAATACACCAAATGCAGCTACGGTAAGTGCGGTTTTAAATTTTGCGGCTTTAGAACCAACAGAAGAATTAAGAAAGTTTACTGCGTCATTTGCTACACCAACTGTTAAATCTACTGCTGCTAAAATCAGCAAGATTAATACAATGATAAAGTTTAAATCAAAATTCATACATTAATTTATAAAAAAATAAACTCAAAAGTAATTAAATTTATCCTTAATTTTGTTAAGGTTTCTTTATAATTTAAATTTTTATTAGATTTTCAATTTTATTATAAAAATCTATTGTTATATTATCACTTATGAAATATCCATCATTATTTAATTTTATATAATTATTTTCTAAATTGAATTTATTAGAATATTTATTGTATAAAGACTCATCAATTAATTCCAAGATATCTATACCAAAATCATTCTTGAACTTTAATAAATTTAATCCTTCTGCTCTAAGTTCTAAATAAATTCTTTCTAAAATTAATTCTTTTTTGGTTAAAATTTCATAATTTTCTATTGGTAATTTACTTTGATTAATATATTTAAAATAGATGTCATTACTCCTAAAATTCCAGCTACGTTTATTTCCTAAAAAAGAATGTGCTGATGGACCAAAAGCAAAGTATTCTCCTTGCTTCCAATAATTTAAATTATGTCTACATTGAAAATTTTCTTTAGAATAGTTTGATACTTCATACTGAATAAAATTATTACTTCCTAAAATTTCATTACAAATTTTATAAATATTGTAATCTGTATCATCATCTGTTTTCTTAATCTTACCTTTAAGATATTCTTCCTTTAAAGGTGTGTTATCTTCATAAATCAAACTATATGCAGAAATATGCTCAGTTTCTAATTCTAGTGCTTTTTTTAAAGTATTTTTCCACGATTCTTCAGTTTGATTAGGCAAAGCAAACATTAAATCAATATTTATATTATCAAATCCTAACTTTCTTGCAATTTCAATAGATGAATAAATATCATTAATGGAATGTATTCTTTCCAAAAATTTTAATTCTTCTTCGTTAAAAGATTGAACTCCGAAACTAAGTCTATTTACACCAAAACTTTTATAAAAATCCAAGTATTTAGAATCTAATGTTCCTGGATTGCACTCCATTGTCCATTCGAAGTCGTCAATTAATTCAAAATTATCAAAAATTGCTTGTGCAATAATTTCAAATTGATGTGGTTTCAGCAAAGATGGAGTACCACCCCCAAAAAAAATAGTGCTTATTTTAGGTTTATAATTATAATTTTCTGTAAATAATTCTACTTCTCTTTTTAATGCGCGAGCAAAATTATTCCTGCTATTCAAGTTTTCGATAGAATAAAAATCACAATAAAAACACTTATGAACACAGTAAGGTATATGAATATATAATCCATACATTATTAGTCGTATCTCTCAAAATGGATTTTGTTTCTTTCAAACCCCATTTCTAATAAATTTTGCCTTGTTTCAGTAACCATCTGTCTCCATCCACAAATGTAAAATTCGAAATCTTTTCTACCATTTATAACTTCTTTATATACATTATGCACATAACCACGATAACCATTCCACTCCGAGGACTGTTCGCGAGATAATACAGGGTAAAAATAAAAAGAATTAGTAGAGGATAATTCTTGCATTTCGTCTAAATAGATCATATCGTGCATATATCGAGTACCAAAAATTAAATGGATATTTCTATGTGGTAAATTTCTATTATAAATATCTAAATACATCGATCGTAGAGGTGCTAATCCCGTACCTGTACATATCATTACCAAATCAGTAGAAATATCTTCATTTAAAACAAAATTTCCCCTTGCTTCTGATACTTTAAGAAATGAACCTACATTTACTTTTTCGAATAAATATGGAGTTGCCATTCCATTAGGATCTAATACAATTAATAATTCTATAATATTACTACCATTAGGTGCACTTGCTATAGAATATTGTCTATAATTTTTTTTAGAAGGTATAGGAAATTCTATTTTAACGTGTTGTCCTGGCTTAAATATAAATTCTTTTAGCTCATTAAATCTTAAAAAAAATCTTCTTATATTTATTGTTTCTCTTATAATATCTACTACTTCTGCTTGATACCATTGCATTCTAAAAAACCTTTTTATCCTATTCTAATAAACATTTGTTATAACGAATATGAATATTATTTTGTATATTAATTCTAATTTTCTAATATTTTTGTAATTTATTCTATAATAATGAAACTATTAAAAAAGTTAGAGAATATAAACAGAATTATTATATTAAATATACTTAAATTAATATACAAGAATAAAAAAGTTGATTTACCAATTGATATATCAAAAGTAAATACAATACTTATATTAAGATACGATAAAATAGGTGATTTGTTAGTAACGCTTAATATGATAGATTTCTTGTATATTTTAAAACAAGACTTGATAATTGATATTATTGTTTCTCATCGAAATTATTCATTAATTAAAGATGACAAAAGATTTAGAAATTATTACATCTTTTCGGGAAATAAATGGAAATATAAAAAAGAATTGAAAGATATAAGAACAAACAAGTACGATTTAATTATATCTACTGTATTTAATAGAACAAGCCTTGCAGGTTTAATTGCAAATTACATAGGCAAAAATTCAATTAAAGTTCATTTCTTAGAAATGGGAAGAGAAAAGCTATATTCTGTATTTTTTAACGCTCTAATAGATTTAGAAGACTTGAGAAATAAGAAAACTATGCTCGAAATTTTAGTAATTTATGTAAAGAGACTATTTGGGATAAAAAATAATTATGATATACCCCATACTATACTTTATTTATGTGAAGAAAATAAAAATTTTGCTAAAAAATATTTTAAGAATAGTAAAAGATATATAGTATATAATATTAGTTCAGGTAATAAGTATAGAGAATTTTCGGTTAAAAAAAATATAGAATTATTAAAATATCTAATTAATACCAAACCAGAATTTGAATTAATTATTATATATGCTCCAAACGACGAAAAAATAATAAAGTTGAAAGATGAATTAAACAATCAAGTTATTTTTATTGATAGCACTAATAATATTTTAGATATTGCTGCATTGATAGAAAATTCAGAATACGTAATTACACCAGATACTTCAATAGTTCATTTATCAGCCATATATCAAAAAAAAATTATATACTTTTACTCA
>Ga0308419_1000637_pt1 | contig 24665 bp, 15 predicted proteins | sample HotsprSampleMS50_FD_203674 | JGI IMG/M metagenome (GOLD analysis project Ga0308419, IMG submission 203674) | Hot spring phototrophic mat microbial communities from Mushroom Spring, Yellowstone National Park, Wyoming, United States - 20090730_MS50 ... | reverse complement strand
CGGATGGGATTGGCTCGGGCCAATTCTTTCAGGTGCCCGCCCGTTGCGGGCGGGCACCTGAGTAGTTACGGATAATCATACGATCCGGAACGATCCGGAGCGGGTAAAGCGCTGGTGCCGAATCGTCAGGGAGGAGATTGCATGAAAATGGGGTTGCAAAACGCTGGGCTGCGCCTTGTTTTGGGCCTCGTTCTGACAGGGGTTTTACACGCCGGCGAACCGGCGCCGCTCCCACCCTTTCGAATCGTTGCGTCCTTCTATCCCATGTGGCTGGCCGTGCGGCAGGTCGCCGACGGCATCGAGGGCGTGGAGGTGGTCAATCTGACTCGCCCAACGGTCGGTTGCCTTCATGATTACGCCCTCACGACCGAGGATATGAAACGGCTTTCCGGAGCGTCGGTCCTTGTGATCAACGGGTTGGGCATGGAATCCTTTCTCGATCGCCTTCTCCAACGTGTGCCCGTTCCCGTGATCAACGCGAGCGAAGGGATTCCCGTAATCGAAATGCCGGAAGGGGAGGAGGATGAGGAAGAAACGACAGCTCACGCCTCGGGACACGGCCACGCCCATGAGGAAGGGGTGGACCCTCATGTCTGGCTCAGCGTGACCCTTCATATCGGGCAGGTTAGCAATATTGTGGCGGGCCTTTCGCGGCTGGATCCCGCCCGGGCGGAACGCTACCGCCTCAATGGGGAACGATATGTGACCCAATTGGCTGATCTGCGCCGCCGCTTGCGGGAGGATTTGAACGCGCTCCGGTCGAGGACCATCATCACCTTTCATCCAGCCTTTACGTATTTCGCCCGCGAGTTCGATATTCGGGTAGCGGCCGTGATCACCCCCGACCCGGCCACCATGCCGAGCCCGCGCGAAATGACACGGCTGATCCGCCTGATCCAGGAGGAGAAGGTTCCGGCCGTCTTCCTCGAACCGACGACGCCGCCCCGCCTGGCGGAAACCCTCGTCCGGGAGACCGGCGTACGGACGGCAGTCCTCGACCCCATCACCGTCGGGCCCGAGGATCCGGACACCTATCTGCGCCGCATGGAGCAAAATGCCCGTATTCTGCGCGAGCAGCTCGGGACGGCGCCATGACCGCCCCATTCCATGAGCCTGCCGACGAGGTCCGCATCTGTGGGGCCTGCTGTACACGGCTTGTCGGATTCGGCGTGACGATTGGGGGCCATCGGCTGCTCCGGGATATCCATCTTCACCTCCATTGCGGTGAGATGTTGGCGGTGATCGGACCCAATGGCGCGGGAAAGACGACGCTGCTGCGCGCCATCCTGGGGGAGATTCCTCATACCGGCCAGCTCACCTTTACCCCATTTCGCGCTGGAAGCCGGCGACCCCGGATCGGGTATGTTCCCCAGCGCCTGGACCTCGATCGCTCGGCACCGGCAACGGTTCTGGATCTCTTCGCGGCCGCGCTGACCCGCAGGCCGCTGTGGCTCGGGATTTCCCGGTCGGTGCGAACCGCCGCCGAAGGAGCGTTCCGCCGTCTGAGCGCTCCGGTGATGCTCGATGATCGCCTGGGACAGTTGTCAGGGGGTCAGTTGCAACTCGTGCTGCTGGCGCTCGCCCTGGCACCGCGGCCTGACATTCTTCTGCTGGACGAGCCGATGTCCGGCGTGGACGAGTCGGGGATCAGCCGCTTTTATGAGGCCATTTCGAAGCTTCGCCGCGAATACGATCTGGCGATTCTGATGGTTTCCCATGATCTGGATGCAGCCGCTTCCGTTGCCGATCGGATGGCCCTGCTGGGGAAGGGGACGATCCTCCGCGAAGGCTCGCCGCGGGAGGTGCTGAACGATCCGGCGACCCGATCCCTACTCGGCTATCGGGCCGAGGTTCGGGCCTGGCCTGCTATTCCCAAGGAAACCCGCTCGCCCCATTCCGCCGAGAGTGGCGGTCCTGAAAAGAGGAAGCAATGAACGCATGGCTTTCGACCGTTGGGGGAAGCTGGTGGTCGTACGCCTTTATGCGCCATGCGCTGATGGCGGTCATGCTGGTCTCCCCCCTCTTCGCGCTCATCGGCGGCCTGGCCATCAACCATAGGATGGCCTTTTACGCCGACGCCATCGGGCATGCCGCCCTGACGGGCGTTGCCATCGGCGTCCTGCTCGGCCTTCCGAACCCGGCATCCGCTATTCTCGCGTTTTCGGTTCTGCTGGCGGTTCTCATCACCGTCTTCCGGTGGAAAAGCGCCGCCCCGACCGATGCCGTGATCGGTCTGACCATGTCCATCGCCGTAGCGGCCGGCCTGGTGATTCTGTCGCGAGGTGGGCAGTTCGGCCGATATATGCCTCTGTTGATTGGTGACATTTTGACCCTGACCACCGCCGATTTGGTCCTCCTGGCCGTTCTCGGCCTGCTGACCTTCCTGACGGCGCTTTGCTTTTTCAATGCCGTTTTTCTGACCACCTTGAATTCGTCACTGGCCCTCAGTCGCGGGATTCCCGTCCGGAGTCTTGAACTGGGGTTTGCCGTCTTTGTGGCGGCCGTCGTGGCGCTGTGCATCCCGTGGCTTGGTTTGCTCGTAGTGAATGCGTTGCTAATCCTTCCAGCGGCGGCGGCCCGAAATGTGGCCCGTTCGGCCGGTGCCTATTTTCTCCTGAGCGTGTTGTTCGGATGGACGGCGGGTCTGATCGGCCTCTGGGCCAGCTTTCGATTCGACACGGCGGCGGGTCCAACGCTTGTTTTGGCCGGTGGCCTGCTCTACCTTCTGACGCTTCTTATTCGCGCTCTCCGTGCGTGAGGGTGAGGCTGACCCCTTTCCCGTTCAATAGGCTTGGCGAACACTGGTTATTGTGGTATAAGATCGTCATGAATACGAAATACGACCCTGTGGCCGGCCACCGGAGGGCGACGCGATGAACGATGAACGGAGAGAGACCTTGGACAATTTGGCACCTCAACAGACTGGAGAGGCTGATATCCGGCCCACGGATATTGTTTTTGACTGCCCGCACTGCGGGAAAAACCTTTGTATTGACTATCACGGTGCCGGCTTGATGGTACCCTGTCCGGGCTGCTCCCGGCGGATTCAGGTTCCCATTCCGGAAGGCATGGATATTGCCGATTTCGATAGCACGGAAGAGGAGCTTCGGGTTCGGCTCATTCACATGCGGGAGGCCTTGATCGAGGCACAGACCCGCCTGGCGGAGCAGCAGCAAGAGCTGGTGGCCCTCCGCGAGCGTGTTCAACAGGCCGATCAGAGGCTTCAGAATTACAGGGACCGCCTGCGGAGCATTCACGAGGAGTGCGCTCGCATGAAGCGGGATGTGATGGGCATGGCCGGAGGACTGGATCGGATGGTCAAAATCTCCGAGGAAGCCATCCACCCCGCGCCTTAGGGGCCAAAGGCGGCCAGCGCCTCCATCAAGCGGCCAACAATCACGGGCCAGGCATACTCGCGCCGCACGTACTCGCGACCGGTCAATCCCATCGCCCGGCGTAGTTCGGCCGAATCCAACAGGCGCAGAAGACACTCTTCGAAATCCGGATAGTGCCGGAACCAGAGCCCTCCGCCGCTGTGCTCGCAATGTTCTCGGAGAACCTCGCAGGAGGCCCGAACCAGCGCCGGCGTGCCAGCCATCCACGACTCCATGAGCACGATGCTGAAACTTTCGTACAGGGAGGGATGGCAAAAAACCGCAGCGCCGGCCATGGCTTCACGCTTGACGGCTTCGGAGACAAAGCCCAGATCCAGAACATAGCCCTGCAAAGAAGGTGGAATGGCCGGATCGCCGGACCCCGTCAACACCAACCGAATATCCCGTCCCGTTCGGGACCGAAACGCCGCCAGATAGTCGAGAAGAAGCGGGGTGCCCTTCATGGGTTCCCGGCGGCCGGAGTAGATCAGATAGGGCTGGGTTATGCCGTGCCGGACCGCAAACGCGGCCGGGTCGGCGTCAAAAGGGTCCAGGCCCATGCCGACCACACGTCCTTTTCCGAGAGGAATGCCGTAAAGACGAGCGGCCAGGCGTTGTTCGGGCGCCGAGTTGAAAATCAGCCCGGCCACGCTTTGGAAAACCGACCGGAATACGGAAAGGCGGGCGAAGGGTTCGTCATGGAGACAGGGGAGAAGAATCGTCCGGTCCGGAAATTCCCGGCCGATCGCTACCGTCAGTCCGAAGAGGTAGGGCCCCACGACGATCCGATCCCACGACCGTTGGCGAAGCGCCTCCAGAAGCGCCCGACTGCAGACGCTCTCCTTCAGCCAGGTGGCTTCATCATCCGGACTACGGCAGCCCCGGAAGAGACGCTCCTGTGCCTGTAGGAAGCGGGGGATGTTGCGGCCGCTATCCACCGGGAAAAAATGAATCGGCAACCGACCAATACGACGTTCGCCAGGCGGACGTTCATTGGCCCACGTGAAATGATCCACGGCGCAGGTGGTGTAGAGTGCAGTGTCGAGGCCAGCTTCTGCGGCCTTTTCGGCGAGGGCCCGAATTAGGGTTTCCGCTCCGCCGGCCGCGCCTTCCCCCCCCAGCCGGGGAGCGACAAAGACGACCGATCGGGGCGCGGTCACGAGCCTTGCTCCCTCGGGCGACTTTCCAGCTCTCGGATCCGGGCTTCCAGCGCCTCGATGCGCCGCCGGTATTTGCCGTCCAGTTCCTCGATGAGCGCCAGAAAGAGGGCATTGACCTGATTCTGCTGCGACCAGAGCCGGTAGGTATAGAACTTGAGGAGATTCCAGATGAGCGTTTTGAGTCGGATGAGCAGAGGCGCAAGAAACCGTCGGCGTTCTGTGATGGGGAAGTCATTGATATCAATGGCTGCCATCTCCCGAAGACTCGCCAGATAGAGGGCGAAAAACTGGTCTTGATCGGCGATCTGGGAAAGGTTGGTTCGCTCGGCGGCGGCGACTCGGACATCCTGATAGACGCCGTCCGCCATTTTCCGTGCCACCGTCTGGCGAATTTCGTCCATTAGGGCGGCGACATTGATTCCTTCGGCTCCGATGTGCACGTTCAGGCTCATGCGTGCAGTATGCCCGCCGTGCCGGGGCCGTGTCAACTCACGGCGCTTGTGCCTTCCGGCGCCTTGCGGCAGCGGCGCGATAAAACACCATTGCCTATTTTCAGCCGTCGGGTGATAATTAGAGAAAAGGGAGCACCTCATGAATTCCAGGCTGCTCTATTTTCTTCTCGTTCTGCTGGCGAGCGGGATGGCCAGTCGGGCGGCGGAGGTTTCCCCGGCGCCGGCCTTTTCGCTTCCGTCCACCTCGGGCCGAAAGATTTCGCTGGCCGACTTTCGAAAACGATGGCTGGTGCTCGTTTTTTTCCCGAAAGCGGGGGCGGTTCGGGATGTTCAGCAGATGAAATCCCTCAAGGACGCCTGGCCTGAGTGCCGGGCCCGGGGCGCCGAGATTCTGGCGGTAAGCATGGATCCGCTGGCGGTTTTGCAGAAGTTCAAACAGGATCTGGACCTTCCCTTCGAATTGGCCAGTGACGAGCAAAGGCGGGCCAGCGAAGCCTACGGCGCCATGGGCATCGGGGGGCTCTTCTCGGCCCGGAAGACTTTTTTAATCGATCCCGAAGGGCGGCTGGTTCGAACGCTCGATCGCGTTCGGGGAAAAGAGCACGGGCGGCAGGTCCTCCAGGTACTCGAGGAGGCACAGACCGCCTATTCGGCGCGCTGAGAGGAATCTGAGCCATCTGAGCCCGCGGGCGGCGAGCGAAGGTGCTCGCGGAAACGGAGGGCCTCTGAGGCCTCCAGTTTCCGCCATCGGCCGATGCGGAGACGGTGTTCCAGCGCGGGCGCTTCCAACAGAAAACTGGTGATATGGCGGCCGGTCTCGCTGAATAGATGCGCCCGTCCTTCCGGGGTTACCGCGACCCGGGCGCCCGTTCGGGTATCCTCGTGCCATCCCTCCGGCGCTAACGCCAGGGCATCCTGAAGGGCGGTGTGCACAGGCCGTGTTCCCGCGCTTCGACGGTCCTCCGCATGTTGGGTGCGGCGCTTCCGCTGGCGCTCCCCGCGTTCAAGGGATTCCGCAAGGCGGGACAGCACGACCGGCACCTGGCGCATCAGCCGCGAGGCCTCGTCCCGCCGATGGCCCTCGCGGGCGAGCCGTGTTTTCCGTTCGATCTCCTGGATGGCGCGGGCGGCGATTTCCTTGGCCCGGAAGACCACCGGCGCCCAACCGCGATCGTCCGCCAGAAGCTCATCCAGCACGGCGGGTTCGGAAAGCCCGCCGATCACGTTCAGCGTTAGCCGAAGATCACCCCCGGGGGTCCGGGATTCGACGGCTTGAAAGGTTAGGGCCAGACGTTGTGGCGGACCTCCCGAGGGAGAACGGAGAGGAAAATAACCGGCGACGGTCTGGGCCAGGATGGCATAGGTTTTTGAGGCACGACCGAACGAGGCCAGTTGACGTTCACGGAGCGGGCGTCCATAGAGCATGCGCGCAAGAATCGCCGGGGGGCTGCCGAACAGTTGGTCGGTTCGATCGTCGCCCCAGTGGATCAACGCTTGCGCAAGCTCCCGCCACTCGGGTTCCCCGGTTTGGGAGTACCCGAAAAAAACCTGAAGCGGGTCCGGCGGTCGCGCATGCGCGCAGGTCGAAGATCGGCACCGATAGCAATAGACGCGGCCGGGAAGAGGTGCCATCCGCTCGGCCTGCGCTTCCTGAAGCTGCTCCAAAACCTGCGTTTCGAGCGGTGGATCAAAGCGCAGAGCCCAGTTCTCCAAAGGCCGCACGGCCACCTCCAGCGGGAGCCGCAGCTCGGCTGGGCCCGAATAGGCCCCAAAATGGTAGGTCTGAATATCCCGCATCAGCGCGCGAAGCGCGTCAGCAGCCGCCTGTTCCCGCCGGACCAAGGGGGGCCGCCGTTCACGCGCTTCAACGCCATCCGGCGTGGGGACCTCCGGAGGCGGATGGGGGGCCATCTCGTCCATGATCCTGCTCCTTGTCCCACGTTCCGGCCATTACGATAGCGCATTCCGCGGGATGAGGGCAACCCTGCCCTTTGTTTGAGCGGGTTGTGTCCCTTCGAGATGAAGAACGGCTATGCTTAATGGCCCTCGAACTTCGGCCCGCTATTGGGCGTTCGCCGAGACGGAGGATCATGAGGACGACTCCTCCCGATAGCCCTTGCACAAACGGGCGGGGTTCTGGATAACGGCGTCGAGGAGGCTGTTCACGAACTCTTGGATTGAAAAGAGGCGGCAATCCGCATGCCCCACCCGACCGCGCCGCAGACGACCCTGGGCATCCCACCAGGCGCCGGCCTCTTCCCGGTTGATATAGAAATAAGGAGCCCCAGGCCGACGATGACGTCGGTAGTCCCAGGAGAGCACCTCCACGAGGTGGCAAAAGGTCGCCGAATGGTAGTCCACCCCCAACATCAGGAGACGGCCCCGCGGATCCTTCCAGGCCATGACAAACGGCGAATGCAGGCCGTAGGTATATCCCCACGGTTCCCGATCCCAGGGGCTAGGATATCCCTCGCGCCGCCAGTGCCCTTCCACATAGGCGCGAGCCCGCCGGCCAGCGGCCGCGACCGAATGGGAATAGTGGTCGGAACGAAGGGTGCCGGGCCGGGTGCGAAAGTATTCCGTCAGCCAACCGACCGTGGACGGGGTTGTTTCCGGGTCCCACCCTCTGGCCCGCTCCTCAGGATCCCTCGAGGCGAGATTGAAGGCGGGCATGAGCAGCGTGCCTTCCGGTCCGATCGCCTCGAGAAGTGCGCCGATCACTGCCTCGGCACCTCCCTCGACAGGCCCGAGACTCTTGAACGACGAGTGAACAAACAAGGTGTCCCCCGGCTCGACGCCGAGGCTTCGGAGATCGGCCAACAGCGTCTCCTGACCGATGGGCGTGGGATTCATTTGGAGGCATTCCCGGTGTCCACGGCGAGCGTGAGGAAGGTGATAGGCGCGGCCGAGGGCAAGGGTGGGAAGAGAACGACGCCCTTGAGACCCGGATCGCCGGCCATGCGACCGACCAGGATTTTCGGGGGATATGGTGCTGCTGACTCTTTCAGCGTTTCAAGTACAATTCGACGACCGGCACCGTAGCTACAGGTTTTTGCGCCGGTAGCCGAAGACTGAGCGTGTTGGGGCCGAGGTGCGTCCGCATCTGGTTGGCGTGCCATCCGTCCACCGGGCGAACTTCGGAAGCGTCGTTGAGGAGCTGCGCATATTCCACCCGATCGGCCAGATTGTCCAGATGGAGGATTCCACATGAGGGCCAGGCGAAGAGATGGACATAGAGTCGTCGGGTCTCTGGGTGGTAGGTCAGACGACTGCACTCGGGCGGGGGGATGTCGTCGGGGGCGGCCGTGCATCCGTAGATCGCGCGGCTGTGGCGGCGCATCCAATCGCCGATGCCCCGCAGACGGTCCATGGCCCGGTCGTCGAATTCTCCACGGGCGGTGGGGCCGACGTTCAAAAGCAGATTGCCGCCCTTACTGACACAGTCCACGAGGGTCCGAATCAGTTCATCGGTGGAGCGCCAACTGGACTCGTCGCGATAATAGCCCCAGGAGCCGCTGAACGTCTGGCACGCTTCCCAGACGACCTTTCGCCCCTCCACCGTCACCCATTGGCGGGGCTGAACCTGTTCGGGCGTCTTGACATCCCAGGCATTGGGCAGATCGAGCCGATCGTCCAGGATGATCGAGGGACGGAGCTTGCGGACGAGGCGGTACAGTTTTTCCGACTCCCAGGCCAAGCGGCCTTTGCCCTGAGTGAAATCGTCGGGGGAGTAAGGTTCGGGGGGAGGATAGGAGAAGTCGAACCACAGAATGTCCACGTCTCCATACCGCGTCAGAAGTTCGGTGACCTGGTTGCGGATGTAGGCAGCATACCGGGCCTGATTCCGCCTACGATTGAGCGCTTCCCGTTCGGCTTCAGGCCGGTTTCGGTAGGGACCGATACGATCGTCCACAATGTAGTCGGGGTGATGCCAGTCCAACAGCGAATAGTAGAATCCGACGCGGAGTCCGCGACGGCGAAAGGCCTCGACCATGGGTTTCAGCAAATCGCGGCGGGCGGGAGTATTGGGCGCCTTGTAGTCGGTGTAGCGGGAGTCCCAGAGGCAAAACCCTTCATGGTGCTTGGTGGTGACGACAAAATACTTCATGCCGGCCTGGGCGGCCGCTTCTGCCCAGGCTTCTGGGTCATAGAGGTCGGGATTGAACCGGGTGAAATAACGCCGTTCGTACTCCTCGACCGGAATCTGTTCGTTGTGCATCAACCATTCATGCCGGGCGCCAAGCGAATACAGGCCCCAGTGAATGAAGAGGCCGAATCGGGCCTCGGTGAACCAGCGCGTGTCGCCATGAGGGAGCGACTCAAGGGGGGGTTCCGCCGTGCTGGACCTTGTTGTGCGAGGCATGCGGATTCTCCGTTTCTGGGTTGGACATGGGGGCGTTCGCTGGTGGAGCGTTGGAGGAAACGCCGTTGGCCGCCAGAAGGGCGTGTGGCCCAACCAGGAGGTCGGCCAGAATTCGCAGGGCCTCCTCTTCGACGAGATCGGCGGCGGTCGGCCGGGCGGTCGTGGCGCCGCTTTCCTCGGATGTCTGCTGGATTTCGATCAGTTCCCGTTCGGCCCGGGCTAGGGCCAGCCGTTCCTCCAGCATGAGCGGCACTTCGGCTTTTTGATGGAACTCGGCGAGACGCTGACTCTGTTCGGCCCGGGCGGCAAAACGCGGATCCGCCATCCGGCGCGCGAGCGATCGGGTGGCCAGATTCGTGAGAAGGGGTGCCCAATCGGCGACGCGTTCAAAGGTGAGACCGGGAAGGCTGCTCCAGGGCAGGGGATTCCGAAGATACTCTTCGCCGATTTCCAGAGCTTCGAGGGGCGAGGGAATCACGATGTCTGGTTCCACACCCTTGAGCTGCGTTGAGCCTCCTGTGATCCGATGGAAGGTGGCCACCGTGATCTTGAGAGATCCCTGAGCCGGGTCAATATCGCTCAGCGGGATGAGCGATTGAACGGTCCCTTTTCCATGCGTCTTGGAATCGCCGACAAGCAGGGCCCGTCCGTAATCCTGAAGAGCAGCCGCCATGATTTCGGAGGCGGAGGCGCTTTGGCGGTTGACAAGGACGACGACCGCGCCGGTAAAGACCACGCCCGGATCGGGGTCGTAGAGGGTATTGACCCGCCAACTCTCCTTGACTTGCACGACCGGACGCCGTGGCCCTTCGAGGAAGAGACCGGTGAGCTCGACCGCCTCGCTCAGGGAGCCGCCTCCGTTGTTGCGGAGATCGAAAACGACACCGGCCACCGCCTGGCTCATCATGCCCTGAAGCAAATTTCGCACATCCCGCGCGCAGCTCCGTAAGGATTCCTCCTCCCCGTCACGCCCCCGGCGGCGCATATCGCCGTAAAACTGCGGTAGCCGAATCAGTCCGACGCGGCGTGCCAGCCCGTCCGGGCAAAGCACCTCTCGGACCTCTGACTTGGCCGCCTCCTCTTCGAGTTTCACCTCATCCCGGATCAACTCGATCTTTACGATCCGTCCGCTGACATCCCCGGCCGGGAGCACCGAAAGGGTGACCTTGGTTCCCCGTGGGCCACGGATCAGGCGTACGGCGCGAGAGAGGGGCCAGTGGAAGATATCCACCGGGTCTTCGTTTTCCTGCGCCACGGCCACGATGCGGTCGCCGGGCTTGAGCCGTCCATCCATATCGGCCGGCCCCCCTGGAATGATTCGAACCACCTTTGGAAAACCGTCTTCCGGCATCAGGACAGCGCCCACACCGCTCAGGGAGAGCTTCATATCAATGTCGAAATCTTCCTGAGTTTCGGGCGAGAAATATTCCGTGTGCGGGTCGTAGGCCTGGGCGAAGGCGCTGAGGTAGGTTTGAACGAGCCATTCGGCTTCATGATCCTCGATGATCATGAGTGTCTGCTGATACCGCTTTCGAACGAACTCGGCCGGTGAAAGCCGATCCCAGGTATCCGAAGGCGACGCATTCGTGACGGCCCCGGAGTCGCTCTTTTTCCGGCTGGCTTCTTCTTCCTGGAGCGTTTGAGCGACTTGCCGCGCCAGGACGTCGTTCTTGACCTTGCGCCGCCAGAGATCATCCCATTCCGCCACGGTGGCGGGCCAGGGTGCGGTCCGCCGTTTCCAGTGGTATGTTTCCGAAACCGAAAAGTCGAGGGGGTGATCCAGGAGGGACTCCACAAAGCGGACGCGATTTCGGAGCCGATTTTTGTAGAGGGTGAAGACGCGGAGGGGGAAATCAAGATTTCCCTCTTTCAGGGCAGGAACCAGCCGGGGTATTTCCCCTCGAAACTCCTCCACATCCGATGCCAGAAAGATGCTCCGATCGAAGTCCAGTCGTTCGAGAAAAATATCGAGCGCGGTGGCCGCCGTCTCTTCGGTCAGAGGCGCGCGGGTGATATGAAGGACGGGCAACCGTCGGACCAGATTGCGCGCCGATAACCGGTGGCCAGGTGTCGGTTCAAGAACCTTGACGCCGGAGGTTGCGGCGGTCGGAACGACGTCGCGATGATCCGGCGTTAGAGCTCCGGCCGCCGCGAAGGGACGTGCCGCCGGAGATTCCACCGGCGCAGCGGCCATGGACGTCGTGGAAAGACGCCAGGGAGCCCGGAGGAACACGGCCGCAAAAGCCGAAACAAGGGCGACCAGCAGCCACGCCAGCGCCCGTCCCTTTCGACGGCATGTCTTCATGGATCGGCATAGTTATACCAGCCATGGTGCCTAAAAGCGAGAAGAAAGCAAAATGGCGCGTGACACGGAAAAAGGACGTTATCTGTCGGGTTTGGCTTCCGAGCTACGGGCCCACCGAACCCCCCGCGAGATGCCGTTCTATAGAGACAAGTCGGCGTGGTATCAACGGTTGAAAGGGACGGCTTGGCTGGGCTGGGGGGAGGAACGGAGGGGATTTCTTGCCCCGTTTCTCGATTTTTCCTATACTCCTCCTATTATTCCAAAACGGATGTTCCTATGCCGTCAATCCCTTTCCGGCTCCCTCGGTTCTTGGTGGCAGGCCTGTTTCTGACGAGGGTGGCTCTGGCCCAAACGGCTCACGCATGGAGTGGCGCTCCGAGCCCCCTCGACGGGCACCACCTCCTCCTGCTTTGGGCCGATGGTTTTCACTTGGAGGGCGGGAAGCGGGTGCCTGTTCAAAAAGAGGCGGCATGTATCGGCGGAACCGGATGGGCCGTAGAACCCGGAGCGACCGCCGTTCAGGATGTCCGTGTCCGACACACCGGCGACTATGCGCTGTGGGTTCGCGTTGCTCCTGGCGAGCGGCCGCCGTCATGGCCACTGAAGATTCAAATCCTCGGGGAGAAAGAACAGTCGCTCCTGGTCGGTCGAATCAACGACGGCGAAGGGTCGGCGGAACGGGGAGGTCCGGCTGGATTGGCGCTGTTCGTCCGACACTGCATCGAGCAGACGCCGGGCGGACCAGCCATCGCGCGCATCAAAGGATATGGGGTGGAAGGGACGGTGGGCCCCACGAGTGCCGGGGCTTCGGCCGATGAGATGGACGACCTGGTGGCCGAGTTGAAGCAGGACATAGCCAGAGAGGAGGGTCATTCCGAACTGGGGTGGTTTCGAGATGCCAACCGGCTTGATTCTTTCGATCGCGCGAATCCTTTCTACTGGTGGAAAGTGGGGCGTATCTCGTTGACCTCAGGGGTCTATCGGGTGGCTGTTCGCGGCGAGGGGGCGGCGGAGGCGAAACGGCCCCGGCTGGATCTTCTGGTCCTGACTACGGCCGGTGATAATCGGCTGGAGTATCCGGTGGCCGGCGATTTTACGCGGCAGCCGGGCAGTTACGTCCGGTTTCGAATCGCCTCGCTTCCGGCGTCCGGCCGTCTGACGATCCAGGGGAGCATGAAAACGCATTACGATCCCTTTTCGGCCGGCCCCTGGCTGTTTAATCCGGAGGGGTTCCCGACGGGATCCGAAGGGCTTCGTCCCCATGTCCGAACCGGTTACACTCGCTGGTACCGGCTTCAAGACAGCGGGGGCGAGAAAGCGCCGGGGTACGGCGATATGGAAGTTCGATTCGATATTCAGCTTTCCGATGCGGGCGCCGAAGGCTCGACCCAGTTTGCCGGCTATCCGCACGAGGACTATATCGTTCGGGAGTTTCAATGGCAGGAACCCGATGGTCGGTTCCTCTCGATGCGGATGAATTTCGACAAGCGGCCCGAACATCTTCGGACGATCCGAGACCATTCGCGCGAAAACTATGACCGGGCGCTCCGGGCCACGCGGGATCGCCTCTTTCCGCTGACGCCGACGGATTTTCAAACCTTCGGCAATGCGGCCGGCGGAGGATTTGGGGCTGCGCAGGACTACGAATTCAAGGTGCTTCGTCTCCTGGGTTTCAATGTGCCGTCGGTGAGTGATGGGCTCCTCTATCGGCGGCTGTATGGGGGGGACTTGGCGGGCGGCCATTATTGGCCGCCGGTGTTCATGCCCTATGACGAGGAGGAGGCCCGCGCCCGGTATCAGGCCCATTATCAGCAGTCGCGCCATCTGTTCACACCGCATACGCGGATTTTTCAGCTGGCGGACGAGCCTGGCGAAATTGATCAGAATTTCAGCGCGCCGATTTGGCGCTATCGGCAGGAGGGGAAGGAGGCGTGGTGGCAAGACGAATCCGGCGGCAGCGAGTGGCTCAGCCGCCTGACCAATCTGTCCAACTATGCCGTGGAAGGAGAGATTCAGGCTGCGTCGTTGACGATCGCCATTGGCGTCAATCCGAACACCCCCGAGGCCCCCCATGGGTTTTGGACCGTTGGGCAAATCTCCCGGCTGACCCCCGCCAATCTTCGATTCGGAATTGGGCCGACGCCACACCCCGGTATGGCCACGCTCGCTGTCTGCCAGCTCGGCGAAAACCGCCGTACGACCTTCCGCGTCGTCCATGAAGGGTCTCGGGCGCAACTCTTTGTGCAGGAGCAACCGACGGCGACCCTCGAACAGGTCCCCCCTTCTGGCGCCATTCGAGTGGCCATGGGGGGACGCGGACGGATCTATCGTCTGGCGATCCGCCCCCTTCGCCATTCGGAACGGATGGCCAGCCCGGAGGGCCGTGAGAGCGGACAGGGCCTTGATCCCGCTCGAAAGGGTGGGGGGGGTTCAGGGGAGCTTCTCGATGACATGATGGATGACTTGACGCAAGGCCCCGGCGAAACGCGAAAGCCGTTGGATCTGAAAGCGCAGATGGAGAAGGACTGGGTCGCCTGGGGAGGCAATCCCAGGGCGCAGGAGGGGTTCCGGCGCTGGCTGCGTGATCGGGGAATTACGGCGGATCTTTTCGGCCTCCGCGACTGGTCGGAGGTTCGAATGATGAAGATCTCCTCGCTGGCGGAGACGCCGGAGCAGAAGCGGCTGTACTATTGGAGCCGGCGCTACAGCGGATGGTTGACCCCCCGGATGTTTGCGCTGGCCGCCGAGGCCGCACATGACGCCTCTCCCAACAGGCAGATGGAATCCTTTGTGGCCTTGAGCGGGCATGCGCTCTACATGGGAAGAACGGCGATGCCTCTGGACATGTTCGAATTGGCCCGATGGGGGGAATCGTCTCATATGCTGGCGGGGGTTAGCGACGGAATGACCCTGGGGAGCTGGCGGTGGGACAGCCATCAGTCGGTGGCCTACTCTGTGGCGCCGTACAACGCGGGGGGGCGGGTGATCGGTCGGCCCCGCCGGAACTTTCCGATGATGTTCTGCCATTGGCCTTCGGAGTTCAAGGTTTACACGATGCTGGGGAATCAATGCAAAGCCATCAGCCTCTTCTGGTATGGACCGCAATGGGCCATTACGGAATGGTACTGGGCGGACAACGAGGGGTCCTATCATGCTGCTTCGACGTTGGCGAATCGGACGGCTCTCGAGGCCGATATTATTGGACCGGGCGTGATGCGGCCGTCTTCCGTTGCCATGCTCTATGCGCATGCCACCGAGTACTGGTCGGGAGCCTCATCCTATGCCGACAAGCGCGCTCTCTTTGTGGCGTTGGCCAACGCCTATTACCAGCCGGAACTGGTCACAGAGGAGCAAGTGGTTCAGGAAGGGGCGCTGGACCATTACCGAGCCCTGTACCTTGTGGAACCCCATGTCCCACGCGCGACCACTCGGGCGATTATGGAGTGGGTCCGGCGCGGCGGGTTGATCGTCGTATTTGCCGATGCCTGGCGTGCGGATGAATATGATGAGCCCCTGGACGGTCTGGCCGCGTTGGCAGGGGCGGAACGCCAAGTGGCGACGTCACCGTTTTCGAACAGCCGGATTCTCCCCGTCGCTGGAGAGGCGGACTTTCATCCCCATCGGGTGGAAGGCCGGACCGTCTCAGAAGTGCGTTGGCCGGGATCCCGCGTTCGAGCGGTCTATGAGGATCAGACGCCGGCCTGGTTGGAGGGTGATGTCGGGAAAGGGCGGGTCATCTACTTCGGACATCGAGGGGGCCTGACCTATTCGCGGCGCGCGATCGTCCTGGGCGGACGTCACACGGTCTGGACGGAGGCGCCACGGACCGTGATCGCCACGCCGCTCATGGAAGCGGGGGTGGAACGGGAGCTGGAACTCTCGCATCCGGCGGTGGTGGCCTATCCATTGACGGCATCCAACGGTACCGCCATCATTCTGTTCAATTACCATTGTTATGCCCTCCACGATCTTGAGTTTCGTTTGAAAGAGTCTCAACCTCCTCGGTCGGTCACACGTTACATCAACGGCTTTGACCGGGAACCCTTACCCTTCGAATGGACCAATGGCGTCGTCCGTTTCGTCTTGCCGACGTTGACGGAAGCCGAGTCCCAGATGATCGTGGTGCGAACCCGGGAGCCGGAGGGCGATCGCCGTCTCGAGGCCATGAAGGTGCACGCGCAGGGGTTGATCGGGGAGGAGGATTGGCGAGCCCGTTCGGCCGGAGTCTGGATCGCGGGATTCTTTCCGGATTGGGGGCTGACGGAGGTGTTGACCGAACGCCTCCGCGATTCGCATTATGCGGTACGGCGGGCGGCCGCGGAGGCGCTGGGCCGCCTTGGCGCCTCCTCGGCCATCGGCCAACTCCGAACTCAGATGAGCGTCGAATCGGATTCCCATGCCCTGGCCGAGATGCTGATGACGCTGGGGCGGATCGGATCCGCGGAGGAGGCCATGACCTGTGCGGAGTTTATTCGACACCCCGACGTGATGGTGCGGCGGGGAGCCCTCCTAGGGCTGCGTCAGGCGGTGGGCAGGGATCCCCTCAAGAGTGATGCCCGAGTGCGGCAGAAGGCCGAAACGGTGGCCCGCGAGGCGATCGAAGATCCCGATGCGCGGATCTTCGGGCCTGCCTTGCAACTTCTGGCGGATGTGAATCCGGATCGGTGTTTGACCGTTGTCCTGAACCCCGAGGCCGAAGGAGTCGAGAATTCTCGATGCGACGAGTGGTTGGCCCTGATGATTCCTCGCGCGGATCTGTTCGAGGCGTGGTGTCGGGCCGGCATGCCGGAGCGAGAACGGCTGGCCGGTCGCTGGGCGGCTTCGCATGTTCATCCCGCGCTGGTCGAAACCCTGTTGGCCCATCCGGAATCCATCACGGACCCAGGGATGTTCTTGCGATGGACCAACCCAGCGGATGTGGCACGTCTCTTCGAGCGGAGAGACCGACTTCCGAAAGGGGTTCAACCCTATGTCATGATCGCCCTGACGCGGGCTTTCCGGGTGCACCTCGGCGCCGACGCGGAGGATTGGACCGACTATCTGAAAAATCGCGTGGCGCCTTAAGCCGGATTGGATGCCGCGGGCGAGCCGCCTGTTGGGACCGCCGGAGGATTTAGGATCTGGGCGAGTTTGGCCAAAAGGTCGTATTTGGCCACGAATTGGCGTTCGGCTTCTTCCAGTAACTGTTTCCCGTGGTTCGGGTCCATCTGTAGGAGAACTCGGAAACGGTTTTCCTTGGCCGCCACTTCGCTGAACCGCAGAGTTGGCGGCTTGCTGTCCAAAATGAGGGGGTTTTTGCCTTCTTTGGCCAGGGCGGGATTGAACCGGAAGAGCGGGAAGTGACCGGAGAGAACGGCCGCCTTCTGGTTCTCGACCCCTTGCGTCATATCAATGCCATGGTTGATACAGTGGCTGTAAGCGATGATCAGAGCAGGACCGTCGTAGGCTTCGGCTTCGGCGAAGGCGCGAACGGTTTGATTCGGATCGGCGCCGAAGGCGACGGTGGCCACGTAAATGTGGCCGTAGGTCATGCACATGAGGGCGAGATCCTTCTTGTTGATCGGTTTCCCGCTGGCCGCGAACCGCGCCACGGCGCCCATGGGAGTGGATTTGGACGCCTGGCCGCCGGTGTTGGAATACACTTCTGTGTCCAGCACAAGAACCTTCACCTTTTCGCCCGACGCGAGCACGTGGTCAAGCCCGCCGTAACCGATGTCGTAGGCCCAGCCATCGCCGCCGAGGATCCAGACCGATTTCCGGACGAGATAGTCGGCCAGGGAGGCGAGGGCAATGCAATCCGGGCAGAAGCAGGACGCGAGTCCCTGTTTGAGGCGTGCCACGCGTTCCCGCTGCGCTTCGATTCCGCTCTGAGTGGACTGATCGGCGGAGAGGATTTCCTGAAGAAGCGTCTTCAGTTCCGCGGAGCAGGACGAGGAAGCCAGGATGGCCTGAGCCCGCTCCCGGGCTTGCACTTCGAAGGTCTTGAGCGCCAACCGCATGCCGTACCCGAATTCGGCATTGTCTTCGAAAAGTGAATTCGACCAGGCGGGGCCGCGTCCGTCGGGCCGGGTGCAGTAGGGGGTGGTGGGTAGGTTGCCGCCGTAGATGGAGGAGCAGCCGGTCGCATTGGCGATCATCAGCCGATCCCCGCAGATCTGCGTCAGGAGTTTGACGTAGGGTGTTTCACCGCAGCCGGCGCAGGCTCCAGAGAACTCGAAGAGCGGGCGAACGAGCTGGCTTCCCTTAACCGTGGCGCGGTTGATTTTTTCCTCCGGCAGTTCCGGAAGGGAAAGGAAGAAACGGAAGTTCTCGGCTTCATGCTCCCGAACGTCAATTTGCGGCACCATGTTGAGGGCACGGATCCCGGTTTCCTGTTTGGTATTGGGATCGCGTTCACGACCTGGGCAGGTGTAGACGCAGGCTCCGCACCCCGTGCAATCTTCAGGGGCCACCTGGACGGTAAATTTGAGCCCGGCGAATTCTTTGCCCTTCGCATCGGTGGATCGGAACGTTTCTGGAGCCCCAGTGAGATGGGCCGGATCGTAGGCCTTGATCCGAATCGCCGCATGGGGGCACACGAAGGCGCACCGACCGCACTGAATGCAGAGTTCCGGCTTCCAGAAGGGAATTTCGACGGCGATATTACGCTTTTCGTATTGGGTGGTGGCCGTCGGCCAGGTGCCGTCGTCGGGAATGGCACTGACGGGCAGTTCGTCACCCTTTTGCGCCAGGATCTTGGCCGTAACCGTTTTGACAAACTCTGGCGCGTCGTCGGGGACGACCGGCGGTCTCTTTTTGATCCCGGCTGGCGCGGCGGGCACCTGGACCTGATGAATGGCCGCCACCGCCGCATCCACGGCTTCCCAGTTTTTCTGGACCACCTCCGGACCCTTGCGGCCGTAAGTCTTCTCGATGGCCTTCTTCAGGGCGGAAATGGCCTCGTGCTCCGGAAGAACGCCGGAGATTTTGAAGAACGCGGTCTGCATGATCGTGTTGATCCGGCCGCCGAGACCGAGCTTGTGCGCCAGCGCGATGGCGTCAATCACATAGAACCGGATCTTTTTGGCGATGATCTGTTGAGCGACCTCGTCCGGAATATGCGACCAGACCTGGTCGGCAGGGAATGGGCTGGCTAAGAGGAAAACGGCGCCTTCCTTCGCATTGGACAGCATGTCGTACTTCTCCAGAAAGGAGAAGTTGTGGCAGGCGACAAAGTCGGCTTTCGTGCACAGATAGGGACTGCGAATCCGCTCCGGCCCGAATCGGAGATGGGAGACCGTGATGGTGCCGGCTTTTTTCGAGTCGTAGACGAAGTACCCCTGGGCGTAATAGGGGGTATCCTCCCCGATGATTTTGATCGAGTTCTTGTTGGCCCCGACGGTTCCATCGGATCCCAGGCCGAAGAACATGCACTCCACGCGCCCTTTATGTTCCAAGTGGAAGTTGGGATTGACCGGGATCGACGTGAAGGTTTTGTCGTCGGTGATGCCTACGGTGAAATGGTTTTTCTGTTCGCCGGAGAGGTTGTCAAAGATCGCCTTGACCATCGCCGGCGTAAATTCTTTCGAACCGAGCCCGTAACGCCCCCCCAGCACGAGCGGCGTGCCGCGGAAGGGACTGAAGCCGCCGGCGCGGGCCTCGGCCAGGGCGGTTCGAACATCCGCGTAGAGCGGTTCTCCGACCGCACCGGGCTCCTTGGTCCGGTCCATGACGGCGATCGCTTTGACGGTCTTGGGAAGGGCGGCAGCAAAGGCGCGGGCATCGAAGGGACGGTAGAGGCGGACAATAACCGCTCCCACCTTTTTCCCTCGCGCCGCCAGGTATTCCACCGTTTCATGGACGGTTTCGGCGCCCGACCCCATGATGACGATGATCTGGCGAGCTTCGGGGTGACCGACGTAATCGAAAAGATGGTAGCCCCGGCCGGTCAGGCTGGCGAAGCGGTCCATCTCCTTCTGGACGATACCGGGCGTGGCGAGGTAGTAGGGGTTGACCGTTTCCCGGCCCTGGAAATAGACATCGGGATTTTGAGCCGTTCCCCGGATGCGGGGACGGTCCGGCGTCAGCCCCCGCGCGCGATGGGCACGGATCAGCTCGTCGTCGAGCATGGCCCGCATGATCTCCTCCGTCACGGCTTCGATTTTTTGAACCTCGTGGGAGGTGCGGAAGCCGTCGAAAAAGTGGACGAAGGGGACCCGGCTGCGGAGGGTCGCAGCCTGCGCGATGAGGGCCATGTCCATGGCCTCCTGAACACTGCTGGAAGCGAGAAAGGCGAAGCCGGTTTGGCGAACCGCCATGACATCCGAATGATCGCCGAAAATCGAGAGGGCCTGGCAGGCCAAGGAACGGGCGGAGACATGGAAGACCGTCGGAAGGAGTTCTCCTGCGATCTTGTACATGTTGGGGATCATGAGGAGAAGCCCTTGCGAAGCCGTGAAGGTGGTCGTCAGGGCACCCGACGTCAGGGCGCCATGAACAGCGCCGGCGGCGCCGCCCTCGGACTGCAATTCGACCACGAGGGGCACCGTTCCCCAGAGGTTTTTCTTTCCGGCCGCCGAGAGTTCGTCGGCCTTTTCGCCCATTGGCGAAGAGGGGGTGATGGGGTAGATGGCGCAGACCTCATTCGTCGCATGAGCGACGAGGGCGACGGCTTCGTTTGCATCCACAACGATCATATGGGGGGGCATAATAAACTCCTGGGTTGGGGGGAGGGCTCAGGCCTTGTTCAAAAACGCGCGGACTTCGTCCACCTTTCCGGCACTGCCCAGCTTTTCATTTTTGTGCATGATGAACTTGGCATACTCCGCCATAAAGACCTTGCCAATGGGGCGGAGATCGAAGTTTTCAGGATGTTCATCGAAATATTCCCGGTGAACGCGGGTCCAGACCAGGCGTCCGTCGGTGTCAATGTTGACCTTCGTCACGCCGAGCTTCGCAGCCAGGGCGAAGCAGTTTTCGTCCACCCCCTTGGCCCCTTTCAGCTTGCCGCCGTGGGCATTGATTCGGCGGACCTCCTCTTCCGGAACCGAAGAGGAGCCGTGCATGACAAGGGGGAAACCGGGGAGGCGGCGCTGGATCTCTTCGAGGATATCGAACCGGAGTTTCTGTTCGCCCTTGAATTTGTAGGCGCCGTGGCTGGTGCCGATGGCACAGGCGAGGCTGTCGCAGCCGGTTTCGTGAACAAAACGTTCAGCTTCCGCGGGATCCGTGAACACATGCTCGGCCGAGGCCACATGCTCTTCGACGCCTTTCAGAATGCCAAGCTCCGCTTCCACGACCAGTCCCCGGGTATGGGCGGCCTCGACGACGCGGCGAGTGATGGCGATGTTTTCATCCAGGGGACGATCGGAGGCATCGATCATGACCGAGCTGTAGACACCGGACCGGATACAATCCATGCAGGTCTCCTCGTCACCATGGTCGAGATGAATGGCGAAGATGGCTTCAGGGAAGATCTCATCCGCTGTTTTCAGCATGGCTTCGAGCATCTTCTTGTGCGTATAGGAGCGGGCGCCCTTCGAGATCTGGACAATGAATGGGGCCTTGCTCTGGATGTTCCCCTGGAAGAGGCCCATGCACTGTTCCAAATTGTTAATATTATAAGCTCCGATGGCATACTTGCCGTAGGCATGAGCGAAAAGTTGTTTGGTGGTCACGATCATGGCCGATCCTCGGTCGGTTCAGGTTTTTGGAGTGGATAAACGGGTCAACTATACGGCAACGGTCCCCGACCTGTCAAGGCAGCGTTTGGAGATCGTGGGGGCTGATTAGAAAGATCGGTCCAACCTGCCAGGAACATTGACGGGTGGAAGGAGCGGGTGTAGCATAATCCTGATGAGGATAGGGTGGCTCATAGCGGGTTCACTGGTACCTTGGCTTCTACGGGCGGATCCCAGTGCCCCGCAGGCGCCTTTGGGCGAAATCCGGGTCCACGTGACCGATGAGGAGGGACGTCCCGTCCCCTCCGTTCGGGTTCTTCTTTCCACGGCCGCAGCCTGGGTGCCGGATTCCGAGATGGGCGTCCGCAGTGAAGCCGATGTCGTTCGGAGTCGAACGGACACGAACGGCCTGGCGACACTTCAATTGCGAAGTTGGGATGGCCGATACGGTTGCACCATCATCCCTACCGCCGAGTATCGATGGCCCCGCGCCGTCGAGATTCGACTAACGAACTCGGTGGAGGGCTTTTGGCAACCCTTTCCGGCCCACCTGCCCGTCGTCCTGAAGCGGAGCACGGGATCACCCTGGAAGCAATCGTCCTCGGATGCGCCAAACGGCCGGGCGTCCCGCGCCTCTCTGCCCGGTTATGTCGAAGGGCAACGAGTCGAGACATGGCCATCGGTCAAGGGCCGTTAGCTCAATGGGTAGAGCGCTAGCTTTACACGCTAGATGTCGGGGGTTCAAATCCCTCACGGCCCACCATGCGCCTGCGGGCGGCGGCACCCTTCTATTCTGAAACTCCGGCTGGCCAGACACGGGGAGAATTTCGTTTCGGCCAAACGAGGACTCTTATTGCCCGGCTTATCGCCAGAGGATCGTCATCCCTTCTCCGCGGTCGAAGCGGACGTCGCGGATCCCCTGGCAGTCGGACCCGACGGGTACAGCCGTCAGAACGAACTCAGTCTCCACCGACCCACGGGCCGGCAACCACTGGAAGGTTTTCTCCCCGAACAGCGAGCCACGGTCCACGGCCTTTCGAAGGCCTTCAGGGAAGGGGCTGTTTGAAAACTCCATGCCCCGACTGACTGTTTTTCCATTCCAGGGCGGGTTCTGCCGGGCGTGATGCTCCTCCCAGTTACCAAGCCAGGGATAGTCCCGCCGCGGCCAGGCATAGACGACAGCCAAACCGAACCGGGGGTGGACGGCGCCCATCCACGCCTGCTCACGGGCGGGATCCATCAATTGGGCGGTGAAATCGCTGCAATTCGGTGCAAGGGTGCGGAGGTCCACTGTGCCCCCGGAAACGCCGGGCGCCAGTGGCCAATCGAAGGAGGCGTTTGCCACCACACGCGGCCGATCGCTGAAGGCGCCGGGGAAGGTATGGCCGCGGGTAGCCGACATGTCGAAGAGAGTCACGCCCGCTTCGACAAAGGGGGATCCGAAGGTCGCATGTTCGCAACACGTGAAGGGACGATCGTGCCGGAGCTCGTTCACGAAACGACTGCGGACCCATACGATCGGCTCATCGGCTTTCATCCGATACTGCCGGATCACACGCATTCCGGCCAAAGGCAAATCGCACCCGCAGGAGAAAACAATCTCCCGTTTCGTGATCCGTTTTTCCAGCGCCTTCCAACGCGCGACCGGCGCTTCGCCATGGGCGCCGAGCCCCTGTCGTTTTTCTTCCTCCGAGGGCGGTCCAAAATAGCTCAGACACAGATTGTGACCCAGAATGGAAGCCAGCAGCTTTTCGCTATAGCGGCGATCATGAATAGGGGGACGGTAGGTCCAGGGTTCCATGGACTTCCAGGGTGGGATCCAGAAGGGATTCACCTCGGAACGTACGGCCAGGCGAAGTTCAGCCAGATGGCCGCCCCCCACAGCGATAGCGAGCGTCAGCGCTCCGTTGTCCAGTTCCCACATTCGGCGTCCATGCCGCACGACGGTTCGGATAATCATGACACTCCCTTTCAGGTTTTGATGGGCATTGCTTCGTTGAGCCAGAGGGCTTGGGAGACGGTCAACCCAACGGGAATTCGAGCACGCAGCGCTTCCGGGGAATCCGCAACGAGTGGATCAATCTCGATCGCAAACGGGATTTCACCATCGGCGCGTCGTGCCACCCGGGCTCCGGCCTGTTCCAGCCACCGGGCGAATTTCCGCGTCATGTCCCGCTGGGCGGTGAGGGGAGAATCGGCGCCGGTGGCGTTCTTGACGGGCGAAAATTCTTCCGCCCGGTCGAATGCCACTGCCAGAGCGGTTTCCGCCATCGGCAAGGCATCGAAGATAAACTTCTCGAATTTGTAAGCATTCGGCTGCGCGGGCTGAACGGTCCGGGCGCCATCGAAGTAGGGAACTTTTTTGTGCGCCACGTGAAGCGGTAGGCCGATCCGCGCGGTTTGTTCGAGAAACGATCGGGAGAACAGATGAATGGCGACACTGCCCCAGTAGAAGCGCAGACGGCCGTCCGGCCGTCGCGCCTTTTTCTGTTCAGGCGTGAGTTCGGTGTACTCGACGATCCGAAGACCGTTCTGCCCATGCCGGACGATGACCCCAAGCCCCTCCTCGGCATCCCGTTTGCCGCACACTTTGAGGGAGTAGTCGGCGCGGTGCAGGCGGTGGAGTCCGACGAACACCGGATCGGCGACGGCCACCAGCGGGTTGTCGACTTGGAAGTAGAAGAGAGTTTCAATGCCCTGGCCACGCATATGATCGAGAAGGCCGTTGACCTCCAGCGCTTGGAGCAGGCCTCCATGGCCATCCGGGGCCCAGAAGAGGCGGCCGCGATCTTCGAGAACGAGCCGGCCGTCGGGAAACATGGCCGGCAACATGCCCTGGCGGAAGAAGTGGACCGTTGGAGGGGGGAGACCGAAGAAATGGTGCTCTTCGAAGAACGCGCGGGTGGCCGAATCATTGGCCTCGCTGGTCATGATGTAGAGGGGGAGCGGGATGCCGTAACGCCGCTGGAGGGCGAGCGCCTTTTTGGCGTGGATGGCAAACAGAGAGTCGCCGGAAAGCGACCCGATGGAAAAGCAGCCCTTCGGGCCCTCGAACCCCAGCCGCGTTCCCTGTCCCCCGGCGACCAAAATCAAACCCACCTTTCCCCGCCGCAGCGCCCGTTCGCCTTCCGTGAGGGCGGCGGTTTGTTTCCCTTGGGAAATCTCCATGGGCTCGGCGGGTTCAGGCTCGTCCGGGCGGGACGCGGCACGGGTTTGGACGAGTTCCCGCATCTGCCGGATGAGAGGAGGGTTCAGGGCAGCGATTTGCTCCAAGAGATGTTTTCGTTGGACCTCGGTCAGATCCGCCCACCCCTCCAGGAGGTGGGATTGGCCGAGGGTGTCAAGAAACGAC
>Ga0308419_1000635_pt1 | contig 24809 bp, 22 predicted proteins | sample HotsprSampleMS50_FD_203674 | JGI IMG/M metagenome (GOLD analysis project Ga0308419, IMG submission 203674) | Hot spring phototrophic mat microbial communities from Mushroom Spring, Yellowstone National Park, Wyoming, United States - 20090730_MS50 ... | reverse complement strand
AAGCATTAGAATTAGTACCATATTATGGATTTGTAAAGATTGATTTAAATAAACAAATTGAAAAATTAAAATAATTATAATTTTTTATTGATAATTATTCCTAATGGATTTACTGAAGTTCTATCAAAAGCTTTAATTTCACCTTTTGAATCGTATATGAATAAACCTAATTTTGTAATTTTTGGAGAACTTGCATATAATAAATTTTCACCTGCTCTACCTATTATTTTAGAGAGTTCTTCTAATGCGGTAATATATTTTTTCTTTTCGTTCATATCTAATTACTAAATTAATTTATATCAAAAACTATTATTTAAGTATAATTACTGCCTAATTTGGTTATCTTAAAAAAATTATTTATTTTTATATCGGACTTAATAATCTGATTTGATAAAAATGAAAACTATATATAGATATTCTAAAATAATCCACAAATGGACTAGCATTATAATTTCAATTTTTATAGTATGGATGGGTATTTCGGGTATATTACTAAATCATCCTGAATTAATATCTACCATTTCTGTTCTGAAAAATTTGATACCATCAAATTATTACTTTGAGAATTGGAATAGAAGTTCAATTACTGACTACAATTACTTTAAAACAAATAAAAATTTACATATAATTGGAGGATACGAAGGTATTTTTGTTTCTACGGATGGAGGAAAACATTTTAATAGATTAATTACTAAAGGTTTACCAAATTCTCAATATTATTGTAAGACAAAATCAATTTATTTATTAGAAGATAGTATTCCAAAAGGGATTTTAGCAGGAACTTTTGGAGGTTTGTATTATTATAATTTCGAAAAAAGATATTGGCAAAAACTAAAATTAGAAGAAGAAAATGAAAAAGTTGTAAAAATTTTAGATTATAAAGATTCGATAGCAGTTTTTTCATCATCGTATTTGTATTTGATAGACAAACAATTACAAAGTAATCCTCATAAAGTTAAATTATTAAGAGATGATCGGAATAATAAACTTACATTTATAGAATTATTTTTTCAATTACATACGGGAGAAATATGGGGAATATTGGGTAAAATTATATTTGATATAGCAGGATTAGTAGTAGTATTCTTATCTATAAGTGGTCTTTTAATCTGGATATTACCAAAATCAACAATTATAAAAATCAAATTAAGCGAAAAAATTAAAGTGATAAAATGGTATTTATATAAAGTATTATATGACTATCATCTAAAAATTGGAATATATGTTTCGATTATTCTATTGATTATAGGTATTACAGGCTTTTTTATGCGTCCCCCTGCAATTGCTGTTATTTTAGATGGCGAGATAGACGTAGATAAAATTCCATTTTTAAAAATCAATAATCCTTGGCAGGATAGAATAAGAAATGCAATGTATGACAAAATAAATGATATATTAATAATAGATGCGAAAGATGGTTTCTGGATATCAAATAGTGGAGAGAATAGAAAATTTAAGAAAACGTTACCACCTGTTTTAATTTTTGCAATGGGAGCAACAGTAATGGAAATGGATAGTAATTGTGATTATATTATCGGATCTTTTTCAGGTTTATTTAAAATTAGTACTATTAATAACAAAATAGTAGATGCACTGTCTGGAAAAGTACCTATGAATATATCACTAATTAGACCTGGTAGCAATTTAATAAAATCTTATTTTACTATGCCAAATGGAGAAGAATTTATAACAACTCATTTCGATGGTTTAAGAGCAATTAATAATGTATCAGATTTTAGAAATTATTTTATTCCACCAACTGAATTAATTAATAATTTTAGGATGCCTTTGTGGAATTATTTATTTGAACTACATAATGGTAGAATTTTTCAATTTTTGATTGGTGATTTATATATATTAATAATACCATTGGGAGCAATTCTATTTGTATTATCAATTATTACCGGTATTTTCGATTGGTTACATATAAAAATTAACGAAAAGAAGCAATTAAACAGAAGAATAAAAATAATTAATTATAATTTAGAAGAAATTAAGGAAAAAGAATTAGAAAAAATTTAATATTACCAAACGTTTTTAAAATTAGAATATAAATTATTTAGAAAGACATTGCCAATTCTTTTGTCTTTGTAATAATCTTTTAAATTTTGTGTTGCATTTAATAACTCTTCAGTTTTAATTCCTGCACTACAAGAATTCCAAGCTTCTAAAAAGGCAGCTAAATGGTCTGCTGCTCTAATTAATTCTCCATCGTATGGGTCAAAACGATTTTGGTTGTAATCATTGTTTAGCTCATCAATACTAAGATTTTTATTGTAAACTTTATTATCAATTATTACTTTGTTAATAAACTCGTCTTCGATATAATATTTTAATTCATTATGCCAATCAGGTTCAACAAGAGGGAATATCTGCTTTTCGGCAAGTTCGAGTTCGAGTTTTTTAATTAACATATCAAATTCTTCGGATGAGCGTTTTACGGGAGAAATTATATCTCTAGTTACAGCTTCGGGCAGATCATGAAAAATTCCTCCCCAAAAAGCATTATATAATCTTTTATCACAGGCATTATTTTCTTTTGCAAAGAAGAAAGAAATAATAGCAACTAGTAGGGTATGACCTAAAACTGATGTCTTAGGCACTCTTGGGATCTGTGCCCAACGTATCTGGAATCGTAATTGCCCACATAAATCTACAAAATTTGATATTGTATGCTTGTCTATTAATTTTCTTATCCCATTTAAATCGCTAAATTCATCTAATTTATTTAATAATTCTGTTTCAATTCTTGTGTTTTGATAGCTGAAGGGATTTGCTTGTTTAATGATTTGAAATTCCCAATAACTTGCATAAATATGCGCAGCTTCTAATATCCTATTAGTCAAATCTAAATTAGTAGTATCGTTAAATAAAAAATCTGAAATTTCATTTTTTAATTCTTTGTCTTCTATTTTAGATTCTAATTGCTTAAATACAAATTGATTTAGTTCTTTAAATACATTAAAGTTTTTCTTAATTTCTCGATATATTTGTGATTTAATATCCGAAATTATAATTCTTCTTAAAAGTTCAAAAATTCCATTTTTTATCAAATTAATCCAATTAATATGGTTTCCTTTTTTTTCTTCGTATTTAGCAATACAATAAGAAATAATAAATTTATGGGCGTGTTTGTCCATTTCGATTAAATCCATAGGTCGAACTCTATCGTTCCATCTTTGGATATGAAATCCTCGAAAAATTTCGTTTAAAAGAGCAAAATTTATAATCATCTTTAACTACTTTTTAAGTAACATTTTTCTTATTGCTTCTAAATTTTTCTTTTCATCTTCCTGATAATGAGTGGCAATTTTATTTGGATTAATTGATTTTTTATTATCTTTTGTAATTGTGTTGTCTAAATCATCTGTAAGACTGTACTTTGTTTTTAGTAAATTATCATCTTCATTTTCCGATAAATTTTGATTATTTAAATTCTCAAAATTTGATGAAATTACACTATCATCAATTGGTTCACCTCTTGCAATTAATTCTAAATTTTGACGACCAAATACATCAAGCAACTTCTCGTAAATAGTAATTCTAGTAAACGGTTTCGATATATATCCTGAAGCTCCGTATTTAACTGTTAGTCCTAAATTTTCGGCATCAGATAACGCTGATACCATAAATATCGGTATTGACTTTGTCAAATGAATTCTTTTTAATATCCTTACAACTAAATGACCAGAAATTTCGGGCATCATAATATCTAAAAAAATCACGTGGGGCTTATGTTCTATTGCAAGAGCAATTCCTTCTACACCATTATTTGCTAAAAAAGACTTTTTGAAACCGTAGCTTGCAACTGTTTTACTTAGGATTCTTTGCATCCAAATATCATCATCTATTATTAGAGCAGAATATTCTATCATATTTTAAAATTTTATTTATTTTGATTATCGTCAAATATTTCTAAATTATTTAGTTTTTTTTTCAATTACATTATTAGATTGTAATTCATTTTTCAGTAGTATCCTTGCTTTAGAAATAGCCTTTTTCAATGCATTAAATTCTGTTTTTACTGCTTGACGATTTATTTCTACAATTTTATCGTGTATTTCTTTTCTATGGACTGGAATTGATTTAGGTGCTTCTATACCTAATCTTACTACACCTCTGTCTATCCCAAGTATAGTAACTGTAACAGATGCTCCTATTGTAATTACTTCCCCTGTTTTTCTCGACAATACTAACATAATGGCTTATTTTTTTTCTTCAATAATAAAATTAGTAGCATATTTATCAAATGGTAAAATTATTTGTTCGCCCTTTAAATTATCAGTATCTAAAATTACAGGTGCCTTCATATTAGCAGACATTTTACCCTCTTCGTTCTCCAGAGTAATAACTACAAAAAAAACTAATTTTTCTATATCATATTGATCGCCTGGAGAATAATTTATATCAATTAACCATGGACTAAGCAATGGAAAGCCTATCTCTGGCTTTTCTATTGAAATTAACCATTTAAAAGGAGCAGTTTCTTCTTCGCTTATAACTACAAAATTATGTAGATCTTCGAAACCAAGCATTCCATTTTCAAAATAAAATATTTGATCATTTTGAATTATTAATTCTCCAAAATGAGGTGTTATAATTTTAACATCCTGTTGTAAATTTTCATTCATTTTTTTATAATTTTATAAATATAAATCTAACAAATATATAAAATTAATTAATATTTTCATTTTTTTCGATATAAGCTTTTTTGTTTGGTGTTAAATTATCGGGCGGAAATAATAAAATATCCACTCTCCTATTTAAAGATTTTCCTTCGGGAGTGGTATTGTCCGCAATAGGTCTTTGAGAACCAAAACCACGAATTACAATATTATATTCAGGAACTCCATTTCTAATTAATTTATAAGCAACATTAGTAGATCTTGCTACTGATAGATGCCAATTAGATTCATATTGAAAGGTACGTATAGGATCGGAATCTGTATGTCCATCTACATAAATTGTATAATTTATATTTTTAAGTATTTCACTTAATGAATCTAAAGCAATCAAACCAAGTTGCTCTATCTCCGCTTTACCACTTCTGAACAATAATTTTTCTGTAAGACTAATCCTAAGAGTAGAATCTTCAAGATTTAATATTAATGTATTATTTGAAATATATTGATTAAATTTTTCTCTAATTTCTTTTTCAATATCAGTGATTGATCGTGGAGTAATAGGTGGTAATATTGGTTCGGGAACACCCTGTCTATTAGCTTCGAGCACCCCATCCCCACCTTGAAGAATTTTATCATCTTTTGCTCTAAAAAATTCTGAAAATGCTGCAGAAAATTCTTTAAATTTTTCCTGATCTACTTGAGCTGAAGCATAAAACACAACAAATAATCCAAGCAATAAAGTAATCAGATCTGCATAAGTAATTAGATACCTATCCGAACCCGTATTATGACCTTCTTCTTTATTATTATTTAGTTTAATCATAATATATAAATATCGGTAATTTTGAAGAAATATTAAAAAAATTATTTTATATATTTATTTGTAGAAAAATGATTATTTTTGAACTTTAGGGAAATATATAAATAAATTATTCTACGAATAATTACATTTAATGAAAAATTTAAAAGATTATCTTTACTATTATTTTGGATATAAAGATTTTAGGCAAGGACAAGAAGAAATAATTTCTTCAGTATTAAATTGTAGAGATACATTAGCAGTAATGCCTACAGGTGGCGGTAAATCAATTTGTTATCAATTACCTGCTATGTTGTTTAACGGTACGGCTTTGGTGATTTCTCCACTAATTGCTTTAATGAAAGACCAGGTTGATGCTTTAGACCAAATATCTCTTCCAGCTACTTTGATTAATAGTTCTATTTCTAATGATGAAATTATTAGTAGATTGCAACGAATAAAAGAAGGTTTCTACAAATTACTTTATATAGCTCCTGAAAGATTAGAAAGTAAGACTTTTTTGAAATTACTTGCAAATATAGATATTTCATTTATAGCTATAGACGAAGCTCATTGTATATCTGAATGGGGTCACGACTTTAGACCCTCATACCTTAATATTCCGAAAATTTTTGAATATATAGAAAGAGTTCCTATTATTGCTCTTACTGCTACTGCATCAACTGAAGTGCAAAATGATATTATTAATTTATTAAAATTGAATAATGTAAATAAATTTATAAAAGGTTTTGATAGACCAAATCTTAATTATATTACTAAAAAAAGCGAAAATAAGATAGAAGACTTATTTCAATTAATTAAAAATGAGAAATTGGATTCTATAATTATTTATGCAGGTTCTAGAAAAAGAGTTGAAAAATTTTATACCGAACTAAAATCTTTAAAAATTAAATGCGATTATTATCACGGAGCATTAAAGCAATCCCTAAGAGACAGCGTTCAAAACAGATTTATGAATGACAAAAATAATGTAATAATTGCTACTAATGCTTTTGGAATGGGAATAGACAAACCTAATGTAAGAAAAGTAATTCATTTAGACTATCCTATGACTTTAGAAGCTTATTATCAAGAAGCAGGGCGTGCGGGACGTGACGGAAAAGAATCAGAATGTATTTTACTTTATAATTCATATGATATTAAATTACCAAATTATTTTATTTCTAATCTTTATCCTAATAAAAAAGATATTATAAAGGTAGCAAATTATATTATTAAAAATAATAATAATGGAGTAATTTACAATAAATTAGAAATTGCTAATCAATTAGGATTAGAATTAACTAAAATAGAATCCATATTCAATTTTTTAGAAAAGATAAGTTTTCTTAAAAAAGAATATCTTGGAGTTTCATCATCTATAAGAATTATTAGTGATTTAGAACGTCTAAATGAATATTATCAATATACAACTGAAACTAATAAAATTTGTTTGGATGCTTTACTAAGAAGTATTGAAAACAAAAATGATAAAACAGCATATGTAGATTTAAAAAGTATTGCATTGAAACATCAAATAAAGTATGATATTTTATTAGATTCTATTAATTCATTTAAGTTCTATGGACTATTAGAAGTTAATTATTTGGAAAATAATCAAAATATACAAGAAACATATGTTTTAAAAAATTCTATTATCGAAAATAAAGATTTAGAAGATTTAGATTTTCGAAAACAAAAATCTATTGAAAAATTGATGAAAGTAATAGAATACGCTGAAACAAATGAATGCAAAAGAAATTATATATTAAAATATTTTGGCGAAAAAGTAGATGATAATCAAAGCTGTATGAAATGTTCGAGCTGTAACAAAACCGATAATTCAAATATATTTTTTAACAATAAAAAGAAATATATTAAAGAAGTAATAACTTCTTTTTATAAAGAAATAAATAATAAATATACAGATAACGAAATTGTTTCTATTTTAACAGGTAATCTTGATAAAAAATTAAAATCACAATCTTATAATTTCATTAATTTTTTAGGATTATTAAAAAATATAGATAAAAATGAAATTTACGAAATGCTCTTAATTACAAAACTAACCAATAATAAAAAAGAAAAAATATTTAATAATATAAATTAACAAGAGGATTTTTATGGAAAAAATTGACAGTAATTTAATTTTTAACAAATTAGTCTCGTTACGTAGAGAAATTGCCGAAAATGCTGGTGTAGTACCAAGAGGTATCATCAGCGATGTTGCTCTACGTAAAATAGCAGACGCACTACCCGAAACTGAAGCGGAATTAAAAAAAGTACAAGGTATAAGTCAATTATTTGTTCAGAAATTTGCAAAATTATTTTTAGTAGAATTAGAGAAAATAAAATTAAATCCTAAAGAACCCAAAGTATCTAAAGTAGCTTATGATACTTTAAAACTAATCCAAAAAGGGTTGACTTTTGAAGAAATTACAAAAAGACTATTTGCTAATAATGTATCTATGGCAACAAACTATATAGTAGAATTAGTAGAAGCTCCATATAAATTAAATAGAGAAATGTTCGTGCCTAATGATATTTATAAAAAAATTTTATCATTTGTTAAGAAAAATCCCGAAATGGGATTGCGCGAAGCACAATCAAAAATCAACTTTGAAATAGAACCATACTTATTCAAAATGGCATTTTCGTTTGCAAAAACAGAAATTAAAGAAAAAGATAAAAAATAAATTTTTAAAAAAATTATAAAAAATATTTGGTAAATTTGTGGCTAACTATTATTTTTGTAAGCTCAAAAAATGGGCAGATACCGAAGCGGCCAAACGGGGCAGACTGTAAATCTGCTGGGTGCCACCCTACGGAGGTTCGAATCCTTCTCTGCCCACAAAGAGAATGCGGGAGTAGCTCAGTCGGTAGAGCATCAGCCTTCCAAGCTGAGGGTCGCGGGTTCGAGTCTCGTCTCCCGCTCAAAATTTAGAGTCCGTCAGCAAGATTTTGCTGATGTAGCTCAGCTGGTAGAGCACGTCCTTGGTAAGGACGAGGTCACGGGTTCAAGTCCCGTCATCAGCTCAATTGGATACGGATGTAGCTCAATTGGTAGAGTGGCGGTCTCCAAAACCGTAGGCTGCGGGTTCGAATCCTGCCATCCGTGCTGATAAGAGGCTAAGTCTAATGGCAAAGCCTATTTTTTACGTTAAATGGTTGTAGATATGGTTGGTAAAATAAAAAAATTTGTAAATGAAGTAGTAGTAGAAATGAAAAAAGTTTCTTGGCCAAACAAGGAACAATTAAGAGAATCTACCATAGTTGTATTGGTAATGACTGGCATAATTACTTTATTTACATTTATTATAGATGAAATAATGACTTTGATAATTAAAGCTATTTTTTAATAAATTATGAGCGGCAACGAAAACATATCAAAACAAGAAGAACAGGTAGAACCTAAATGGTATGCCTTACGTACCTATACTGGTCACGAATCAAAAGTAAAAGCTTCTATAGAAGCAGAAGTAAAAAGGCTACATTTAGAAAATAAAATATTTGAAGTCATTATTCCAAACGAAACAGTTTTCGAAGTACGAGGTGGTAAACGTCGCCAAAAAATAAAGAATTTCTTGCCTGGATATATTATTATAAAAGCAGTATTAGATAGAAAAATTAAAGATATTATTTCTCAAATTCCTTCTATTGTAAGCTTTGTAGGTAGAAGAAACGAACCAGTACCATTACAACAAAGTGAAGTAGAACGCATAACAGGTAGAATAGAAGAACGCAAAGATATCACAACTGTAGAAACTACATTCGAAGTAGGTGATCCCGTAAGAGTAATAGAAGGACCATTCAATACATTCAACGGTACGGTTAAAGAAGTTAATTACGAAAAACAAAAATTAAAAGTAGAAGTTGGAATTCTTGGCAGAAAGACACCTGTTGAGTTAGATTTCAGTCAAGTAGAATTAGAAATATAAATTATTAACATTTTGAACCAAGTAAAATGGCAAAAAAAGTATTAGGACAATTTAAACTTCAATTAAAAGCTGGCGAAGCAACAATGGCTCCTCCTGTAGGACCTGCTTTCGGCCAAAGAGGTTTAAATGGTATGGAATTTGTAAAGCAGTTTAATGCAAAGACTGCTAAAAATATTGGAACTATTTTCCCTGTATTAGTTACCTTTTATTCTGATAAGACATTTACTTTTGTTGTAAAGTCGCCTCCTGCAGCAGTATTGTTAAAAAAAGCAGCAGGTATTCAGAGCGGTTCTGCTGAACCAAATAAAAATAAAGTAGGAAAAGTAACTAGAAAACAGCTTGAAGAAATTGTTGAAATTAAAAAAGAAGACCTAAATTCTTTCGATATAGAATCTGCAGTAAGTATGATTGCAGGAACAGCAAGAAGTATGGGTCTTGTAGTAGAAGAATAGTATTATAAATAATAATTGAATTTAAAATGAAAAAGCATGGAAAAAGATACGCTGCCCTTCTAAAAAATTACGATAGAAATGCTGCTTATGATTTAGCTGAAGCAATTAATATCGTTAAGAAGAATGCAGTAGCTAAATTTGATGAATCATTTGAAATTGCTATGAATCTTGGCGTTGATCCAAGAAAAGCAGACCAAATGGTACGTGGAACAGTTGCTCTACCACACGGTACAGGAAAAGATGTAAGAGTGCTTGTTTTAGCAAAAACTCCTAAAGACAAAGAAGCTTTGGACGCAGGCGCTGATTATGCAGGGTTAGAAGAATATATCGAAAAAATAAAATCGGGATGGGCTGATGTAGATGTTGTAGTTGCTACACCTGATGTAATGGGCGAAGTAGGTAAATTAGGTCGTATTTTAGGACCACGTGGATTAATGCCCAATCCTAAAGTAGGAACAGTAACTACAGACGTTGCTAAAACAGTTAAAGAATTAAAAGCTGGTAAAATAGAATACCGTGTTGATAAAACGGGGAATATTCATGCGGCTATAGGAAAATGTTCCTTCCCCGCAGAAAAATTATTAGAAAATGCAAACACATTCTTTCATAGTATCCTAAAAGCAAAACCACAAACTGCTAAAGGTAAATACATAAAGAATGTTGCTATTTGCTCTACAATGGGACCAAGTGTTCAAGTTAAGGATACTTCGTTTCATCATGAATAATAAATAAGACTATTACGCACTTTATGGAATAAGCTTCTCATTACAACTGTAATTGTAATGTATTCCATAAGTTAATAACTAATATGGTAATATAGATGGTAACAAAAAGTAAAAAAGAAGAAATAGTAGCTGAATTAGTTGAGATTTTAAAGAACGCAAGCGGAATATATGTGGTTAATTTTACTACGATGACAGTTGCAGAAACTAATTCTTTTCGTGGTGCAATTCGTAGTAAAGGTTTAGTTTATAAAGTTGCAAAAAATACTCTTATTAAAAGAGCTTTTGCCCAATTAAATATTAATAACATACCCGATAAAAGTATGTTTGGGCAATCTGGTCTTTTAATTTGTATGGATGATCCAACGATTGGCGCTAAAGTAATCAAAGAAGTTTCAGAAAAATCTCAAAAACCACAATTAAAGGCTGCAGTTCTTGAAGGTCAATACTTTGACGGCACTAAGTTACAAGACTTAGCTAAACTACCTTCGAAACAAGATTTAATTGCTGGAATTCTTGGTAGTTTAAATGCCCCAGCATCGGGCATAGTAGGAGCAATCAATGCAGTTATGCGTGATTTAGCTTCTGTAATAGAAGAAGTCGCACAAAAAAATAATGCGGCTTAATTTTTTTTAAAATAATTTTGTTAATTAATTATAGAGATTAAAATATGTCAGAAAAAGTTGAAAAATTAGTAGAAGAAATCTCAAGCCTAACTTTATTAGAAGCGGCTGAATTAAAAAAAGCATTAGAAGATAAATTTGGAGTAACTGCTGCTGCACCAATGATGGTTGCAGGAGCTGCTGCTGTTCCGGGAGCTGCCGCTGAAGCACCACAAGTAGAAGAAAAGACTGAATTTGATGTGGAATTAACTGAAGCAGGCGATAAAAAATTAAATGTAATCAAAGTAGTTCGTGAAATTACTGGAATAGGTTTGAAAGAAGCTAAAGATTTAGTAGAAGGTGCTCCAAAAATTGTTAAAGAGGCATGCAATAAAGACGAAGCTAATGAAATTAAGAAGAAATTAGAAGAAGCAGGAGCAAAAGTTACTCTTAAATAAATTTAATAAATAAATTTAAATTTGGGGAAAAGTTTAAGTTCTTTTCCCCTATTTATTCTTTTAAAATAATATTTTTTTTAATAGTCTTTAATTAACTAATAATTTACAAATTTTTAATGAATTATTTTTCAAAAAATTTGGGTTTTATGAAAAGATTACTAAATCGGAGTCTTTTCATAAAACCCTTTTAATTAATTCCAATGCATTTTGGAGGTGCTCTGTGGACGAAATAATAAATGTAAATGAAAATCAAGAAAGAACCAGTTCTTTACTTGATAATTACAAAAATCGCCCTACGGGTGAAATGAAACTATTAGAAAGTGATGATGGTATTATTCGATTAAGAAAAAGAATAAACTTTTCTCGTTCGAAGGTTTATCCTAATTATCCCGATTTGTTAAGTATACAAATAGATTCTTACAAAGAATTTTTACAAGAGGATATTCCACCATCAAAACGAAAAAATGTAGGTCTTCAGGCTGCTTTTACTATAAATTTCCCAATAGAAGATGCTTCTTCGATTTATCAATTAGACTTTGTAGAATATACAATTGAAAAACCAAAATACTCCGAAGAAGAATGTAGAGAGCGTGAATTAACATATGCAAAACCATTAAAAGCAAAATTAAGATTATCAAGCAAAGTGCAAGATAAAACTTCCGAAGATTACATTGAAACAACTGAGCAGGAAGTTTACTTAGGCAATATTCCAGCTATGACTCCACGTGGTACTTTTATTATAAATGGTGCCGAAAGAGTAATAGTAAGCCAAATTCATCGTTCACCTGGAGTATTTTTCGATGATGCATTGCATCCAAATGGTACAAGGATTTATTCTGCTCGTATAATTCCATTTAGAGGTTCGTGGATAGAATTTACAACCGATATTCATGATGTAATGTATGCCTATATTGATAGAAAGAAAAAATTCCCAGTTACAACATTACTTAGAGCTATTGGCTTTTCTTCTGATGAAGATATATTGCAGTTATTTAGTTTAGCTGAGGATTACCAACAAAATCAATTAAATGAAACATTAATTGGTCGTAGAATTGCTTCAGATGTAATTGACTTAGTAACGGGCGAAATCATTGCTAATAGAGATATGATTTTGACTGAAGAATTATATAATAAAATCCAATCTACCGAAATTTTACCAATTAGATTATTTAGACCATACGACCCTACTGAAGAACCTGTGATTGCTAAAACCATAGCAAAAGATGTTTCTCGTAATAGAGAAGATGCTTTAGAATATATTTATAGACAATTAAGATCGAGCGAACCACCAGATACAGAAGCAGCAGAAGGACTTTTAGAAAAATTGTTCTTTAATCCGAAAAGATATGATCTAGGAATTGTAGGTAGATTTAGAATTAACGAAAGATTAGGTTTAAACATTCCACTGGAAGAAACTACTCTAACAACGGAAGATATAGTAACTATAATTAAACATTTAATCGAATTACACGATAAAAAATTAGCTGGCGACGATATCGATCACTTAGGTAATAGAAGAGTAAGAACAGTTGGCGAACAATTAGCAGGACAATTTAATGTAGGTCTTGCACGTATGGCTCGTACAATCAGGGAGCGATTAAGTATTCACGATGGGGAAAATATTACTCCATCAGAATTAGTAAATGCAAGAACAATTACTTCCGTGGTAAATCAATTCTTCGGAACTAATCAGCTATCTCAATTTATGGATCAAACAAATCCATTAAGCGAACTTACTCACAAAAGAAGAATTTCAGCGCTTGGTCCTGGCGGATTAACACGAGAAAGAGCAGGTTTCGAAGTAAGGGACGTTCATTATACTCATTATGGTAGACTTTGCCCTATAGAAACTCCCGAAGGTCCTAATATTGGTCTTATATCATCACTTGCTATTCATGCAAGAATTAATGAGTTAGGTTTCATAGAAACTCCATATCTAAAAGTTGTAAATGGATTTGTTACTAACGAATTAGTATATTTATCAGCCGAAAAAGAAGACGGTAAGATATTAGTTCCTGCTTCTACTCAAGTAGATGAAAATGGTAAAATCATTGGAGAAAAAATTAGAGGTCGTAAATCAGGCGATTATGTTTTCGTTGATCCTACTGAAGTAGAATTTATTGATATATCTACAGACCAAATTACAAGTCCTGCATCTTCTTTAATTCCATTTCTTGAACACGACGACGCTAACCGTGCCTTGATGGGTTCGAATATGCAACGCCAGGCTGTACCACTTTTACGTCCAAGCGCCCCGATAGTTGGAACAGGTATGGAGGCACGTATTGCAAGAGATTCTCGAAATCTTTTATTAGCAGAACGTAATGGTGTAGTTGAAGATGTATCTGCAGATTATATAAAAATTCGTTATGATGATAATCGCACCGAAGAAGAAAAAATACTTTCTTTCGAGTATAAAGATGTAGTCCATTACAAATTACATAAATTCTATAGAACTAATCAAGATACTTGTATAAATCAAAAACCAATTGTAACAAAAGGTCAAAGAGTATTAAAAGGTCAGCCACTTGCTGATGGCGCTTCTACTGATAAAGGTGAACTTGCTTTAGGTCAAAATGTACTTGTTGCATTTATGCCTTGGAGAGGTTACAATTTTGAAGATGCGATTATAATTTCTCGTAGATTAGTAGCCGAAGATATATTTACTTCTATTCATATCGAAGAATATACCCTTCAAGTAAGAGATACTAAGAGAGGTGAAGAAGAATTCACTCGCGAAATTCCAAATGTAAGCGAAGAAGCAGTAAAAGATCTTGATGAAAACGGTATTGTAAGAATAGGTGCTAAAGTTCAAGAAGGCGATATATTAATCGGGAAAATTACTCCTAAAGGCGAAACTGATCCAACTCCTGAAGAAAAATTATTAAGAGCTATATTTGGCGATAAAGCAGGCGATGTAAAAGATGTATCATTAAAAGGTTCTCCAGGATTAAAAGGTATAGTAATAAACACAAAATTATTTACACGTAGATTACTTACAATGGATAAAGATGCTCGTGCAAGCGAGAAAAAACGTCAGGATATGATTGCTAAATTAGAAAAAGACACAATAAGAAAATTAGATGATGAATGCGTAAATAGATTAGCAAAATTATTAGACGGCCAAAAAATTTTAGGTCTGAAACTAACAAACGGAACTACTGTATTTAGAGCAGGTGCTAAAGTTACAAAAGAAGATGTCATCAAAAAATATAATGATGATGAGTTAAAGCCAGAAATTTTAGATTTTGATCAAGCAATTTTAAGCGATGATAAAGCTAACAAATTCCTTGTAGATATGCTACAAAATTATATCACTAAACGAAATGACGAAAAATCAAGATTTAGAGCAGAAAAGAATAAATTAGCTGTAGGAGATGAATTACAGCCAGGAATTTTACAAATGGCAAAAGTATATGTAGCTAAGAAAAGAAAACTACAAGTTGGTGATAAAATGGCAGGTCGTCACGGGAATAAAGGTATTGTCTCTAAAATTGTACCACCCGAAGATATGCCATTCTTACCTGACGGCACTCCTGTTGATATAGTGTTAAATCCTCTTGGTGTACCATCAAGAATGAATTTAGGTCAATTATACGAGACTGCCTTGGGTTGGGCTGGTTCTAAATTGGGAACTTATTTTGCTACACCTATTTTTGATGGTGCTACTTGGGATCAAGTAGGTGATTATTTAGAGAAAGCAGGCCTACCACGAGATGGTAAATCAGTTCTTATAGATGGAAGAACAGGCAGTTATTTTGATGAAAAAGTTACTGTTGGTATTATATATATGTTAAAATTATCTCACCTTGTAGCTGATAAATTACATGCACGCTCTATAGGTCCATATTCTTTAATTACACAACAACCATTAGGTGGTAAAGCTCAATTTGGTGGTCAAAGATTAGGAGAAATGGAAGTATGGGCATTAGAAGCTTATGGAGCAGCACATACATTACAAGAAATGTTGACAGTAAAATCAGATGATGTACAAGGACGCGCTAAAATGTACGAAGCTATAGTAAAAGGAGATAATTTACCCGAACCTAATATACCTGAATCATTTAATGTATTAGTTAGAGAATTGCAAGGATTGTGTCTCGATGTTAAAATTGATTAATTATCCGGTATACTTTAAAAAAATTATTGAAATAAAATAGGAGAATATAAATGCAATCAGTATCAACAACAAAAAAAGTTTTTAAAAAAATAGCAATTAAAATTGCTTCACCGGATGATATTCTAAACCGTTCTCGTGGAGAAGTAACTAAGCCCGAAACAATTAATTATCGTTCATTTAGACCCGAAAAAGATGGTCTATTTTGCGAAAAAATATTTGGTCCGATTAGAGATTGGGAATGTGCTTGTGGAAAATACAAAAGAATTCGCTATCGTGGGATAGTATGTGATAGATGTGGAGTAGAAGTTACTCAGAAATCTGTTCGTAGAGAAAGAATGGGACACATAATGCTTGCAGTTCCCGTTGTTCATATTTGGTTTCTTAGGTCTTTACCAAGTAAAATTAGTGCCGTACTTGGAATGCCAACTAAAGATATAGAAAGAATTGTTTATTATGAATCTTATGTTGTAGTTCAGCCAGGTCATACAGGTCTTCAAGCTAAAGACTTATTAACCGAAGAACAATACTTAGATATAATGGACAAAATGACTAAGGAACAACATAGTCTTGATGATGATGACCCTGCTAAGTTTGTTGCTCTTATTGGTGGCGAAGCAATCAAAGAATTATTAAAAAGAGTTGACCCCGAAAAAGAATATTATAAATTAAAAGGTGAACTCAAAAACGAAACATCACAGCAAAAGAAAGTAGAATTATTAAAAAGATTAAGAATATTAGACGCTTTCAAATCAAGTAAGGAATCTGATTTCTATAATGAACCTAGCTGGATGGTATTGGATGTAATACCTGTTACTCCTCCCGACCTAAGACCATTAGTACCATTAGAAGGCGGCCGATTTGCAACATCAGATTTAAATGACTTATATCGTAGAGTAATAATTAGAAATAATAGATTAAAAAGATTAATTGATATAAAGGCTCCTGAAGTAATTTTAAGAAACGAAAAAAGAATGCTCCAAGAGGCTGTTGATGCTTTGTTTGATAATAGTAGAAGAGCAGTAAGAAGCGAATCCCAAAGAGCATTAAAATCATTGGCTGATACATTGAAAGGTAAAACAGGTAGATTTCGACAAAATTTATTAGGTAAAAGAGTTGATTATTCCGGTAGATCTGTAATTGTAGTAGGTCCTGAACTAAAGATTCACGAATGTGGACTACCTAAAGATATGGCTGTAGAATTATTTAAGCCATTTATAATTAGAAAACTTATCGAACGTGGTCACGTTAAAACGGTAAAAAGTGCAAAAAAATTAGTAGAAAGAAAAACTAACGAAGTATGGGATATTCTCGATAAAGTTATTGATGGACATCCTGTATTACTTAATCGTGCTCCTACGCTCCATAGATTAGGCATCCAAGCTTTCCAACCAAGATTAATAGAAGGAAAAGCAATTCAACTACATCCATTGGTTTGTACTGCATTTAATGCCGATTTCGATGGCGACCAAATGGCGGTACACGTTCCAATTAGCTTCGAAGCACAATTAGAAGCTATGCTTCTAATGTTAGCTCCACATAATATTATGCATACCCAAAATGGCGATCCTATTGCGGTGCCATCACAAGATATGGTTCTTGGAGTATATTATTTAACAAAACAGAAAAGTGGCTGCAAAGGCGAAGGTAAAATATTTAGTTCCGCTGATGAAGTAATCATTGCTTATAATTCAGAAGTAGTAGATTTACACGCTAAAATCAAATTTAGATATAATAATTCATTAATTGAAACAACTGTTGGTAGAGTAATTTTCAATCAAATTGTCCCAAAAAAATTAGGCTTCTTAAATGAATTATTAACTAAGAATAGATTAAGAGAAATAATTGGTATTTGTTTTAGAGCTGTTGGATTAGCAGAAACTGTAGAATTCTTAGATAACCTTAAAGACTTAGGATTTAGTTACGCTACAAAAGGTGGGCTATCGGTATCTATTCACGATGTAGTAATTCCAGATATTAAACGAAATATAATTCTTAGTGCTCAAGAAAAAGTTGATAATATCGAAATGGCATATCTTAATGGTGTAATTAGTGCTGGAGAACGATATAACAAAATCATAGATATTTGGTCTACTGCTACTAATACCGTTGCGGATAGGCTATACACTGAAATGAAGCAAGACAAACAGGGCTTTAATACATTCTGGATGATGCTCGATTCTAAAGCACGTGGCTCTAAAGAACAAATCAGACAATTGGCTGGTATGCGTGGATTGATGGCAAAACCAAAGAAATCATTATCTGGATCTACCGGCGAATTAATCGAAAATCCAATCATTGCTAACTTCAAAGAAGGTCTTTCTATATTAGAATATTTTATCTCTACGCACGGAGCTCGTAAAGGTCTTGCTGATACAGCATTAAAAACTGCTGATGCAGGTTATCTAACAAGACGTCTGCACGATGTTGCTCAGGACGTAATCATTACAGAAATAGACTGCGGGACTATTCGTGGCGTAGAAATGACTGCTCTAAAAGAAGGCGAAGAAATTAAAGAAAAATTATCAGAAAGAATATTAGGACGTGTTGCTCTACGAGATATAGTAGATCCATTAACAGATGAATTAATTTTAAAAGCTGGCGAAGTAATTGACGAAGAAATTGCAGCAGCAATCGAAAGTACTTCAATTGAATCGGTATTAATTAGATCGGTATTGACTTGCGAATCGCGTCACGGAGTTTGTGCTAAATGTTATGGACGAAACCTTGCAACAGGTAAAATAGTTGACGTTGGCGAAGCAGTTGGTACGATTGCATCGCAATCAATCGGCGAACCTGGTACTCAGCTTACTTTACGTACATTCCATACAGGTGGTACAGCTGCATTAGTTGCTTCTCAATCTTCGATAACTGCTAAATTTGATGGTATTATACAATTTGAAAAGGTAAAGACAATAACCTACGAAGAAGACGAAGAGCAGGTTACATTAGCTATTAGCGGTTCTGGTGTTATAAATATTGTAGAACCCGATAGTAATAGAATATTAACCAAGTATGATCTAACTTACGGGGCTCAATTAAAAGTAAAAGATGGCGATTTTGTCAAAAAAGGGCAAATTATATATGAATGGGATCCATACAATTCTACGATTGTAACAGAATTTGCAGGTAGAGTTAGATATAAAGATCTACACTTAAACATTACTTACAGAGAAGTTAATGACGAACAAACTGGTCATATTACTAAAATTGTAATAGATTCTAAAGATAAAAACAAATCTCCAGCAATCGAAATAATTGGCGATGATGGTGAGGTAAAAAGGACTTATAATATTCCATCACGCGCCCAATTAAGAGTAGAAGATAATGATTTAGTTGGCGTAGGTACGCCTCTTGTAAAAATGCCAAGAAATTTAGGTAGAACTAGAGATATTACTGGTGGTTTGCCACGTGTTACAGAATTATTCGAAGCAAGAGCACCTCAGAATCCTGCAATAGTATCGGATATAGATGGAGAAATTTCATTCGATAAACAAAAACGTGGACAAAGAACAATTGTAGTAACTTCATCTGACGGATTAACTAAAATGGAATATAGTGTACCTGTAGGTAGATATATATTAGTTCAAGAAGGCGATTCCGTAAGAGCTGGCGATAGATTAACCGAAGGCTCTATCAATCCACACGATATTCTTAGAATTAAAGGTGCTAATGCAGTTCAAGAATATCTGGTAAATGAAATTCAAGAAGTCTACCGTATGCAAGGTGTTAAAATTAATGATAAACACATTGAAGTAATTGTAAGACAAATGTTGCAAAAAGTACGTATTATTGACTCGGGGGATTCTAATTTCCTTGAAAATGACCACGTAGATAGACAAAGATTTATGGATGAAAATAATAATATTAAAAATATGGTTGTAATTACCGATAAAGGTGATTCTAGGTTTAACGAAAATCAAATTGTAACAAGGAAAAAAGTTAGAGATGCTAATAACGAACTAAAGAAAAAAGGTCTTACTCCTGCAGAATTTAGACCAGCAGAACCTGCTATTGCAGAGCCAATTCTTCTTGGAATTACTCAAGCCTCTCTTACTACAGAAAGTTGGTTGTCGGCAGCTTCGTTCCAAGAAACTACAAGAGTGCTATCTGATGCTGCTGTAGCAGCTAAAGTAGACCATTTATTTGGTTTAAAAGAAAATATCATCTTAGGTCAATTAATTCCTGCTGGCACAGGATTGCGACATTACCAGAATATGACTGTTATTTCTGAAATAGGCAATATTTTTGGCAATAGAACTTACGACAATACTAATAATGATATAGAAGATATTAAAGAAGAATACCTAAATCAAGTAATTGAACAAGATTTAGATTAAGATATATTTTTAAGATTTAATGGCTGTCTGATATTTTAGACAGCCTTTTTTTTAATAAGAAAAATATAAATATGTTAATAATAGGAATATTACTTGCTACTGCTTTTTGGTTTTTAATGTTTGCCAATTTTGTTGATTTTACAAATTTTATACATAATAATTATTTCTGGGTTGCGATGAGTATAGCAACATCTATCTTAACAATTTTTACATTAATCGTTGAGAAAAAAAATCTAAATGCAATGTTTGAATTTAAATGGAAATATGTTTGGTTTGGAATAATCCACGCAATTTTACTTTATGGATTATCTCGATTGGGTGTATATATTTTTGCGACTTTTTTTGATTGGACTATACCTCAAATTATAGCAATATATCAAACTCGTAGCCAGGCATCTCCTATTGTTATATCTATACTTTTATTATTTCTTATAGCTCCAGCAGAAGAAATTTTTTGGCGTGGTTTTATTCATAAAAGATTAATAGATAAATTAGGAGTAAAAATTGCTACAATAATTGCTATATTTCTTTATACATTCGTACATATTTGGGCTTTTAATTTTATGCTATTACTAGCTGCTTTTGTATTAGGACTACATTGGACATTGATCTATGCTAAATATAGAAGTGTTATACCAGGATTGATTTCACACGCAATATGGGATTTATTAATATTTGTTGTATTACCTGTGCAATTTTAATCAACAAAAAAGTTTTCTTTTAATTTTATAGATTTACTACCTGTATCGATTTCGGCAAGACAACCATTCGGTAATGTAAATTGTTCATCAGTATGCCCAAACATAAGTCCGTACATTGCAGGTATTCCTAATGGTTTAAAATAAAAATCTATTACTTCTCCTAAAGACAAATCCCAAGTTTGATTGCTATTTGTATTACAATCATTACATCTACCAATTACAACTCCATTTAAGTTACTTAATAATCCTGACATTTTCATTTGGTTTAACATCCTATCTATTCTATATGGCGGTTCGCCCACCTCTTCTAAATATAAAATAGAATTTTTAAAATCGGGTAAATAATTTGTTCCTATTAATGAAGTGATAAGCGATAAATTACCTCCTAATAATCTTCCTTCTGCAATTCCATCATTTATCACTCTAACAGGGTATAATTCTCTAATTCCATCTCTTTCCGATGGATTTTTAAGTATTATTTCTCTATAATCTGACCATAATATTTTTTCTAAATAATTAGCAGTGTAATCTTTAAATTTTGATAATAAAATAGGACCGTGAAATGTTATTAGTCCTGTATTCTTGTAAATTGATAAATGAAGAGCAGTAATATCACTGTATCCAAGAAAGAATTTAGGATTATTTTTAATTATACCATAATCTAAATATTCTAATACTTGAGCAGAACCATAACCTCCACGAATACAAATAATTCCATCAATATTTTTGTTTGCGAACATATCATTTAATTCTTTTGCACGAATTTGTGGTTCTTTAGTTCTATATCCACTTGAAATTGTATTAAAAGTAGGACTTAATATATATTCAAAACCATAATATTTAATTACTTCTATAGCTTTTTCTACATCATCAGGATTAGGAACAAATGTGGCTGGAGCTACTATACCTATTACGGAGCCTTTTTTTAATCTTTTAGGTTTTAAAATTTCCAATTTAGATTGATTATTATTTGATGTAATTAATGAGGAACATCCAGCAATTAATAAAGGCGAAAGAATTGCAGTTTTTAATAATGATCTTCTTAAATTATTCATTTAAAATATTCTTATCTTTGTTATTATCGAAAATAAAAAATAAAATTTATTTATTTTACGATATAATATTTAGATATTTAAAAAATGAATATGGAATATTTATTTAATTTTTTACCAGAATATGATGAAGACTCGCCATTTGGACTTGATGTCCAAAAGGATTATGAATTATTTATAGAACAGGTAAAATCTATTGATGCCTCATTAGATTTAGAAATTATTGGTAAATCTTTTTTCTATTGTGTAGAAAAACATAAAAACGTAACAAGGAAATCTGGCTATCCTTATTACACACATCCTGTGCAAGTTGCATTAATATTATTAAAAGAATTTACATTTCACGATACTAATTCTGTAGTTGCTTGTTTATTACACGATACTATAGAAGATGTAAAAGAAATAGATAAAGATGAAATTAGTAGAGAATTTAACGAAGATATAGCAGATATTGTAGATGCAGTAACGAAAATATCGCACGAAAATTTAACACGCGAAGCAGGTGTCAGTAAAGATTTAATCAAAGGACTTACATATAGAAAATTATTCATTGCATTAGTAAAAGATATTAGAGTGATTTTAATAAAATTGGCAGACAGACTACATAATATGAGAACTCTTCATTACTTGAGCGAGAAAAAGCAAAAAGAAGTAGCTTCGGAAACCTTAAATTTTTATGTTCCGATAGCTCATAGATTAGGATTAATGAAAATAAAAACAGAACTCGAAAATCGTTCTTTTTATCATATGGATAGAGAAAATTACGAAGCTATACGTAATGCTTTAAATACTAAACGTAGAGATTTTATTAATTATATAAAAGTATTTGCTGATTTAATTACAAATAGTCTTAATCAAAACAACCTAAAGCATACTTTATCTGTAGTTCATAAGGGGGAATACGAAATTTACAAAATGATAATGGATGGCAAATCCATCAGCGATATAGATAATTTCTACTCTATGGTTGTAATCTTGAATACAAATGATATACACGAGTGTTATCGTGCACATGGAGTGCTTGCTGTAGCATTCAAAACAATAAGTTTCATTGATTATATTTCCAATTCTAAAATGGATTGGTATAAATCATTATTTACAGAGTTAATAGGTCCCGATGGAAAAAGAGTAGAATTGCTAATTAGAACAGAAGAAATGGAAAAAATTGCCGAAGAAGGTTTTGCTGCTAAATATTCTTTTAAATCTGGTAAAATCAGAGAATTGCACTTTACTGACGAAGAAATTGAAGATTGGGGTTCGTGGATGCAAGATATAATAGAAGAACAAGGCGAAAATGCTTCAAAAATTATTTGGGATTCTATAAAAGTTAATATTTTCGATTCTGATTTAACAGTTTATACAAAAGATGGACAACCTATACAACTACCTCAAGGCTCTAATCTAATTGATTTTGCGTTTGCAATTTCTACAGAAACGGGTTTGAAATGTATTACAGGTAAAGTAAATGGAGTAATTCAAGATTTAAATTATAAGTTATACGATGGAGATAAAGTAGAAATAATCAAATCTCCTAATGCTTATCCAAAGGAAGAATGGCAAAAAGAAGTAGTTTCTCATAGAGCAATTGCAGGTCTTCATAAATATTTTAAAGAATTGAAAAAAACAAATAAATTGATAAATAATGAAATTCAAAATTACGAAGCTAAAATAATAATAAAAGGCGATGATAGAGCAAGAATGTTATATGATATTACCGAAGCTATTGGAAAAACTAATATCAAAAAAATTCAATTAGATACAAGTGGTACAAAATTCGAAGGTGCGATATCTTTAAATGTAATGGGTGAAAATGAACTTAATAGAGTTTTTATTAAACTTTTAGGTGTAAAAGGTGTAAAAAGTGTAGAACGTATAGAGGAAACAATTCAATAATGATAAATGAGGATATAATACTTCCTTTTAAAATTACAAACTTATACTTAGGATTTGCTGAATGTAATGGTATACTTAAAATTCTACAAAATCATTTATTAATAGAATACGAAATTAAAGATGGGATTGTAAATTTAGTAAAATCAGGAATTAAACAAATTAAAATTCCTTTAGACAATGTGATTAATATAGAATATAAAAAAAATATATTTCTGTCAAAAATTTTCTTATCTCTAAAGACATTAAAAGGATTAAGTGATTTTCCACTAAAGGAAAATAATTTAATCTTAATTATACCAAGAAAATATAGCGAATTAGCTAAAGTTTATTGTTCCACTGTAAATTTAAAAATTGCAGAAAATAAATTAAATAAATTAGAAAATTAAATAAATGCTCGAAAAATTTAGAATTTGGCTACGTTATATTTGGTTAATTTCTTCTAGAAAAGCAGTTAAATGGTACGAAAAAGCAACGCTTACAGAGCACTTTTTTATGATAATTATGGCTATAATAATTGGAATAATAGGCGGATTAGGTGCTGTATTTGTAAGATGGTTAATTGAACAACTAAGTTTAATATTTTTTGCTGGCGAAGGCTCTACTCACGAAAGGATTTCAAATACTTATTGGTTATTGATATTAATCATACCTACTATAGGTGGTTTATTAGTAGGTTTAATTTCTAAAATTAATATTCCTGACGCTAAAGGTCACGGAGTACCTGAAGTAATTTATTCATTAAACAAAAAGGGTGGCAAGATTAGTCCTCTTGTCGCCTTATTTAAGTCTATAACTTCTTCTATTACAATAGGCTCGGGCGGTTCAGTAGGTAGCGAAGGACCAATGGTACAGATAGGTGCATCAATTGGCTCTACAGTAGGTCAATTTTTTAAAGTTAATTCTCGTAGAATGAAAGTTTTAGTAGGTTGTGGTGTTGCTTCGGGTATAGCAGCAGCATTTAATGTTCCTATTGCAGGTGCATTATTTGCTATAGAAATTATTTTATTTGATTTTGCCATTGTATCATTTACACCTATACTTATTTCTGCTGGTATAGCAACAATCATAACTCACTATTTTGTAGGAGATTTTACGGAATTTATAGTACCT
>Ga0308419_1000634_pt1 | contig 24826 bp, 13 predicted proteins | sample HotsprSampleMS50_FD_203674 | JGI IMG/M metagenome (GOLD analysis project Ga0308419, IMG submission 203674) | Hot spring phototrophic mat microbial communities from Mushroom Spring, Yellowstone National Park, Wyoming, United States - 20090730_MS50 ... | reverse complement strand
GCGCGGTCATCATCGCCTCGCGTCCTGCTGTCATGGCCTGTGCGTCATCGCTCAGGTTTGCCTTGGCGCGCCTCGCGCTTGCCTCTTTTTACCCGCATTCGCCTCTTGACATTTCACCGCATCGCTTAACTTGAACTTGCTTGGCCAATTGGTGCAGTCAAAATTCGCCCAATCCGGCGAGTGGATGTCGATAATTATACTCTCACCTTCCGGTTAAGATCACAAAAAGAGATGTTTAAGGATTTCTATATCATCCAGCTTGGGCAAAAGCACAGGTTTAACAGATGACACAGAAGTGGAGTCTTATGAATCACTTGTTTGCAGGTGTTTGTTGCTTACTACTACAGCAATAAAAATCGGCGCCGATCACTGAACATGTTGAGCTGGCGAGACACACCTGGTCAAGTCACGCATGAATATTTGAGGTGGGAGAATCAGGGCGGACAGTGATCAGCCCGTCGCGTCAACGACACGCGGGTCACCGGATTGGGAGGGGCGCCGGAAATGGCCGGCAACCGGCGCACCACAAAGCAGGGTTCCAGGCTCTGCACGAGGGACTCCAAAGCCAGGCGCCCGCTCTGTGAGGCATGGCCCAGTTCCACAGTGCCGCTGTCGAAGAGCGATTGGCGCAGAGCCGGCAACATCTCTGAAGATTGAACGAGCAGATAGGCCGGCGCGGGTTGGGCCGCGCATTCGGGCGCGCGCCACCAGTCGTCTGTCACCAGCGCATTTACCCCGGCCTGCCAGCCGGCCTGGCATCCCGGCAGGACAATGCGTTTGTCGGCGTCGATGCGTGTCAGGCCGACGAGGTTCACCAGTATTCCCGTGGCCAGCGCCATCGCCAGGCCGGCGCTCAACGCAATGGCGCTTGCTGCCCGTGATCGGTCTTGCGCCGCCGGCGCGTCCGTGTGTCGAAGTGCGCGCATCCACGACATCACGCGTGTCAGCGCCACGACAGCCATGAGCGGATACAGCGCCAGGAAATACCGGCTGCCCCACGTGCTGCCGATCTGAGTCATGACGCCGGCGGCTCTTGACGCCAGGCGCGGCGTCAGGAATGCGCCTGCGGCAAAGCCTATGAAGATCGTTATCAGCGCGCGACGCAGGAAACGCAGCCGCGTATCGCCGGCTGTCTGCGAGCCGGCCGGCAGAATCGCCAAAACTGCCAGTGGCGCGCCGCATAGCAATCCCGGATTCACCACGCGAAAAGGTTCGATGCGCAGGATCGACAGCGCCGTGATGAGCGCAGCGGCAATCAGCGCGCCGGCGCCGATAGCGGCGCACAGAACCGGGTCGCGCCGTCGCGCGAAAAGGGCGCCTCCCCCAATACCCAGCGCGCACAACAGCGTTGCGATGGTTGCGGGCGATGCGTCGTAACCCACAAACACGCGGATGATGTGCAGGGCGCTGCGTTCGAGTTGGGCCGGCGACAACGCCGGCGCCAGCGCCGGCAATCGATAGGGCGTGTCGCGCGCGATGAACCAATACAGCGCCGCCAGCAAGCCAACAGACGCGGTCGCAGCGCCAAGCGCCACAATCCGCCTGCGCAGGGGCGCTGCTGCGATGAATTGCTCCCAACCGATCCACAGCAGCGCCGGGGCAACCACAAACAATGTCTCGATGCGCAACGCACATGCCAGTGTTGCGGCGGCAGCGCCAACAACTACCGGCCAGGCGCGCCTTCGGGTTTCATATTCGACGTAGCACGCCAGCGCCAACAGACAAAGCGCCAGCGCGAGCTGGTGTTCCCATAGCAGGAAGCTGTACAAAGACGAAGGAATCGCCAGCATCACTGCAATGACACCGAGCGTTGCAGCGCCTTTGCCCGCGATCTGATGCAGCATCCGGCTGGCCAGCAATCCGGCCAGCGCCCCGCAGAAGAGCGGGAATATCTGCGCCAATGCAACCCCGCCTAGCGCATACAACGGCGCAATCAATGCCGCGAACCACACGATGGGATAGCTCGCCTGAAGTTCGGGGCCAGGCGCAACATTGAACCACTGGTCAAAATAGGGGACGAACTCCAGGTGGCGGTCGATGGGCCGGTTTTCGTAACGAATGATGCCAGTAAAGATACTTTCCGCTTGCAGGTTACGGCTGACGATAACCCGCATGCCCTCATCGGGAGAAAAGAAGGCGTCGCGCGGCAACAGCCCGTACTGAACGACGAGCAGCAGGGTTGCGCAGGCGATGACCCATTCGACAGGCGAGACCTCCCGGAGGAAGCCGATCAGAAGCCTGTGCAAGGGCTGGCGAGTCATATGTGCACTGCGGCAGCGCGATGCGGTGTTTGAGTGAAAGGATCAGACATGAAATTGCCCCGGCGCCATAGGGCAGCCGGGGCGTCTGCGCGCAAACCTGCGCGCCAAACAACCTTAAATGGCGTCTTTCAGAGCCTTCACCGGGCGCGCGCGCACGCTACGGCTGACCGGCCTGGCCTTGAAAGTGGTCGGTTCCCTGGTGAATGGGTTGATGCCCTGCCGCGCCGGAACCGCCGGCTTCTCCACCTTGTTCAGCCTGAGCAGGCCCGGGATGATGACCTCGCCCGGCCCTTGTTTGCCGAGTTGTTCGATGATGACAAGGTTCATCGCTTCCAGGGCGGCGCCTGCGTCCTTCCTGCTCAAGCCGCTCTTCTCAGCAACCTCGGCTACGAACTGAGATTTCGTTAACTTCTTTCCTGCCATGAGTTATTTCCTTTCCTCTCAAGAATTGATTCCGGGCGAATCACCTGGGCAGTCCAGGACGCATCTGAGACCAGAAGCAGCCGAGTCGAAATTGCCTGCCTTCCCCGCTCATTGCCTTTGCCTGTTCTACCCCTGTTTGGAGGATGGAGGAGATGATAGCATAACCGAAATGATAAACTACAGGGGAACGGGCATGGCCGAAGTCAAGCACTCGACAATCCACGTTGTGGATGGACAGGAGCGCGGCGACTCTCCCCAGGTATGGGTGCAGCCGGCGGGTAAGCGCACCCCGCGCCCCGGAGAAACGCTGATCGTCTTTCTCGACCTTCCCGCCGCGTCACCGTCGATGTGCGCCGATCTTCTGCGCACGCTCAGCGACGCTTATTGGCGCGCCCCCGGCGGTGTGACCACCGCCCTGCGCCTGGCTATCAAGCTGACCAATGACCGGCTGATCGAACTCAATCGCGGCGTGCCGGCCGGCCAGCAGATACACGGCTCGCTCTCCTGCGCCGTTATTAACGACCACAGCCTTATCATCGCGCAGACCGGCCCGGCCATCGCCTATGCGCGCTCGCGCGCCGGGGCTTTTGAGCGCGTCGAGCCGCCGCTGGATGGCCGCGCGCCGATCGGCAGCGGTCGGAACGCCGAGCCGGCCTTTACGCATTTTGCCTGGCAGCCCGGCGATGTCATCGTCTTGACCGGCGCCGGTTCGTGCGTCGATGGTCTCGATCCTCTGATTGAAGCCTGTATGGCCAAAGGCGAACCGCGCATGGTGGCCGGCTATTTGAACGCCAATGTCCGCCGGGGCAAAATGATCGGCGTTGCCCTGGCGGTCGAGGCGCAGCCGGCAGCAGCCCTGGGCGCTGCGGCAGCGCCTCCGGCTGCGGTCTCCGCGCCGCCTGCGCCCCTGCCGGCTCAGCAATCCGTCCCGGAAGGCGGGAGCGCCCTTGCTGGGGAGCGGCTATCGCGCATGACTCAGACCCTCTCGACCGCCGGCGCTGCTGCCGCGGCCACAATGAGCAACGCCGCGCGCTCGGTTCAACGCAGCCTCAGCGCCTTTGGCGGCCAGCTCTTGCCGGCCTCCACCATCACCAGCGCCGAGCGATCGCGCGCAGTCCTGTTCGGCCTGGCTGCCATTGCGGTGCTGCTCCCAATCGTGGTGGCGCTGCTGGTCAGCGTGCTGTATTTTCAGTTCAGCGGCGAGGCCGAGCGCCAGCAGTTGCAAAATGCCGCGCGCGCGCAGGTCGAGGTGGCCCGCGCTGCGACCGAGCCGGCTGCCATCAAGTCAGAGTGGACGCAGGCCCTCGACGCCATCGCAGCGTATGAAGCGAAAAACCCCGCCGATACCGAGTCGTTTGCCCAGGAAAAGCAACAGGCCTATGCGCAACTCGATCGCGCCGAGCAGATCACGCGCATCTCACCGCTCATGCTGAGCGAGCTGCCAACACCCAGCGGACGACGCCGTATCGGGGCTGCGTCGCTGGGTGTCTATCTGCTCGACACCGGCGCGAACGTTGCCGAATACTATGTGCTGAACGCCGAGCGCAACGCCATCACCGGCAAGCCTGTGCCGCTGACCTTCCCGGCCGGCGTCACTGCGACAAGCCGGTTGCTCGACATCGCCTGGGCCACGCCCAGCAGCAGCCGCTGGCGCACCGAAGGCGGCATCCTCTTCGGCAATGCCACCCTCTACGAGTACAGCGCCGCGACGAGCCAGATCACCCCCATCGAACTGCCCGCTGTGGGTGAGGCCCGGCCCGAACAGGTGGTCTCCGGCGAGTTGTACAACGACACGGTCTATCTGCTCGACATCGGCGCCGGCCAGATCTGGCGCTACACATACCAGAACGGCGTGTTCACCCGCGCCGACACCTACTTCCGCTCGCCTTTCTCCCAGTTGAAAGAGAGCGTGGATTTCGCCATCGACGGCGCGATTTATGTGCTGTCGCGCAACGGGGCAGTGTCAAAGTACTTTGGTCGCGCGCCAATGCCGTTTAACATTGTCAACCTGCCGATTCCTTTTGGGGATGTGGTTGCCATCGCTATCAGCGGGCCGGATCAAAACAGCGGCAATGTGTTCATCGCAGACGCCCGACATGGCGCCATCTTTGCGCTCAGCAAGACTGGCGCTTTCCTCAAGCAGTACCGCGCCGTCGGCGACGTGTTCACCGGGTTGCACGACATCTCGCTCGATCCTACCAGCAACACGCTGTATGTCGTCACGCCCACGCATTTGTACAGTTGTAAGGTTGACAACTGACTGCTTCATCCTTCAGTCCCTTGCGCAGTTCCCTGCAATCTCCTGCGGTTCACGCGACCGGCAACGCGGTTATTGCCGGATCGGCAACGACGCCCCATCGCGCAGGAAGAGGGGAATGCGCTCCAGCGGCGCATCGGCTATGAGGGTTGCGCCGCCGGCATACACCTGACCGCTCCAGGCGTCGGTCCAGGTTGCGCCGGCCGGCAGATACACGGCCCTGCTGCGCGCGCCGGCGTGCAGCACAGGCGCCACCAGCGCATCCGGCCCGAACATGAACTCATCTTCGATCGACCAGGCCGCCGGGTCGCCGGGGAAGTCGTAGAACAGCGGGCGCATGGGTGGGTCGCCCTGTTCGTGCGCTGCCTGCATCAGGCGCATTACGTAGGGGCGCAACCGCTCGCGCAGGAGCATCACCTCGCGGATGATTGAATAGGCCGGCTCGCCGAACGACCACACCTCGTTGTCGCCGCCGCTGGCGCTGATCTCGCCATACGGCAGGCGGTATCCGTGCAGCCGGAACAGGGGGCAAAACGCGCCGTACTGGAACCAGCGCACGATCAACTCGCGGAAGTATTCCGACTGAATGTCGCCGCCGAAAAAGCCGCCGATGTCCGTTGTCCACCACGGGATGCCGCTGAGGCCGATGTTCAGGCCGGCGGGGACCTGCGCTTGCAGCGCCTCCCAGGTGGATTGGATGTCGCCGCTCCATACAGCCGCGCCATAGCGTTGACTGCCGGCCCACGCTGAGCGGGCCAGAAAGATGATGTCGCTCTCGCCCTCGGCGCGCATGCCATCGTAGAACGCGCTGGCGTGCATCTGCGGATAGGCGTTCGCCACGGCCCGCCCGTCGCCGGCGTAATAGCGCAGGTTGTCGATTTGCACGGGATACATCTCCGGCTCGCAGGCGTCCAGCCAGTACACCTTGATGCCGTGGTCGTAGTAGCCCTGCTTGACCTGTTGCCAGATGAAGTTGCGCGCGCCGGGATGAGTGGCGTCATAGTAGGCCAGGTACACGCGGCCATCGGTGTAGCGATCCTTGAACGCCATCTGCGCCGGCTGACCGCGCAGGTTGCGCAGCAGCCAGCCCTGCCGCAGGGCGGCGCGAAAGTTGGCGCTGTCCGGGCTGAGGGCCGGCCATACGCTGACCATCACTTTGACGCCCAGTTGCCCCAGTTCCCGCGCCATGCCGGCCGGGTCGGGCCAGTCGCGCGGGTCGAAGCGCCAGTCGCCGAATTTTGTCCAGTGGAAGAAATCAATCACGATGACCGACAGCGGCAGGCCGCGCGCTTTGTATTCGCGCGCAACGCGCAACAGCTCGTCCTGCGTCTGGTAGCGCAGCTTGCATTGCCAGAAGCCGGCGGCAAATTCCGGCAACATCGGCGCGCGGCCGGTGACGGCCGTGTATTGGCGCACGATGTCGGCCGGCGTGTCGCCGGCGGTGATCCAGTAGTCCAGTTGCGATGTGGCCTCTGCGATCCAGCGCGTGCCATTCGCGCCCAGTTCCACACGGCCCACCGCCGGGTTGTTCCACAGGAACCCATAGCCCCGGTTGCTGAGCAAAAAGGGAATGGACACCTCGCCGTTTTGCTGCAAGAGTTCGATCACGCAGCCTTTCTGGTCCAGCCGGCCATGTTGATGCTGGCCCAGGCCATACAGTCGCTCGCCGTCATAGGCGCGGAAGCGCGCTTCCAGCCGCCACAGATCGCCCCCGGCCGATCGAAAGTGTCGGGGCGCCGGCCACGACGGATGATAGGACGATTCGGCGAGCAGTTCCTGCCCTGTGCCTGCGTGGATGAACCGCACATGGATGTCCATGCCGCCCGGGTCAGACCACTCGAACGACTCGCGCGCTGTCACTTCTGCAGCGATGCGTCCATTGCGCACCATCGCGCGCTGCCCGTCGATTGTGACGCCGGCAGAGCCGGCCGGCTCTGCCGGCAACAACGCCGAGACGGCGTTTGGATCGAACGCCGCGTTGAGCGTCGATCGCACGCGCAGCGCATGCGCGCCCCACGGCTCAATGCGCATGATCTCGTCGGCGTGCCGCACCAGCAGAGCATTTCCATCGATTTCAAAAGGGTTCATGGTGGGTAAAGTGCGTAAGGTGCGTAAAGTGCGTAAGGTGGGTAAGGTGGGTAAGGTGCGTAAAGTGCGTAAGGTGGATAAGGTGCTTAAGGCACCCTAAGGTTCAGGGTTGAGGATTCATCCTTGTTCCTTCATCCTTCATCCTTGTTCCTTGTCCCTTACCAGTCCAGAATGGCGCCGTCGTGTGCGCGCACATTCAGGGCGTGAATGACTTCCTGTTTGAAGGGATGCCGTTTGGCTGCTTCCTCATCGACCTCAATGCCCAGCCCCGGCGCGTCGGTCTTCAGCCAGTAGCCATTCTCGGTGCGCAGCGCATGTTGCGCCACTTCCCAGCGCCACGGCACGTCGGTCAGCATGTCTTCCTGTATGAGGAAGTTGGGCGTGCTCAGGGCGAAGTGCAGCGCCGCCGCATTGGCCACCGGCCCCAGCGGGTTGTGCGGGGCGACGCCAATGTAGTACGCCTCAGCCATTGCGGCGATCTTTTTGGCTTCCCACAAACCGCCGCAATGGCACAGATCCGGCTGGATGATGTGCGCCGCCTGCTTTTCGAACACGGGGCGAAACTCGTAGCGCGTCACCAGCCGCTCGCCGGTGGCGATGGGCACGGGGCTGGCCTTGCGCACCTCGGCCAGGGCGTCCACGTTTTCCGGGGGCACCGGCTCTTCGATGAAGTATGGGCGATACGGCGCCAGCGCGCGGCAGAACTCGATGGCGTTGGCCGGACTATGCCGGCCATGACAATCCACCAGGATATCCACGCTTTCGCCCAACGCCTCGCGCAAGGCGGCCATCATCGTCTCAGCGTATCGGTAGGCTGCGATGGGATTGAGCGTTTCGGTGGGCGGGGTAATCAGCACCTTCACCGCGTTGTAGCCGCGCGCCGCAACTTGCAGCGCCAGATCGACGAACGGTTGAGGATCAGCGTTGTGTTGCGTCTCGTACACGGCGCGCATGTCGCCGCCGCCGAGGTGCGTGTACATGCGCGCCTTGTCGCGCACCGCGCCGCCCAGCAATTGATAGACCGGCCGGCCCAGTTCCTTGCCCTTGATATCCCACAGCGCCTGCTCGATGCCGCTGATGGCGCTGAGGCCGATCACGCCCACGCGCCAGAACGACTGGCGGTACATCTTCTGGTAGAGAAATTCGATGCGAGTCGGGTCCTCGCCGATGAGCATCGGCGCGAAGTCCTCGATTGCGCCGGCCACCGCGCGCGTCTTCCACTCCAGCGATGCCTCGCCCCAGCCGTGCAAGCCGGGCTGGTCCGTCTCGACCTTGACGAACACCCAGTTGCGCATCTCGGCGTTCACAATCACCGTTTTCAGGGCCGTGATCTTCATGACACCCCCGGCCGTTTACTTGCTGACGGTGAAGCGCGCGCCGTCGCTGCGCCCGAACGTCTCGGGGAAGTAGGTCTGCTCCACATGCGCCGGCATCACCTGGAACTCCCCGGCGATGCTGGGGCGGATCAGGTACGTGTACTCATACGTTCCTGCCGGCAGATAACTGGCGAACAGCGCCGCGTGATCGTCGCGCAACTCGGTGTGGCTGAACCACCACCAGCCCCATCCGCCAGGCCCTCCGAAGAAGGGGCGTTCGGTTTCTGTCGCAATCTGCTGGCTCGTCTTCAACGATGTGTCGATCGCCTCCGCGCCGCCCGGCAGCGGGTCCGTCACCTTGACGAAGTACAGATCGGTCGGCGCAACGAGGGTCAACCGCACGCGCACGTTTTGGCCGATAGCTGCGCCCGTGATCGCCGGGCAGGGCTGGCCGGGTTTGGGCTGGCACGCCGCTGATTCGTACTTGCGCGCGATGACGATGCCCCGGTTCAGCGCCTTGACTTCATCCGCCGGCAGGAACACCCTCAGCCGCGCCGTGTAGTACAGCCGGCCTTCGCCTGCGCCGCGCTCGAACACCAGATCATTGCCCTGATTGCGCGCCAACTGCGCCACCGGCACGCTGAGCGATTCACTGCGCGCTGCGTTGGCCGGGCTGGCCGATCCGTTCAGCGCGCTGGCGTCGTTCAGCAGCACGCGCCAGGTGTAGCTCGGCGCGGCGTCGCCCACAGCGTCGCGCCAGGCTGTCAACGCCATGACCGCCCAGGCGTTCTCCTGATTCGTTTCCCACGCGCTGCCCTCGCGCGCTGTCATCAGCCAGCGCACCGCATTGGTTGTCAACGCGCTGTTCGGGTCGAGCCGGGCCAGGGCGCTCAGGACAATGGCCGTGCTGCGCGCCGTGCTGTCGAAGCTGAAGTAATCGTAGCGCGCCTCCTGCCAGAAGACGCCGGCGGCCCCGGCGATTGCCGCGCTGGCGATGTCGCTCAGCAAGGTCTGAATGCGCGCGTCGCCGGGCTGAATGATATCGAGGCTCATCGCCAGCAATGCCTTGCCATAGTGGCCCAGCTTCTCGCGGTTTTCGTAGAGGGCGCCCAGCCGGCCGCTGTCTTCGACGCCGGCCTCGGTCAGCGCGTACAGCAGGAAGGCTTGCTGGTTGGCCACGCCGGCGTCGCTGATCGAGTTCGGCGAAACCAGCGCGTTGAACAGGAATTCACGCGCGCGGGTCGTCATGTTGACATCCACCGCGTAGCCGGCCTGGCGCGCGCGCGCCAGCGCCAGCAGCGTGTAGGCCGTGATGTTGGCGTTGCTGCTGTCCGAGATCCACCAGCCCCAGCCGCCATCACTGCGCTGGCTGCCCAGCAGGCGCTGCATATAGCGCGCCACATTCGCCGCAGCATCCTCCTCCAGCGCCAGGCTCACCAGCAAGCGCGAGGCGATGGTCTCCGTGTCCTCATACGGATATTCGCGCAGCCGCTCCAGCGTGTTGCGGATCACCGCCGCCAGCGATGGATTGACCTCGATATCGAGGCTGCCCTGGCCGGTGTCAAGGCGCGCCGGCAGCGCGATCACCTCCAGCTTGCGGCCCGGCTCGCTCACATCTCCTGCCGTCGCCACCGTCTCCGGCGCGACATAGCGCAGAATCGGAATGCCCTGGTTGGGCGCCGTGGCAAGCCCCGGCTTGCTGCTGTCTTCCAGACCGCCGCCCCGCGCCGTGAACGTCAACTCTGCGCTGGGCGCGTCTTCGACGGTCACCGTCCAGTCTACGCGCGCGCTGCCTTTGGCCGGCACGTTGACAGTTGCGGAAGCCGGCGTGTTGATCGCCACCCCGCGCGCCGCCAGCGACACCTCCACGCTGATGGCGTTATCTGTGTTGTTGTTCACCACCGCGCCCAGCGTGACCGAATCGCCCACCACAAAGAAGCGCGGCGTCACCGGCCGCACCAGCAGCGGTTTGGTCGAAAGAATCTCATGGGTTGCCTGCCCAACCTGCGTGTCGCGCGTGACGGCGCGCGCGTCGGCCACCCAGGTGGTGAGATTGTCGGGCAGCGTGACTTGCACGCGCGCGGCGCCATTGGCGTCTGTGGTGATAACGCCCTCCCAGGCCGCAGTGTCCTTGAAGTTCTGGCGCACGAACAGACCTTCGAGCGCGCCAGCCGTCCCGCCGCCGCCGCCGCCCTTGCCTGTCTCCGCTGCCAGCCTGGCCGTCACGCGATCCACGTTGACGCTCAGGCTGTCGGCGGTGCGAATGCCAAGCCCGCGCGGGCCATAGAACGCCTGCTCGATCGGTTGCGTGTTGGGGTCAGCCAGGCTGAGCACGGCCTTGTCCACCACGGCCAGCGACACCTGGGCCTGCGCAGGCCGGCCGCCGGCGTCGGTCACGCGAATGTCATAGGTGACGGTGTCGCGCGGCTGATACGTCGTCTTGTCGGTCTTGATCTCCACATTCAGCCTGAACTCCCCCGGGTCCACCGTGATGCCGGCGTAGCCCAGCTTGTAAGCCGGCATGTCGTTCGACTCGTCCACGCCCTTGACCAGCAATACCGAGATGTAGGCGTTCGGCGCAAAAGCAGGTTCAACCGGCACTTCGATGATGGCGCTGTTGCTCTCCAGCGTCACGACCCGGCTCGACAGGAAGCGCCCGCGCTCCACGGTGACCAGCGCGTAGACCGTGCCACTGTACGGGGATGGCACGAGCAGACGCGCCGTCTCGCCCACTTTGTAGTCCTGCTTATCGGCGCGCAATTCGATGCGGTCGTTATTGGCGACGCGCCACGACACATACGCGTCCTGCGCAGACACGTAGAAGGATGTGGCGGCAACCGGCTGCGCGGGCGAAGGACCATTCGCTCCTGCATCGGCCCCGACAACTTTGATGTAGTATTCGCCGCCCAACGCCGGCGTGAACACGGCGGTCGCCTTGCCGTTCGGGCCGGTGGTGATGGACACGCGCGACACTTCGGTGTCGCTGGGCACAGAGGTGAACTCGCGATAGCCTGCCGGGTCTTCGGTCTGTGTCGTGTACCACTCGCGCTGATAGAACGTGACGGCGGCCGGCTTGCCCGCCAGCGGGCGGCCCTGCCAGTCCACAGCGATGACGTTCATCGTCGCCGGCATGCCCGTCTCGCCCACGTACACCTCGGGCGAGACGCCCACATAGTAGCCGCTCTTGTGCACAATGGCCGACGCGCGCGCCGACACGCTTTGATCGTTCAGATCGGTCACGCTGACCTCCAGCGAGAACACGGCGCTGTTCTGGCGCTGGCTCAAGTCAGCCGGCAGGCGAATGGACAGTTGGCCAGCAGCATCGGTTGTTCCTGTGCCGTTGGCAATCTGCTGGTTGAAGCCGACGCCGCGATACGAGAAGTCGTAGTCGCCCCACGAGTACCAGCCCTCGCCGGTGTAGCGATCGAAGAAGTAGTCGCGGGCGTACAGCGTCCATTCCACTTTGGCGTTGGCCACATTGCCGCCGAAGAAATAACGCGCGTCCAACGCAGCGTTGACCGTGTCGCCGGCCTGATAGTCGCTCTTGTCTGTCGTCAGTGTGACTTCAAACTCCGGCGCGCGGTAGGCCGCCACCTGGAAGCCGACGCTGTACGAGCGGCAGTTTTGATCGGTCTGCGCAGGCGAGACGGCAGCCGGCGAATAGACACCGCCCCCTGAGCCGGTCGAAGGGCGGCCATAGCCCACGGCAAAGTTTCGCGGATCCGGCACGCACACATTGATGTAGTAGAAGCCGGTGGCGGCGCTGTTGTCGAGCGCAAACGCGCCGGTGAACGCGCCGTAGTCGTCAAGCGGCGCAGTCGCGCTGAACACCTGCTGGCCCTGCTCGTTGTTGATGGTGTAATTTACGGCGCTCAGATTGGCGATCAGGCTGTAGCGCGCGTCGTCATCCGCGCGGGCAATGCCCTTGAGATAGACCATTTGACCGGGCCGGTAAATCGGGCGGTCGGTGTACAGATACACGTTGAACGGATCGCCCCCATAGCGGCTGTTCAGGTTGAAGTCCCAGGGCGCGATGCCGCGATCCCAGTTGTTGTAGCCGATGCTGAACACTTCCTGGCCCGGCTCGCCGATCACGGCGTAGAACGCCTCGTACAGCGGCATGGGCCGGTCGTACTGGACGATCACTTTGCCGGCCTCATCGGTCTGGCCGGCGGCCAGCGGCGTGAACGCCCGGTCATAGAACGTCACTGGCGCGCCGGCCACCGGCTGGCCGCTGGTCAGATCCGTGACCCATGCCAGCGCCTCGTATTCCCCCTGTTTCAACGCGACATGCTGATTGGTCACCACCAGCAGATGGCGCTCCGGCTGATAGTCGCGCAAACGCGCCGCCGGCTCCGGCGCGCTCAAGGTCAGCAGATAGACGCCCGGCGCCAGCGACTGGCCTGTGTCGGGCAGGTCAACCTGGTAGAAGAAGCCGGCGTTCAACTCTGTCTGCGCGGGCACAGACCACCTGCGCACCACCTGAGCGCGCGAGGGTCTGAAGTCGCGCCAGTTCTGCCAGGCGTTCGGGCTGCCGGTCAGCAGATAGAACTCGCGCAGCGACAGGCGGGCCAGCTCGAAGTCCATCCGCGTGATGTTGCGATAGGCGGCGAAAAGGCGTGTGGGCCGGCCGGCGTTGTACGTGCCGATCTGGCTGTCGGCGCGCAGTGCTGCATAGGGCGACAGGGCGGCGGTGGTGAAGCGCACCACCGTGTCGGCGCCGATCTGCGCGCCATATTTGTCGGCGATGGTGCCGCCAATCGTCACCCGGTAGGTCGTGGACGGTTTGAAATCGACGCCCGCGTAGAAGCTTTTCTCGAACGGGTCGTAGTAGGTGTAGACGCGCGTCAGCGAGACGGGCGGGTCGAAGGTCAGATTGGGCAGGATCGTTTCCGGCAACACCGGCGCGGTGAAGCGGATGTTGAAGCCGGCGGTGGATTCTGCCTGATCGGCGCCATTGGCCGGGGTCGTAGCCGCCACCCCCGGATTCTCGATACTGCGAAAAGTGAACTCAGCCGGGGCGCGCAGCGCCGCGTCGCCCAGGGCCGCCCTGGCTGTGGCTGCAATGGTCACCCGATAGGACGTGCCGCGCCGATAGTCCTCGGCCGGCACGAATGCCATCACTTCGCCAGCGGGCGTTGCAATCTGCGGCAGCGCGCCCACTGTGGGCTGCTCCTCCTCGCCGCGATAACCCGGATTGGCCGGTGGCTCCACCGCCTCGTCCGCCCAGCGGAATGACCCTTGCACCGGCGGGTCGATGCTGAAGGCGGCCTCAGCCGAGGCGTGATCCATTTTCTGGCTGAAGGTAATGCTGATAGGCCGGCGCAAGTCCACGTCTGTGCCGCCATTGGGCGGGTCGAACGTCTTGACAACCGGCGCAGCCACGTTGAAGGTCCAGGTGTAGTCCTCCTGCAACAGCGCGCCGGTGGTGTCTTGCAGGCCCGCCGCGACACGGCCCACATAGGTCACGCCGGCGGCCAGCGGCCTGGAGGGGCGAAACACGTAGATGCTGGTGTTCAACCATTCGCCGGCGCCCTCAATGGCCGGCTCGAACGACACCGGCCGCGGCAAGGACGCCTGTTGTTCCAGGCTGGTCAGCGGCACGACCGGGCGATTGAACAGCACTGTAATCAGGCTGTCGGCGGCGGCATCGCTGGCGCCATCGGCAGGGATTGTCTGCGCCACGGCCAGATAGCCGATCGTGTTCACCTGGAAAAGCGCCGGGCGGGCCAGCGGCAGACCCCGCGCGCTTTTGGCTGTCTCTTGCAGGCTGATACGATAGCGCGCCGCGCGATCCCAGCCCTGGGCCGGCTTGAAGGCCACCACGTTGTCGCGCAGCCAGTCGAACGCGCCGGCAATCGGCGCCGAAAGACTATCGCCGGCGGCAACGATCACTGACTGCTCGACTGAGGCGCGATCCATCGCCTGGTCGAAGGTGAGGACAATCGGCTGGTCAACGGCCAGCTCCTCGCCCTGCGCCGGCTGGCGATCCACCAGCACCGGGTTGCCGGGCGGGCGGGGTGTGGCTGTCGGGCCGGCGGTCGGTGTCGCTTGCGCCGCCTGGGTTGAGGCCGGCCTTGAAGTCTGGGCCGGCGCGGGCTCAGGCGGCGGCGCTTGCTGGCACGCGCTCAACGTGATCGAAGCGATCACAACCAGCGTCACGAGTTTCTGGTGGACAGGCTTATGCAACATGATTTTTACTCCTGCTTTTACCCGGCACGGCACGGGATCAATCTTGTGCTACGGTCAAGGCGGATTACGATAGGATACGACTCAAGTTCAGATGCGCCCAAAATGGATCGTCATCATCGGCCCGACAGCGGCGGGCAAATCTGCGCGCGCGATGGCGCTGGCTACGACGCTCGAAGCCGGCGCCGAGATCATCTCCGCCGACTCGCGCCACATTTATCGGCGCATGGACATTGGCGCCAACAAGCCAACGCCTCAAGACCGCTCCATTGTGCCACATCACCTGATTGACCTGCGCGAGCCGCACGAGTCCTTCTCGCTGGGCGAGTACGTCCGCCTGGCGCGCGCAGCGATTGCAGACGTTGAGACGCGCGGCAAAGTTCCCCTGCTGGTGGGCGGCGCCGGCCAGTATGTGCGGGCCTTGCTGGAGGGATGGCATGTGCCCGAAGTGTCACCACGCGAAGACATTCGCCGGCGCTGGGAGGCGTTCGTGGCGCTGCGCGGACAGGATGCCCTGCGCCGTGAACTGGAAGCGCGCGATCCGGCGGCGCTCAAAACCATCGATCCGCGCAACATGCGCCGCGTCATTCGCGCGCTGGAAGTGATGGAGATCACCGGCGAACGCTGGAGCGACTTGCAGCGCCGCGAGCTGCCCGATTTGCGCGGGGTGAACATCCTCTACGTCAACCTGCCCAGGCCGGCCCTCTACGCCCGCGCAGACGCGCGCCTGACAGCCATGATCGAACAGGGCTGGCTGGATGAGACGCGCGCGCTGTTGGACTATCTGAGCGCCCAGGGCATCGACGCCGATGCCGCGCTCAGGCTGCCGGCGATGTCGGCGCTGGGTTATCGCCAGATGATCGCTGTGGCGCGCGGCCAGATGACGCTGGAAGAGGCCATTGCCGCCATTCAGCGCGACACACGCCGGTTTATCCGGGCGCAGGACACGTGGTTCAGAGCCATCATTGCCGCCGCATCAGCGCAGGGCGCGCGCGTGTTCCATGAGCCGGGCGCGCAGTAGGGGCGAACAAGCGTTCGCCCCTGCTTTTAGCGCAGCACCCGGCCCTCCCCCTCGCGCCGGGTAACGCCGATCTGGTCGAGGTGTTCCAGCAGCGCCAGGGCATATTTGCGTGTCGTGCCAAAGGCATCCCGAAAGCCGGCCACCGTGATCTGCCCCTCCCGCAGAATGATATCTTTGACCTGCTGAATGGCCTGCTCGTAGGTCTCGCGCAGGAGCGCCACATCAGGGCTGACCTGCGTCAACACCCCGCGGCGCAGCAGAACGTCGAATACGGCATCGCCCACTGCCGCGCGGCATTCCTTCACAGACGGCGTGTTCCACGGAGCAGCCCGCATCTGAGCGAGCAACCCATCCACCATCCGCTGCTGATCTGGTGTGAAGCGGATCTCGAACTCCGGCAGCCGGACCGTGTCACCCTCGTCCACGAGCGCGTTGTCGCTCGCCGCAATGGCCAGCATGGCGTTGAAGTCGCGCGGCGAGAGTTGAAGCTTGCTGCGCAACGATTCACGCGGCATGCCGGCGGCCAAAGGCTGCGCGGCGTGATGCGCGCGCGTGTGCGCGACCGCTGCGTTGATGGCGTCTTGCCAGACGGTTGTCAGGGCGATCACCTCGCCGGCCGCCCGCGCCCGGCCGGCTGAAGCCAGCGCATCCCAGGCCGCCGCAAACGCGTCTGGCGCAAGGCCGGCCTGGCGGGCCGCTTCGGCGCGCGTGGCAAACCCCGCGCGCGCCAGCGCGCTCTCAAGCCGCTGATGCGGCGCGCCGTGCAGTCGCGCGCGCAGGCCGGCCAGCACATCCGGGTCGGCGCGGCCTGCGCGCCGGCGATGACGCCCCGGCGGATGCGGATCGACGATCGTGCCGCCCCCCAGCGTGATCGACGGCGAGGGCAGGCGGATGATGAAACGATCTCCCAATGCGACCGCGATCGGCGAGGCAAGCTCGATCTGCGCCCAGCCCGATGCGCCCGGCGGCAGATCGTTGCCTTCGAGCAGCCGGACGCGCGCGACGCGCTCGCTCGTGCCGCAGAACAGCTTGACTTCGGCATTGTGTTTCAGCGCAAAGGGCCGGCGTGTGGCCGAGGCGCGCCGGCTGGCTTCCTCGCCGAGCATTTCGATCTGCACGTCAAGCCGTGTGGATGGCTGAAGCCACCCCGGCGATGCGACGACATCTCCGCGAACCAGATCGCCCACATCCACGCCGGACAGGTTGGCCGCGACCCGGCTGCCCGGCAAGGCTGTGTCCAGATGGTGCTTGTGCGTCTGCAAGCCCCGGATGCGCGCGACGCGATGTCCGGGCAGTATCTCGACCTCGTCCCCAACTGTCAGAGTCCCGCCGATCAGCGTGCCGGTCACCACTGTGCCAAAGCCGGCCATGCTGAACACGCGATCGACCGGCAGGCGCGGCCGGCCGATGTCTTGTCGGCGCGGGGAGCGCTGCAACACGTCCTGCAACGCGACCAGCAGGTCAGGCAATCCCAGGCCGGCGCGGGCGCTGACCGGCACGATGGGCGCATCAGCGAAGCGCGTCGGCTGCAAGACCCGCGCCACGTCCGCGCGCAGCAGATCGATCCATTCAGCCGCCGGCGCCGGCAGCAGATCGATTTTGGTGAGGGCCACCACAGCAGCCGGGATGCGCAGCAGATCGAGGATGGCCAGATGCTCGTGGGTCTGCGGCATCGGCCCTTCATCGGCGGCAATGACGATCAGCGCGGCGTCGATCCCACCCACGCCGGCGAGCATGTTTGCGATGAAGTCGATGTGGCCGGGCACATCGATCAGACCGATGCTGTGAATCTCGGCTGGGGCGTCGGTGAGCGTGTCTGTTTGGGGCAGGTCGAGCCAGGCGAAGCCGAGGTCGATGGTCATCTGGCGGGCCTGTTCCTCGCGCAGGCGATCGGGGTCGATGCCGGTGAGCGCGCGCACCAGCGTCGATTTGCCGTGATCAACATGGCCGGCGGTTGCAACGACGCGCGTGGCAAAGCGGCCGGATTGCGGCTGAGATCGAGACATTACGAGATCAGGTCTTGATCCAGATCGTCACGGCCATCGTCGGAGGCGGTGTCATCCGCTTCGTCATGGGCGGCCCCGTTCGGGGGAATGCCGCCGGCGGCTTCGGCCTCGGCCTGGGTCTTCAGCTTGCGGCGCTGCCGCCGCGACAGGTTGACTTCGGACGGCAAATTCAGCCGGGCCTTTTCCAGCATCTGGTTGGCCTGCGACAGCCACTCGCGGCCGGCGGCGGCATAGGCCTTGCTGAAGGTGTCGATGATCTCATAGAGCGCCAGAATCTGCGGCTGATACTTCGACAATTCTTCTTCGAGCGCGCTGAGTCGAGGCTCGTAATCGGCGATGCGCCGGTCGCGGTCGTGCCATTTTTCTTCCTGCGACACGACAAAGTTCTTCCAGTTCTTATCCATCGCGTCGCGGAACTCGTCGGCCTGCCGTTTGGCGCGCGCTTCGTTGTCGCGCTGGATCTCGATCACCTCATTCAGCCGCACTTCAAAGCGATCGAGAGCGGATGGAATCTCGTTGAGCGCGCGGCGCACTTCCTCGCGCATTTGCACGAAGCCGGTGATCTGCGCGGCCACCGCATCGGCGCGCTCTTTCAGGCGTTCGACGATTTCGGCGTATTCAGCGAACTGGCGCTCGCGCCGGATGTCGGCGACGCGTTGCGCCTCGATCACCTGGCTCTGCGCTTCCAGAATGCGAGCGGCTTCTTCCAGTTCGGTTTGCTTGCGGCGGATGGCTTCGTCGAGCAGGAGCAACTGAGGCGGGAACTGCTCGATGCGCTTTCGGATATCCAGGACTTCTTGCTCCAGCGCCACGAGGCGCTTGTTGTCCTGCCGGCGCTGCTCTTCGAGGTAGGAAATGGAAGCGGCGGGAATGTCGAGCCGGCGTTCGATGTCGAGGACGGTCGATTGCGCCCGGCTGATAGCCTCGTTGAGCCGGGCGTCTTCCTGCTTCAGCGCCTCGAACTCATCGGCGTAGCGGGCATAGGGTTTGATCTCGCGCTTCTGCTCGTTCAATTGGCGCACCAGCGCCTCGATCTCGATCTGCCGGATGCGGGCCGACTCGCGCTCGGATTTGGCCCGCTGATCCTCGATGCGCTCGATCATCTGGCCAAACTCGGCGCGCACCTGTTCGACGACCGAAGTCCAACCCATGGACTTCTGCACCTGCTGTTTCAGATCGTTCAGTTGAGATTCGACGGCCTGGGCATAGCGGGCGCGCAGCTCGTTTTCTCGCGTCAGAGCGTCCACTTTTTCCTGCAACTGGATGATCTGGGCGCGGTCTTTGCGCCGCTCTTCATCCACGAACTGAATCAGGGCAGCCAGTTGGTTGATGTCCATAGTCAGAAGCCAGGGTTGCGATCGCGCAATGGTCACGAGGCGGAAGCCGCACGCCGGATCTCAGCCGGCCAGCGCCGAACCCTGGCGCTGCCAGCCAACAAACGATACCATAAAACCATAAACCGAGTGATTGACACAAACAGCCGATTCCGTATAATCTCGTTTGCTCGTTATTCAATGGACGCCATGCGGAACAACAGATCTGGCCGGGCCAGCGGATAACAATCGGGCAAAAAAGAAGGTGAGACTGTGACGCGTGTGACCGTCGATGAAGATGAGACCTTTGAGTCTGCGCTGAGGCGCTTCAACAAAATGGTGCAGGGCGACCGGGTGCTCTCCGAGGTGCGCCGCCGGCGCTTTTATGAGAAGCCCAGCGTTGTAGATAAGCGCAAGCGCGCTGCCAAGCTGCGCAAGAGCCGCCGGCAGACATCGCGACTGCTCCAGAACGAAATGTGATTGCCGCCGCGAAATCTCAACGAGCGTCGTAATACAATACGAGCGGGCAACAGCCCGCTCATTTGTTTTTCGGGCAGGGTAGTATGCCCGCCAAAACAACCAGGGAGTGAACAGAATCGGCATGGAATCCGCCCTGAAACAACAGATTCAAAACGACTTGAAACGCGCCATGCGGGACAACGATGAGCGCCGCAAGATCGCCATCCGGCAGATTGTGGCGCTGATCAAGAACGCCGAGGTTGAGGCGCGCACAGACGGGCGCGGCGGCGTGCTCAGCGACGAAGACATCCTGGCGCTCATCCGGCGTGAAATCAAACAGCACGAGGAATCGCTGTTGGAAGCGCGCAACGCTGGCCGGGACGACCTGGCAGCAGAGCAGACCGCCGAACTGGAGATCCTGCGCGCCTATCTGCCGCGTCAGATGAGCCGGGACGAGATCGCCGAAATGGCCAGACAGGTGATCGCCGAAGTGGGCGCCACCTCCCTCAAGCAGCAGGGCGAGGTGATGAAAGCGCTGTTGCCCCGGCTGAAAGATCGCGCCGAGGGCCGGCTGGTGAGCGAGATCGTGCGCGACTTGCTCAAATAGCCGCGCACACAACGGGAGGAGAGGAGTTCCGGATTGAGGACCAGGGACGGGTCGGCCACCATCGTGCTGTCAAAGCGCTCCGCTGTCGCGCTGATCGGCACGGCGGTGTTTGCGTTCGCTGGCGTCTTCGCGGCGCAACTGTCGCGCTACTACGCCACCGGCAACGTTACCATGACGGCCGGCCATGTGGCCCCGCGCGATATTCGCGCGCCGCGCCAGATCGCTTACATCAGCGAAGTTGAGACGAACCGCCAGCGCGACCTGGCTGCCGCCTCCGTAGCGCCGATCTTCACCCCGCCCGACGCGCATATCGCGCGCCAGCAACTGAGCGCCGTGCGCGAGGTGCTGAACGACATCACCGCCATTCGCAGCGATCCCGCGCTGGACGCCGCAGAGAAAACCAAACGCCTGACCAGCCTGCCGGATTTGCCCGTCGAGGCTGATCTGGCGGCGCGCATTCTGGCGATCAGCGATTCGCGCTGGCCGCGCCTGGGCGCGCAGGTCATGACCCTGCTGGACGAAGTGCTGCGCTCGCCCATCCGGCCCGACACCCTGAACAGCGTCAGGGCATCGCTGCCGGTCTATATCAGCCTGGAATTCAGCGCCGAAGAGGCGGCGGTGATCGCTGCTCTCGCTGCGCCCATGCTCGCGCCGAACAGCAATTACGACGCAGAAGCCACAGAAGCGGCGCGCCAGACGGCGCGCGAAGCCGTGCAGCCCATCGAGCGCCGCTACGAGGCCAACCAGATCATTGTGCGCAGCGGCCAGGTGCTGAGCGCGCTGGATGTGGAGGCGCTGGAGAAGCTGAATCTGAGCCGGCCCAATCTCACCTGGCCGGATGCGCTGAGCGCGCTCGTGCTGAGCGCGCTGGCAGTTGCCCTGATTGGCGGCGCCATGCTGCGCGGGCCGGACAACGCGCTCTCATCGGGCGCGCTCGCCTGGAGCGCCCTGGCGCGACGCCCGCAACGCATCGCACTGAGCGCCGTTTTGTTTGTCGCCGCCCTGTTTCTGGCCCGCATGCTGCTGCCCGGCCACAATCTGCTGCTCTTCCTCGCCCCTCTCGGCGCGGTGAGCGTTGCCATCACCAGCTGGTCTGGCGCGTTTGCCGGCATCGCCAGCGCCGTCGCGCTGGGCGGGCTGACAGCGCTCCCGCTCGACCAGTCGGTTGAGCTGGGCTTCTATTACATTTCGGGCGGTGTGATGGCGTGCGTGGTGGTCGGGCGCGGCGAGCGCATCAGCGATTACTTCCGGGCCGGCGTGGCCATGGCGGCGATGCAAGCCGGCGTCGTGCTCGCCTTTCACGCCAATGGCATTGTGGACGATGGGAGCGCGGCGCAGGTGGGCTATCTGCTCGCCGCTGCGCTGGCGAATGGTCTGTTATCTGCCGCGCTCGCGCCGGCCCTGCTCTATGTGGCCGGCCTGATCTTCGACATTGTCACCCCCATTCAACTGGTCGAACTCTCCCGGCCTTCTCACCCGCTGTTGCAGCGGCTGTTGACACACGCCCCCGGCACCTATCATCACAGCCTGATGGTCGCCAATCTGGCCGAACAGGCAGCCGAACGCATCGGCGCAGACTCGCTGTTGACGCGCGTCGGCGCGTACTATCACGACATTGGCAAGTCGCTGCACCCGTATTTCTTCATCGAAAATCAGGTGGACACGGGCAATGTGCACGACCAGCTCGACCCTCAAACCAGCTCGCGCATCCTGCAGAACCATGTGAAAGATGGAATGGATCTGGCCAGGAAGTTCCGTCTGCCGGGCCGCATCCGGGCCTTCATCACAGAGCATCACGGCACCCTGAAGACCAGCTATCAGTACACCCTGGCGGCGCAGGCCAACGGGGAGCCGGTGGACGAAACGCCTTTCCGCTACGCCGGCCCGCGCCCGCAATCGCGTGAAACGGCGCTGGTCATGCTGGCAGACGGCTGCGAGGCCGCCGTCCGCGCGCGCAAACCGGCCACACCGGAGGAAACTGAAGCCATTGTGCGCAAAGTCATCAGCGAACGGCTGGCCGACCATCAACTGGACGATGTCAACCTGACGCTGCGCGAAATGGAGTTGGTGCGTCAATCGTTCCTTGAAACATTGCGCGGCGCGTACCACCCGCGCATCGACTACCCGGAGGCCAATCGCGCGCCGGCGTCTTTGCCCGACACGGTGTCAGAGGTTGCGCCGGCCCCCCGCCCATCCGTTTTGACGCCAGAGCCGGCGCTGCCGCTGACGGGCGAACAGCCGCTGCAACCATGACGCCGCTGCGCTGCCAGGTCAACCTGCGCTGCCGGGCAAAATATCGGCGCCCCGGCCGGCTATCCCTTGCCCGCCGGGCCGCGCTGGCCGCCATCGCGCAATCGCGCGTGAGCGAGCCGGTGGCGCTGTCAATTGCACTCACCGACGACGAGGCGCTGCGCCAGCTCAACCGGCAGTTTCGCGGCATCGACCAGCCCACCGATGTGTTGTCGTTTGGCGGCGAGCAGTTTCGAGAAGGTCGCCTGCGCCCATCCGCGCCGGTCACTACAGCCCGACCGCCGGATGAGCCGATCTATCTGGGAGACATCGCCATCTCGATGGAGCGCTGCGCCGAGCAGGCCAGACAGGGCGGGCACTCAGAGGATGCCGAGTTGGCCTTGCTGGTGGCGCACGGCGCGCTGCACCTCCTCGGCTATGACCACGACACGCCGGCGCGCAAGGCGCGCATGTGGCAGGCCCAGGCGCGCGCGCTTGCCGTGTTGGGCCTGGCCGTCACGCCGCTGGAAAGCTGATCAGCGGCGATGCGCGTTTGGAGCGCCGGCATGAAAAATACTCCGCGCCCCGGAGATGGGGCGCGGAGCAAATGCGCTTGCAACCGTGCGTCGCGGTGGAGTCTCAACGCTGCGCAATCGGCAGGAAGACTTTGTTTGCCACAACTTCCACGGCGCTGCTCAGGTTGATGCCGGTGTCGGCGTTATCCACGAACACCTTCGGCTGATTGACGATCTGGCCCTCCAGAATCTGCGTCTGAACCACGTAGCTCAGCGTGTGTGACGCGCCGCCCGGCAGGTTGCCCGACCAGCTCACCGCGTTCAACACGGCTTGCGGGCCGAACCGCCCTGCGCCCAGCTCCTGGCCCGACAGCAACATGGCGAAGCTGCCGCTGTAGTTGCCGCCGCTGGCGCTGCCGGCCACGTAGGTCGTGCCGCTCGGAATCGGCGCGTAGATCAACACGTTGTTGATCTGGCCGGCGCCGGTGTTGGTGACAACCAGCGTGTAGGTGATGAGGTCGCCCTTGCGCACGACACCCAGCGTCTGCGTCACCGTCTCCAGCGAGCCGCTCAGCGGCGCCTCGCCTGCCGGCGGGTTGACATAGACAGCCTGCGCCGCGCTGAAGCCCAGCCCGCTCACCACAGCGAACACGTTTTCGATGGCCGGTGTGAGCGAGGTCAACACCGCTGTGATCTGGCCCCCGGCGTTTGTCGCGCCGCTGGCGGGTGAGAATGCGCCAACGCCGGCCAGGAAGTTCACGGCAACGCCGCCGACCGGGTTGCCATACTGATCCACAACCATCACCGTGCCTACGCTCTGGCTGATGCCATTGGCGTAGATCAGCGTTGGCGCAAGCGTGAAGGCGAAGCTGTGAGGCGCGCCGGGGGTGAAGGTCACCAGGGCTGTTGCTTCCAGGCTGCTCACCGTCGCCGTCACGGTCGCCACGCCGGCGGTTGCTGAGTTCAGCGTCACAACTGCATCACCGCCAGCAGTATTGGCCGTCCCGCCGCTCAGCGTGCCCAGATCGGCGGTAAACGTGATGGTCGTGCCGTCGGCCACGGCGTTGCCGTACTGGTCGGTGGCCGTCGCGGTCAGCGTGCTGCTGTTGCCTACCGGCAGGGTGGTCGGAACGGCGGTCAGCGTCAGCGTGAAGGGCGCGCCGGGGGTGAAGGTCACCAGGGTCGTCGCGTTCAGGCTGCCGACCGTCGCCGTGACGGTCGCCACGCCGGCGGTCGTCGAGTTCAGCGACACGGTCGCGTCGCCGCCGCTGGTGTTGGCTGTCCCGCTGCTGAGCGTGCCGAAGTCGGTGGCGAAGGTGATGGCCGTGCCATCCGCCACGGCATTGCCGTACTGGTCGGTGGCCGTCGCGGTCAGCGTGCTGCTGTTGCCCACCGGCAGGGTCGTCGGGACGGCAATCAGCGTCAGCGTGAAGGGTGCGCCGGGGGTGAAGGTCACCAGCGCCGTCGCGCTCAGGCTGCCGACGGTGGCGGTGACCGTCGCCACGCCGGCCGCCGTCGAGCTGAGCGTCGCCGTGGCCACGCCGCCCACGGTTGTCGCCGTGACTGGCGAGACGTTGCCCAGGTCGGTCGTGAAGCTGACCACTGTGCCGTCGGCGGCTGGGTCACCGTTGGCAATCGTCACCGTCGCGGTCAGCAGGACGTTGTTGCCCACAACGGTGGCCGTGGGGTCAGCCGTCAGCGTCACAGTGGTCGGTGGGGCGGCCTCGAAGTCGAACAGCGTGATCTGGCTGCCCACGCCCACGCGCAGGCCGTCGGCGTAGCCTGTGCCGGTTGAGCTGCCGCCGCCAGCGCGGATGCCAACGAAGCCCAGCGGCACGCCCATCAGGGTGTTCGGGTGAATGGCTGCGTTCGGGTAGGCCGCCACGACCTGCGCGAACGTGCAGGGCACGAGGGAGGTGCATTGCGGCGCGCCGGGCAGAGTGGTGTACCAGCGCGGCGTCGGGTCGTTGCGCGCATCCACGATGTGCCACGCATCGGCGGGCAAAGACGGCGGCGAGTAGACCAGCCGGCCGCGGAAGCCGGTGTTGCCGTCGGTCACGTCATCATCCCAGCCGATGTTGATATAGGGCAACTGCGGCGAGGCGGATGGTATGCGCAGCCGATACTCGAACACGGTGATGT
>Ga0308419_1000633_pt1 | contig 24852 bp, 33 predicted proteins | sample HotsprSampleMS50_FD_203674 | JGI IMG/M metagenome (GOLD analysis project Ga0308419, IMG submission 203674) | Hot spring phototrophic mat microbial communities from Mushroom Spring, Yellowstone National Park, Wyoming, United States - 20090730_MS50 ... | reverse complement strand
ATATAAATCATCCCCATAAGGGGCTTAAGATGAGATCACCAAGGGAATACAAGATGATGCAAAATAAGTTAGAGCGGTGTCCGGTTTGACTGGGGCAACTCCAGTTTTGTTTTTCAACTATTTTTACTATAACTTAACACCAACTTTGAGAATTTTTTATTTCTTATAATGAAAAGTGATTTTCATCCCATGTAAGATAAAAGCTGCATAACCCCCTCATTATTATTCTTCATGCTTTTTAAAAAACAAAATTTCTCAACACTCTTTTCACTACATTATGGCTATTTGCGTGTTGGGCATGGCCGAGCCAAGATGCGAGTACACATTTGATATCCTTTAATCCTATACGGCCTTCCCTGTGTAATACAGCCAATTTTCGAAGCTTCCTCTTCATACCGATAATACTCCTTTTGCGCAGCAACTTGTGAGTTGCCCAAGTCCGGTAACCCACAAAATCAACGCCTTGATTGACCGGGAATACTGATGTTTTTGCATTTAATGTAAGTTTTAGCTGTTGTTCAACAAATTGCTTTATCTTGCCGTGCCAGCCATGCACCACCTCTTTGTCTCTATATATAATGATAAAATCATCGAGGTATCTTATATAGAATTTGACCTTTAATTTTTCCTTAATAAAATGATCAAGCTCATTTAGATATATATTTGCAAAAAGCTGTGAGGTTAAGTTGCCGATCGGGATTCCCTTTGAGCCACTAGTGCTGTCGATAATTTCATCGATAAGCGTCAGCGTTTTTTTGCACCGTATTGTCCTTCTTATAATACGTTTTAATATTTCATGGTCGATAGATTGGAAGCATTTTTTAATATCGCCCTTGAGGCAATAAGCTCTATCCCAGATTCTTTTTGATCGCCTTAAATATAAAGATAATGCGGACGATGCAGCATGTGTGCCTTTGCCCAGGCGGCATGCATATGAATCATGTATGAATTTATTGTTGAATAAAGGTTCAATGATAGCGCACAAGGCATGGTGGACAACTCTATCCCGAAACGGCAAAGCAGATATCTCCCTTTTTTTCGGTTCAAATATTGTGAACCTCTTGTAGTTTCCTGTTTTGTATCTACCGCTTGAAAGTTCCTTTTGTAGTTCGATTAATTCCTTCTCAAGATTGCTGCTGAACTTAAGCACATCATTTGTATACCTTTTGCATTTTCTTGCCTTTATATAACCCGCATAAAGATTATTAAAGCTATAAATGCTGCTAATCAAGTTGTTGTATGTTATCGGCATCTATTTTGCCCTTCTGATTGCTTAATTATAATTCGGCTGGCACGGTTTTATGGATTATCATCCTTACTCACCATGTATGAAATATGAACCTGCCAGCCTGTTCAATTTTTGCTTCCGCCTGAGCGGAAACATGGACTAAGAACCTGACTGTATTACAATCACTGGTTGGCACTCCGTAGAGATACCAACTCTTAAAACAATACTGTCACAGGCGAAACGGGAGCCAATGTTCGTGTTCACGTTCCACGGATAGTTGTTCAGGTTCACCGTGCGAGAACCCGAGTACGCATCGTTGCTCCAATTACCACTAAACGTTCTTAGACCGCGCTTTTGATCCAGCCTCCTAACAATCTTCCTATCTCCAAAATAAGTTTGCTGCTGTGTTCATAGCTATTGTGGGCCAGGTATTTTCTGTCATGCGCCAGCCTCAATAAAAATTTTAGTTCCTCAATTTTTACATCAATGTTATACAATAGCGACCTTTTGTGCCTGGTTTTGTTTGCCTGTATAATCAACCTTGTTATGTCCAAAACACATGATTTTATATGCGTGCAAAACACGAATTTTTCATGTTTCGGAAACCTGTCAACAATAGGAAATAAATACAGCGCAAAATCATATTGTTTTTGATAAATAATAAGGTTTTCCACGGATTATTATTTTTACCTCCTTTAAAAAACAAAAACAGATAAACAGTTATCAGATTACAGAGAGTCACAGGCGAAACGGGAGCCAATGGCCGTGTTCACGCTCCACGGACAGTAGCTCAGGGCCACCGTGCGAGAACCCGAGTACGCATCGTCGCCCCAATCACCACCAGCTATAAACTGTCGTAAACCGCTTCCGTTTGGCAAATAGAGCTGCCCTACGTTCATCCCTGACATAGGATTTTGCCAGGCATAAGAAGTGCTGGCCTGCTCAATTGTAAATTCATCCAGCCACTGCCAAATCTTCCTGCAGCAATTTACTACGTTAGCAAAGGATATTGCGCCTAAATTGGCATCTTCTCCGGTTGTTCCACGTGAGGACGTATTGCCGGCAAATTGATTGCCTGCAGGGTGGCCATGAGCGGCGGCAAGCCATTCGCTATAAGACAATAATCGTTTCCCGGATCTGCGGGCAAGCTCAATAAAGTTATATCCAGATAAACCTTCTATACCGGTCAACGGTGTAGCGCCATAAACGCTTTTAGCTGTGCCTGTCAAAAGAGGATATCCATTTCCTCCATTAAAAGTTATTGCCTCATTGACTGATGCAAGATATATATCTACCCAGACGCCACCGCCCAAATAAACCATGCCTTCTGGGGAACATTTTGGTCGATGTTTCAGATCCCACACTGAGTTAGGTACAATAGCAACCCTCACGTCGTTCACGGTGATTGACACCCTTTCGTAGCCGTAATGAAACCCGCCAATTTTCCTGGTGTTGTTTGCATTGCACCCATGTGAAGTCGGGTATGTGGAATTTGCAGATATTATATATACCTCCTGATCAGCATTATCATCGTGAAGATATACATAATAATCTGTTCCCACAACGAATACGCCGGTATCAAGATTGCCCTCATCCAGTACCTTTGCAGTGGGGCCTACATTAAATACCTTAAATGTGCCATTGTTGTTGATTGCAATCTTAGTGTTCGCCGCAATTTCCAGTTTCGCCGTCTCGCCTGATTTCCTGGATAAATACTTCCCCCGGAGAAATCAATAATGTCTGCAATAGATTTGTGCAGGTTGTCGGCATTTAGCAAATATGCCGGGTCATTTTTCCATAGTATCATGTTAACCTCCTATAAGTTTTCTTTAATATTGTTAATTTCAGACAATGTTAATCCGAGCTTAGCCATAGCTGAGCCCGGATCATAGATGAGCTCGTAATCGTCGGATGTCTGTTCCTCAATAGGCTTTTCAACTGACTCAGACTTTATGACAAAATGCTGACTCGTTGCAATCAGGTTATCAAGCGTCTGTATTAACTGTTCTTTGATCTCGTCATCCTGACGGGCGAGCTCAACGAGGTTGTAAATATCCTGTTTTGTTCCAATAGTTTTAGGGTATCCCTTCATACTAATTTCCTCCTTTTTATTGTTTGTTGCGTTTGTTGTGTTATTGCGTTCATTGAATTTATAGCCATTCTTCTTGATTGCATATTGATCCATCACCACAGGAAAATGTATCGTCGCAATATGGATAGCGCTTGTTAGTTGCATCGTCGTTTCTGTTGTGCGTTAACGTGACGCCATATTCATCCGGGTCGCCTGCATCAAAGAATGAGCCGCTCAATCTGCTGTTAGGTATGGGTATCGTCGTCATGTTATACCTCCTTTTTTAATAATCTTCTTACCTTATATGAAGGATGCTTTTGTGTCAGTGTTCTTTTGCCGTCCATATCGCGCGGCACGAACTCTATTTCCTTGGACATATCAACATCATATTCTGCAAGTAGCATTGATATAACGCGCCCCTCTTCCTGTGACCTGCGCCTGAGTTCATTGGTTGTAACCATATCGAGCAGCACAATTTCTATATTGTCAGGCAGCGGATTGCCCAAGTAATCCATAAACGGGTGTGGCACTTTATTTTCATCGCCGCCGTTACCGTAACATGGATGGTCTGGGGCGTCATATGACGCCAGTATTTTATGCTGTTGTTTATCATACAGCACAAATATCCAATATTCCGTACCGGACGATGTCACATAACGAAATTTTGCATATATAAATGTGTTGTAATATTCAGGAATCAGATGTAGATATATAAAAGCATACCAATTGTTGGGATAAACAACGGCGCCATTACAAAACTTAGCGCTAATTTCAGAAATGTTATTGACAGCAAACGCCGGCATAAATGCATACTCTCCCCCCGGGATGATATAATGACCGGTGTAGCCTCCCACGATGCCGGTAGCGGTTTTCAGCTGTGATTGATTCACGACCTTATTGTAGATTGCAACATCATCATAATAAGTATCGCCTGCAACATCCGTATCCGTATAGCCTCCGATCAGGCGGATTTTGTAATACCTCGCATCCGAAGGTATGTTCATCGTATATTGATATCTCTGCCATGATGTCGGATTTGTTGTTGATGAATATACATCCTGATCTGATATATAAACTTTATCTTTGTTGAAATATCTGATTTTTACAATATTTTTCAAATTTGCAACAGATGATTTGATACTGAAACCTATCATGTATACACCTATAGGGCTGCACTCCATATAACCAGATTCAAGATATCCGCCACCATTTCCTGCCCCTGCGGTCCGGGTAAATTTATATGCCTTTGAGCCATGCGCTGATGCTGTGTCAAATGCGGCTGACCCGCCAGCATATAGATTGAGCGTCCAGTTGTCCGGTATACCGTCATTGTCGGTATCTATTTCAAACGACCCATTCGGTACCTCTACTGGTCCACCTATCATCGTATAAAGATAATCAAAATTGTCTTTTATTTTCTGAAATAATTCAGCCTTGCCGGGGCTGCCTACATCTACTTCTGATGATAATATTGCGTTATAACCCATTTTTACCTCCCTTTTTAGATATTTATTTCTTTAATACAATACATATCCTTCGCTCCAGTCGTTCATCTGGCCCACCGCATCCGTTATAAAACCGAACTCCCGCTCATCTTCACTGGCGCTTGTAAAATCTGGCAGGGTATTCGGACCCACAAAAAATAGTTTTTTACTGGGGTATTTCATAGCTTTCAGAACTATTTTATTCCCTTTCGGCTCACGTTTTACAATTTGATATACATTGCGTGATAGGGGGTTACCGTCCACTCCAAGTATTTTATCAGTTGTGATCCTGACAAAATCGCCTGTTTTTACCTCCGCATCCTTAAGCTCAACGGCAAATGTATATATAGGCATGGGATTTTTCAATGACCTCAGTATGCGTTTCGATAAATTCGCCACATATTTAATAACTAAATCCTCATCCATATAATCTGATCGTAGCCATCTGCACATTATCTTTTTTTCGAGTGATTCATTGTACATATTTGTGCTTTCGCCCTCGGCATCAATAGCAACATCGAGCCGTGCATAGCTTGCTATCTCGTTCTTACCTGTTAATGTTTTATCCCAGTAAATTGACACTCTACTTTTGCGCGATGTGGCATTGAGATCAACGCTATCAGACCCGGCGATAATATTTTCATCATCCGTAAATACCTGATAAATTCTCCTGGGATAATTAGGTAGATTTTTTGCAATAGTTATTTTCAGGTCTTCGCCCATCCAGCTTTTGCATTCAATCAACTCAATAATCTCATAATAGAGCGTGTCAAGTTTTTCAGGTTCGCTTATAAGTGCAGAAAAATTCACAATCGATTCGTCTAACGATTTTAGTGCGGTAAATGCTGCGTCATTGACAAAAGCTGGGTCTATGCCGGCATCAGTCAGCAACATAGCAATAAGGATGTCGTAAGGGCTTTGCGGCTCATAATAGCGGCATTTTTGAACCTTGTCATTCTTACTGTGAGTCGTAGCTGACGTGCCGAAGCAACCCCTCACACATCCTATCAACTGATTACCTGTTTTTGTCGTGTATGATATGACTTCGTCGCCTATCCTGATATATCCATTTGCGTCAAGGTCTGTGCCGTCAGATACAGATATAGTTGTCTGTTCTGCTGTCATTTCAGCGGCAAGTTTAATGTTCAGTTTTGGGGGGATTTCTATTTTTGACAGCGATTTAAGGAGATCTGCGCACTCAATATTTATCATTTCGTTCTCCTTGATTGTAATGCTGTCTATAACCCCTTCAAATTTCTGTTCAAAATCAAGAAATGAAAGGCCATAAAAACCATGATACAGCCGTATCCGTCTGCCTGCATAATTCGGGTTTCTGGCAATGAGTTTTTTCCAGAACGATCCCTGCACGGATGTCCGAGTCGCAACATAAGGATCTATGCCTATGTCCGTATCCGGCTCATCATACATGATGATATTTACCCGTCCAGCAATTGTTAATGATGTTTTGATTTCTGTAGGTAAGTGCTTAATTTCTTTTATATATGGCCGCTCGCCTGCTTTAAAAGGCAGCGGTGCATCATTTGATGTAAATATATAGTCTTTTGACCCCTTGCTAAAATTTGTTTTATCCTTGCATGTAAAGTATGTATTGTAACAGCGCTCCTGTATGCCGCCGCAATATATGGTTGAAAGGCCGCAGTATAGACCAGATTTTCCGCACCAGTCTATTGCCATACAAGGACTTACTCCTATTGTATTATTGCAGTAGTCGAGCGTGATTATGACCATTTCAATTGGATAACGTGACAGGGAATCTTTGTATGCATCGTATGTCATACCTCGCGCACTCCTCTCATGGTCAAGAACACTGTATCCACGTATTCTAAAATAGAAAACGGGGTTTCAAAAGTCATATTATTATCTATTGACACAAAAAACACATCCTCAGGATAGGTATCGAGATCCCAGGCAAAAAAAAACGGTTTGAAAAGCCTCGCATGATTCTGCCAGAAGGGAATAAAATATGTGTTAAGCCATGTTCTGGTTATAAAACTGAATAGAGCCCTAAACTCAAGCACAGGGTTATATGTCGAGACGCCGAGTATGTGACCGTTTTTGCTGCGCTCCACGTATGCGGCAGGCGTTTCTGTATAGGGATTGTAAGGAGTTTCCGGTGGGTATTCAAACTGCATCTTAGTACCAAGTACTGCAACACCAATCTGCGCCGCAATAGAGGTAGTGATTATTTTAATTCTCCAATACCGTGCTGATGAAGATATAAATGTTTTCATAAAAGCCTTATCTGATATCGGGGTAAAATCCGATAGCCGTTTTGTCCATACAGTATTGTCTGGCGATGACTCTATAGATACAATTGCGGCCGCGGTTTTAAAATTATGACCGATTATTGCAAGACAATCGGCGCTCTTTGTTGATCCACAGTCCACAGTGATATATTTTGTCCCCGAACTTGCAGCCTTCCAGAATGTATAAGGGCGATTATCAACTATATTCAGCACATCATATCCCGTTGCCGTGTCTGTCGCCGTCAGCGTGCCGTCTGTAAGTCTGTTATCGTATAAGATTATAGGGGTTTGCATTATTCCCTCATACCATCTTCGACAGCCTTTTTTATGGAGGGTATAATCTCCCTCGCAAATGCATCGTGATCTACAACATTGCCGGCAACATGTATATTAATCACTATAGGCCGCTCAGACTTATTTGTCTCTGTTTTTTCCCATGTATTTGTTGTGGGTGTACTATATGCATAGCCTCCGCTGCCAGAAGGCATTGCAGCAGTTGAAGCACCAGTGCCCGGCTGCAAAGATGCAATAGCTGCAACCTTTGCCATGCCGAATGCGATAGCCGCCGCAGCTGCTGCGGCAGCAAGGGCAGGGCCAACTATAGGAATCCCGGCCATCGCCTTATATGCGGCTACTGCTGCCTGATATGTATCAATTGTTGTTTGCGTAATTGCTAATGCTTTGTATAAGTTAAATGCGGTTTTGCTCTGATTGCCGGATAGCGCGTAGAACGCCTGTGCCATACCTGCCATAGCTCCAAAACCATTGCTGACAATAGAGAGCCTCTGCTGTGTATACATCTGCTCTTCTGCGAGTTTCAGCTGGTTATAAAATTGCATTTGTGTGTAATCATCGATATAATATTGCTCGGCAAGGGCTTTCATATCATTATAATTTTTTAACGCTTCCCGGTAACGCTGTGAAGCAATGTCCTGACCCATGCCGATATCAGCAATCCCTTTGATTGACGAACCAAGCTTCCCGAGCCCCGCTCCTGCCTCCCCGCCCACCTGATTTGCCATATTCATCAACTGCACCCAGGTGTCATCATAGCCTTTTTTATTGTAATCTGCCTGATTTTTAAGTAGGTCATTAAGCTCTTTTTGTTTATTGATTCGCATTTCATCGAGCTCATATACTTCATATTGTTTCATTGCCATAATTTTTTCGTTGATAATATATGTCTGGTGTCCAAGCTCTCTCAATTTGTCAGCGTTGGCATATTCATTTTCCGATAATACCTTTCTTTCAGCATCAATTTCACGGAGCTTACCTTTAAGCAACTCAACGGCATTATTATATTTTGCTTTTATAAAATCCTCAAATGTAATATAACCCATTTTTTGTTTATACTGGTTTAATGTATCCTCGATTGCAATCCGCTCTTCGAGCTCTTTTTGCGCATATCTGGCTGTCATAATCAAATGCTCTCTGGCGGATTTTACTTCCTCTTCGGCGAGTTTGCGCATTCGATCCATATAACGCTGCTCGATTTCATCCTGGAGCTTTTTTATGTTTGCGGCCGTCCATTGTGCAATCAGAATTTTGCTGGCTCCCTCTTTTGCATATTCAGCAGCGCGGTAATGTATGTACTCAATCTCTGTCATTGTAAGCTTTGCGATCTCTTCCTGTATCTTCTTATTCATGTCTTGTATTTTTTTAAGATTGTATGTATCAGCGGGCGGCGGAAGGCCTTTACCGCCTCCAATATCCATATAATGGACGATTCCCTTCCACCAATCCTTCTGCGATCCTTCCGCCCCTCCGGACATAACCTGTTTCAGCATTTCTATTTTTTGCCTGGTTGCATCAGATGCGCCGCCAACGGCTTCTATTTCAAGTGCTGTGATTTCAAGCTGATCTATAAGAGCCTGTGTATTTGCATCAGCAGATAAGCTTGACAGCGATTTTTTAAAATTCTCCATCTCTTGTTCAGCAGCCCTTAACTCCTGATAATGGTTGATAGTTACATATGTAAGCGCCCCGATCGCTGCGGCAACCCACCCCAGTGGAGTGAGCAGCGCCGTAAGCGCACGGTATGTAAGTATTTCAACGGCTATTGTCAGCTCCTTAATCTGTGTTGCAAATTTTGCAACTGCGGCACCGGATTCTACTGTATGCATAATAAAATATGATCCCATAGCAACCGATGCCGATATTAATATCTCTTTCAGATCATTTATCATTGATACACATTTTTTGGCTGCGCTCCACAGGTTTTCAATTGACCCGACTGCAACTACAAAGGCCGTCTTGATATTGTCAGCCCAGCGGGCAAGATCCCCGGATGCTTTTAATTCCTCAAGGGTGCGTCCCCAAGATTTGAACTTTTCAATAAGCCCTTCGATAATAATGCCCAGTGCCGGTTTAAATAATTCTCCGAATTTCTCTTTAACGCCTTCAATAAAACGTGGCAAAGATGTCATAAGCTTGCCGACGGTGCCCATCGCCGCTTCGTACGATCCTGCAATATCCTTGCCCTGGGCGAGGACAAGGTTAAGCGCTATCTGCTGCTTTTCCTGAGATGATAAAGACTCTACTGTTCTACCCACAGAAGATGCAAATTGCCTGTACGCCGATTCAAAATCAACCGTAATTCCCACTGTACGCAAAATTTCCGGCTGCAAGGTGATAATACCATGCAACAGGCGCTCCAATGCCTCTGACGAGTTAATATTTCCGATAACTGCTGCATCTTGAGCGACTCTTGCAAGTTCTTGAGATTTTGTCAGATCAAGGTGCGCCTGAATCATTTTGATAATCGTCTGGTGTGCCTCCTGGGTTGTAATGCCCATTTTTTGAACGCCTGCCGAATATGCTTCCACCTCCGCCTTACTGTAGCCAGTATTTTTGCCGACCTGCTGCAATACTATGCCAAGGGTTTCGACGCGGGCGGCAAGCGTGGTTGAATCTCTGATTGATTCAAACATCTTAAACGAGGCATAAAGTGTAGACAAGTTTGTAACCATGCTCCGGAATGCACCGTTTAAAGCAGGTACAGCGCCCGTCATTTGATCTGCGGACAATTTCAGGCGCTTCATCGCATCTTCAGTCTTCTGTAGTACAGTTATCGCGCCCTTATCGTCGGCTTGTATAATAATGTTGACAGCATTCATAATTGTGCTATACTCCTTATATGATCACTGCAATCCTGAAAGGGTCTTTCATCACTTTGCTTATCATAGCGGGGATGGCCTTTTTCATCATATCCAATGCGTTCATGGGGTTTATTTTCTTTGCCGCGGCTTTTATCGTAATAAAGATGCGATAATATATCTATCCATCCTTTCCATTTCATCTCTGAGTATGCCAATATCCATCCATTCCTCAACTGATAGATCATTGGGCCCGAAGGGATATCCTGCCCTCTGCAATCTGTAGAGATACCAAATATGTGCAAACCATACTGATGGTTCATGCGGTATCCTCCCGTCACATTCCGCACATTTTATAGCAAGTAGTGAACCTGATGTTGCGAGACACTTCTTTTTCTTTTCCGGCGTGCATTGGGCGTTGATCCTTTTCAGCTCGTCTGAAAAGGGAGGATGTCATCACCCTCCAATTCGACTTCTACAACCGTATCGGACGTAACACGAGCCCCCTCAAATATGACAGTTGCAAATGTTGAGATGATGTCACCTGCTGTCCGCTTTATAAGGTCTTTCCAGTCCGGGCGATAGTTAGGAGATTCTGGATCACATGATATGGGTTTCCCGCCTATGCCGAAATCGCCCTCACGGAATCCAGTCAATATCTGGATCCCGAGATCAATCTTAACCCTTGGATTCAAGAGCAACTTATTGCCTTTTCGTTTGTAGAGCTTTGTCTGGTATTCGACCTCTTCTTGCGTGGTGGGATTACGATAATATAATTCTATCTCTGTGCCGCTTCTTGCATCGCTTATGGTTATTACATTTTTGTCGGATACTTCAAGGTCACGCATATTCCCTCCTTTATTTATTGTTCTTAGAGACGCAAGATTTTACGTCTCTACCCACTGTATTTAGCTATGTCTTATCTTTATTTCTTCGTTCCCTGCTGTTAGTGTCGGATGCGCGGTAAATGCCAGCGCATATGTTGCCATGCCTTCCCTGCCTCCCAGTTTCGGCGGCTTGAGCACTGCATTGTTTACAGTGATCACATACCGATTGCCGGCTTCTGAGCCGATTGTGGCCGTAATAGTGCCTGCATCTCCATCTTCCCAGAGGTTAAATGGATTAAACGATGCGAGGGCAACCAGTTCCGGGTCAACGCTGCCTTCAACTTCCCTGCCGACTATGCTGTATCTATGTATACCATTTGTAGCATTTGCAGACAGGCGCTTTGCAAGCTTGTTCTTAATTGTCATTTCAAAATTACTGATTATACCTGCATAGGTGTGTATAGTGAATGTTGCGCTTTTGAACACCGGCGGTACAATCGATGTTGCCTCATAGGTAGGCGCCGGAAAAGCTGCATCTGTGATGCTTGCCTTACCCCCAAAAAGTCCTATTAATGAGAATTCAAGTGTTGCAATTTCGTTTGCCTTTGCGGTAAGTTTCACGCTTTCTGACATGCACCCTACAACCTTCCAAAGTATGCCGTCTTGGTAAAACCAGATTGTGCAGGATTCTCCGTCTGCGGACGAGTTAGGATCATAGTCAATATACGAGCTGCCTATGGATTCGGTCAGGTTAGCAGCGCGAAGTAACGCCGCAATACGTGGAGGAGTCGTGGCAGTGCCAGAGCCCCTCAACTCTACAGGGAATGATATTTTCACGCCTTCACCAAGAGGCACTTTCTTTAATGACCCAAAATAAGGCAACATTACCTTTCGCTCGCGGCTCGCATCAACTATTTCAATGGATACTTTGCCGGTCAAAAGTGCATTTGCAGTAATCGTAGGGATCGGGTCAGTACCATAGACTACTTCTGTTTTTGCCAGGATTAATTGTTTTTCTTCAAGACTCATTGTATCTCCTTTATTTAGATTTTTAGAGGGTTAGCTAAGCTAAACCTCCTTTTTATGAATTAGGCACAAATTCTTTTTTGTTGGCGTCATATCGGTAAGTGCCAAGCTGCCTGTTCATCCCTTCAACGGGTGTTCCGGCTGCTTCAATGTCTTCCTGTTTTGTACATTTCTTACCAAGCCGTGCCGCCATCGCCTCATCATTCAGATTTTCTTTCTGCGGTTTACCCTTTGCTGCTGTCCTGTATGATCCTGGTTGTCTATCCATAAATCTCTCCTTTCTTTAATTTTAATCCGGTGTCGGCACAGATAAATAATGCCGCGTCTGAAATTTCATAACGTAGCTTATGATACCATTTTCATATTCGTATATCTCACGTGACATGCACGTCCACGGTTCAATGTCAGGTATTGATAATTGTTTGCCATTTATGGCCTGCTCTACTGCATCAAGGAGGACATAGGCGTCTTTCGCTGCCTCTTTTTCCGGGTTCAACGACAAATTTTTGCATACGATCAAAACTTCATAATTCACAACATATACAGTCCTCGGCTTGGACATTGTGTTTTCGTCTCCAGCGAAATATACAAAGGCGCAGGGGTAATTGAGAGTTTGCGGATGCCCTTTTCTTCCAAGGGAATCAACCAAACGGAATAAATGTAAACCTTCTATTGTTGATATTAGCTTATCTTCCATTTCTGAAATGTTCATGGCTTTGGTCCTTTTATCTGGTTCAGAATTTCCTTCAATTCATCCTGATACCCTTTTTCCAACTCTCGGTTCTTGAGCAAATTCCTGGCGTTCTCCGCATCGATGCAATAGTATTCATCCCGTTTAATAAACGAGACCGGGTAAAATTCCGGCGATGCCGGAATAGAGGGTATTTCCTGCCTAATATAATCAGTTTTGACGATCTGGTTTCCCTGGGTACATCCTGTTAAGCTCGTCAAGGAGAGCATTATCAGGAGTGCCGGAAGGGTCATCCTTTTTTTCATTTTCAATCCTTTCTTGTTTATCTATGGCGTCTATTCTTTGGATGTTGCGGAGCATCTTGTCTTTAATTTGTAACCGTGAGTTACATGCGGCATAAGCGGCTTTAACCTCTTTTTTCAGGCTTTCAATACTGTTTTGATTCGTCTTATTCACGTCCTGACATACGGATAATTCCTGTTTAACAATTTGTAAATGAGCTGTTACATGGTTTAGCCTGATCTGCTGAATTTTTCCCACAATAGCGCCGCCTATTGCGGCAGCTATCAGATACGGCCCTATGATCCTCAATATCGTAATATATGGCATCATGTTAATTGCCTCCAGTTATGCCATACAATCCACACATAACCCACCACAATCACAAGACCTGCTATTACCACATAGTTATTTCTGAAAAAGTAAATTAACCCGACAACAAATAGCGTAAGTATTGACTTAACCGGCATGAAAAGATTTTTTTCGATGCACCACTTCATAATCGGGTTGAGTTCAACCCCCCCGTTTTTTAGAATCTTTCTCGTTGTGAGATAATCAAGTATGTTCAAAACAAGAATAGCTATGCAGATCGCAACAATCATAGATACCTGTCCCCTTTTTGATAAACTAGACGTGGATATGCGATATTTACTTTGCACATATCGAGTAGTTTGCCGGTCTTTAGTTTGATGACCTTCCGCTTGCATTCTTTTTCAACTAAAATATGCTCGCATGATCCTGCGCGTTCAATCTCCCTGTTAATCATTGTTGCTCCTCCGTTGTAACCCCTGAATGCAAAATACCAATCATGGCACTTTACCGCTAAATACAACCAGCGATCATAAAGAATAAGCGCCCTGATAGACCACCGTGGATCATAAGGCAGAGGCTCCATAGATATCTCCTGTAAAGCCTTTTCTCGTTCATGTATCCATTCCGCCGTATCCGGCATGAACTGGCCCAGCCCCATACCGCCGTCAAAGGCTGTTATAATTTCATTGCAACGGCTTTCCAGCTCTATCTGACCAAGAAAAAGATGCCAGGGAGCATCGATGCCGATAAAATACCTGGATTCACGAATGACGGAATTCTTGAATTTCAGGCATCTATCCAGGGCACTACAGTCCCAGGGTAAGAGCAAGGATAAGAGCAGCATACAGGATGCCGCGAAAAAGTAGTATTGTCCTTTTCTCATACTGAGATAACCCCTCAGTTTTATGAAAAACCGGTTTAAAGTAAAATAACCATAAAAGTTCAGCGAGCCCGAGGCCTGCTGCAGCGAGACACAATTTAAAGGTAAAGACCTTGATGGCATTTGCTCCCTGTATAATAAAAAGAATAGGCAGCACGATTGTTAGTATAATTCCAAACCTCAAAACATATTTTAAAAACTCCCATTTCCGCACAATCAATTTTCCATCCTCCCTGCCCTAAAAAAATCCTCTATAACCCTGTTAAAATCTGTTAATTTTGATTTTTCCGGGTGCATCCGTATAAAACCCTATGTCCGACGATAAAATGCCTTTAAAACGCATCTAAAACGATTTTAGAAAATATTCTGTCATCGGATGTTTTGTTCGTTTTGTATTCTTCTTTGCCAGCTATGTCTCCACCGGATTCGTCATACCCCAAAGATATCTTCCCCGCCTGAATCTGCTCAAGTATTTTCACCGTGTTGATATATTTCTTCGTAACGTTGTCATTTTCAATTTCCGGACGCCTGCCATATAAGTAAAAGATTACAAGGTCTATGGACAGCTTCTTCAAAAACGACGGCACAGTGGAAAGGGGGAGGGTGTATCTCCCCCTTAAGTATCCGTCTATGAGTTGATCTGCGTAATTAATGGCATCATCTACGACATTGGTGTCAACGACGCCGCTTCCCGCATCATCGGTAAGCTGGATGAGGTTTTCTTCGGGAAGAAGCTTTTTAATATCGTCAAGTGTGCAGTATGCCATTATACTCTCCTTACGTTGCAAAGGTATCTTTAAATAAATAACCCAAATCGGGGCCTGTCTGGATAATGTCTGTCTCTTCTGCCACTTCGTAGACGTCCTGATGTCTGGACGGTTCTCTCCAAGTAGTTGTACGACGAGGCTGGCCGTCCTCATAGGCTAATCTGACCTGGTATCCCGCAGATGGCACTTTAAGCCCTGGAGATGAAGGTCTGTAGAAGACAAAACCCATACCTTTTCCAGGGTTTACTTCCCATATATATGAAGCTGTGAATTCAGTACCGGCTTTTGTTTCCTTTGCCGTATTGACGATTGATTCGCCGACCAACACTTCCTCAAGGTCAAGGATAGCCGCGAGAATGTCCTTTGTCAAAACACCCCTCTCGGTGTATTTGATCTTGTCAAGTATGGCTTCAACCTCTTTCAACGCCTCATAGGTTGCATAATCGATGAGTAGCACATTTGGTGTCAAGCCTGTTTTGCTTTGGATTGCTTTTTTCGCCTTGGCGATATCTGACAGAAAGGTGTTGGTAGCTCCCGCAGGAGACCACATTCCTTCGGCATCTTCGCCGCCTGCGCCGTTGCCATCTACCCAGGAACTTTCCTTGATAAGCGCAGCAACCCTTCGTTCCTTGGAGAGGTCTATCTTGTCAGCGCAGAATTCTATGGCGTCCTGATCAGGTTTGAGAGGCGGAGCCATCTGGGACCTTACAAATCGTCTGTCTTCGTCGGTCACCTCTTTTGCAAAGGCATATTCCTTTGTCGATATGGACAATAGGTCAACCTTATATGTGCCTCTCGGGGCTTCTCCCCCTGGTCCTCTGATCGCCGCTTCGTCTCTGAACCAGGAGCCCTTGAGGTACCTGGCTATCTTCGCCTTCGGATCGACATTGTCGAGAATTGGAAATACCCTGTCGGCTATGTAGCTCTTATTTCGGTACGCAATGCTGACATTCTGCAGCGGACCGGATATCAAAAGTTCTTTCACAATTGGATCTGGCATATTCTATCCCTCCTCTTTTTTATGCAAGTGCTCTGAGCACAATGTAGTTTACGACCAAATCTGCCCCCGGATCGCCGGAAAACGTACAGGTAATTTTTCCTCCGCCTGCCTTTGCCTTCGACGCAAGAAGCGTCCTGTTATTGGTGCCTGTATTCTGGACAGTAACAATCGGCACATCTGTTTCGAGCATCCCTGTTACCGTGATGTCTTCCACTGCTGCTCCTCCGGTGGTTGTGTAGCTTCCTGCTGCTACCACACCATAGAGGGCTTCAGTTGCCTTATCCGGCAGAGAACCGAGGCTGTAGATGGTCACTGCTTCAGTGCCCGATCCCGCATTGGTGACAACTGCGAGGAACCTTCTCGAATTGTATCTCTTGATGGTCATATTGCCTGAGAGTGTCACCCCTGCACCGGCGGTCAGGGTGATTGTCTCGTCCCCGTCTGCGGTATTGCGTATCTCGAATTCAAAGCAACTGCCAGCAACAACGCCCTGAATACCTGCCACGATCAATGCTGCTGTAGGAGTTACATCGGAACGGTTTGCTCCATTCGGATCGCGTAGGATGAGACCGCCGAGCAGCTCTGCTGCCGTATAGGTGACAGCCCCTGCGGTCGTTTTCGTGGTGACTGTGGCCTGTTGCCACGGCACTGCAGTGATAGCCGGGACAGGGCCGCACAGCAATACTGTTGCCAGGTCGTCTTCCGCTTCTGCGGCTTCGAGCACGAAAGCCCGTGCATAGGCAAGAGCCATTGAGGCATCCTTCCCCTTGCCTGCATCCTTGGCATCCACGTATTCCGCTTTTACCCAGGAACCGACACCGATGGCGGCGTTCATCTGAAGCTTGCTGACGCCGAATTCCATAACCACGGCTGCCTCCCCTGCGGCAGGCGCATTCTGTAAAATGCCCAGACAAATTTCGGTTTCGCTGTCAGGACGCCTGACCCCTGTGGATGTCAAAACGACAAACTTGTACTGATCGTCGCTTAAATCCTCAAGGGCTACATAACTTTCTCTTAATACCGGTAGCTCTTTTGCCATCGCCTAACCCTCCTTATCCTTTAATCTCTGTGGCATATTCCTCTGCCAACTGAGGATTTTCTTTCTGCACCAGCGTGAGCGCTTCGTTGTAATTCAGTGTTTTGTCCGCTTTCAGTTTGTCCTGGATCAGGGCTTCGATTTTCTCTGCCGTTTTGCCGGTGAGATGGTAAGCCTTATCCTTCGTTGCCGTTTCTTTGAATTCCACCTGCTTTGGAAGGGCGGTTAAAAAGGTTTTAAACGCCTCTAAAGGAGCCTTTTTTGCCTTGCCGTCACCCTCGGTGAATTCATATTCGGCGTTGCCGGAAAGTATCTCCATAAAATCAACAGCCAAGACTTTTTGCGCTGGTGTGAGCTTGCCGTCCCTCACAAGTCCATCGCAGTATGTGTTGAAATCCGTTTTCCGTTTTTCGGCCCGTTCTTTTTCCAGTTCCTGCTTCAGGCTTGCGATCTGCTGTTCTTTTGTCTTATCCTTCTCTGAATAATCGTAGATTTCTTTTTCCAGTTGCTTGATCTTTGCTTCAAGCTCTGCAACTTTATCCATATCTTCATCCTCCTTAGATTTTTTGCCTTCCCATTCCCCGAAGGCAGTCGTTGACATTTCATCCTGGGGAACGTCTTTTTTCAGCTCATCGATCTCCCAGGAGCCGACAATCCTGTCGGCGGTATCGGAATCGTATTTCTCGATGAGCCATTCACGGAGCCTTTGAAATATCCCTCCGATTATCGGAATACGGTACTCCTCAAATTCAATTGTTGTGAGATTGTCTTCAGAAAACTGGACGTCTGCCAGACCTTTTACCGCTGGCGGCATGGCTCCCAAAAATCCTACATGACGCAGGGTTAGATCAGGATAGAGCGAAATAGATCGCTTTTTGAAAAGCCCTTTATTCACCATCTCCTTGAAGGCGGGTACCACATCTTTTGCCTTTGCGAAAAGCCTTGTTCCTTCTCTTTTCAATTTTTCAATCCATCCCCAGGCCGGAGCGTTATCCTTCGGATGTCCTATGACAATAGGCGCTTCATGTTCGAGAGTATTATATTTCGACACGATTATGTCAAGGTCGGCTTCCGACCAGATTCGTTCGTTTCCTGCCGAGTCCGTGTGAGTGCCTGTTTTGAATATCTCAAACCACATATTTTCTCCTTTTTGCTCGTATTTCGATGTTCATTGTACTGATTTTAAATAAGCTTGAATAATAATTCTTCTGAACTATTCAGAAGAGAATAATAAAAAATAAGGTTAGAATGAGTAAAAGCTGCCAACCTGTCGAAGGGTAGCTTTAATACTAAAGCAGTTAGGAGCTTTTATATGTCGTCGGATGCTGGAATTTTCGTAGAGATACTGAAACAGGCAGGCGTTGCGGGCATTGTCTTCATTATCTGGTACGCCTACCATAAAAGTCAGGTAAAATTGTTCTCCGGGATAATCGAGGCACAACAGGAACGTGAGCGGCACAATTTTGAGATGTTGCAGAAACTTATCGATACACTCGAATATCATGGAGCATGTCTTGCACGTTTGGAAACTAAAATTGATCAAAATCAATTCTGCCCGGTGGCGCGAAAGGAGAGTGGAAAATGAATCAGGAAATCATGCTGCTCAAGGGGCAGCTTGCAGATTGCAAACATCGATTGAAAGAACTCGATTTAGAGGCTTCCGGACTTATCATTATCATCAGGACAAATATCAATCCATATGAAGACGACATTACAAAGCTCAAAATCCCCGAAACAATGGCTTCTATGAAAAGGCTCTATACGATTTATAATGAGATGAATACCCTCAAGAGGCGGATTGCCTCTATGGAGGAAGCTCTCGGTGTCTAAAAAGCAGCTTTATTTCAATGAGGCAGAAAGACTTTATGTTGTTGAACAATGCACTATTTCTGAGGTTGCGTCGCGGTTGCGCCTGGCAGAAAAAACAGTGCGTCTCTGGAAGGATGAGGGCGACTGGGATACCAAACGTCTGCAACATATTAAAAGCAAAGAAGCATTCCACGAAGAATTATATGAATTTGCCCGAAAGCTCATGAAAAATATCAAAGAAGACATGGATAATGGGCAAAAGGTAGACCCTGGTAGAATGTATGCATTCACACGGCTTTTGCCGCTTATTATAAAGGTGAAAGACTACGAAGAAGTCATTCATAAAAAGGATAAAGAAGATGAAAAGTCCGGCATTACTGAAGATGTATTGAAATTAATAGAGAGAGAAGTCCTTGGCATCGAACGATAACAAATATTTTCTTCCCTATCAGACAGAATGGCTCAAAGATGAAAACCCAGTTAAAATATGGGAAAAATCCCGGCGCATTGGAGCCACATATGTTCAAAGCTACGAAGATGTAAGGGATTGCGCCAGAGGCGCTGTCCCTGCCGTCTGGTTTTCCTCTGCCGATGAATCGGCGGCCAGGGAGTATATTGAATACTGCGAACGGTGGACCCGCCTGCTCCATATTGCCGCCAAAAGTTTGGGCCAGCAGGTTATTGATTCTGAGCGTAATATTAAGACCTTTGTTATAGAATTTTCGAACGGGGCAAAGATACACGCGCTTTCATCGAATCCGAGGGCATTTAGGAGTAAGGGCGGCAAGGTTGTCCTGGACGAGTTTGCCCACCACGAAGACCAGGAGAAAATGTGGGCAGCGGCAAGGCCCTGCATCACCTGGGGATATCCGTTGCGGATTCTTTCCACTCACAACGGCACATCCTGCCGGTACTACAAGTTTGTCGATGCAATCAAAAAGGGCAGGCTTGCGTGGTCGCTTCATACCACAGATATCTTCAAGGCCGTTGAAGATGGCCTTGTGGACAAGATTCTAAAAAGAAAAACCACAAAAGCGGAAAAGGATGCCTGGCTGAAAGACCAGCACGACAACTGCTTTGATGAAAACACGTGGCTTCAGGAATATTGCTGTCAGGCAGTAGATGAAGCCTCTTCTTTTCTCACCTATGAGATGATCGACAAATGTGAGCTTGACAACATCCTCTGGGATGAGGATCAGCTCTATAAGTCAAACAATGACCTTTACGGAGGTATGGACATTGGCAGAAAGAAGCACCTATCCATAATCTGGGTTCTTGAAAAGATCGAAACCATGAAGTATACCCGCCATATCAGAAAGATGGAAAACACCCCTTTTCACCTGCAGCGGGAGATACTCTTCAAAATCCTTGCATCTCCACGGATGAGGAGATTTTGCATTGACCAGACAGGAATAGGGATGCAGCTTGCCGAAGAAGCACAACTTAAATACGGTAAGTACCGGGTCGAGCCGGTGATGTTTACGGCAAAGACGAAGGAAGAAATGGCCTACATCCTTCGCACAAACTTTGAGGATAGATCAATATGCATTCCGCCCAGGTATGAAATACGGGAAGACCTCCATTCTGTAAAAAAAGTGACCGGGATATCAGGAAACATACGGTTTGATATAGCTGCAACTGAACGGCTTGATTCCCATGCAGACCGTTTCTGGGCTCTGGCTCTTGCCCTCTATGCGGCTCATGACATACATCACGGGCCCATATACGTAACGGGCAGAAAGAAGAGAGAATCGGTGGAAATGATGGAGGGATATTACTGAGATGAATTTGATACCCTGCTGGAACTGGACGGTATGATGATTATGATGATCATGATACTTTTTACTGGTTTTACCGGTGCCCGAAATGCGGGAAAGAAAAGGCGGTGCTGAGAGAAGATAGACCTAAAAATGGCTTGGAGGACGCATGAAGAAACTCTGGATCAACGAACGGGACTACATATCGCTTTCTGAAAAAAAGTCAACACTTTCCGAAGAGATTGCTACCCGTAAACGCTCCATAGATTTTTACTCCCTGGGTATGTATTTGCCAAACCCGGATCCGATATTAAAAAAACAGGGCAAGGATATCACGGTGTATACAGAGCTTTTAAGCGATGCCCACCTGGGCGGATGCGTATCGAGCAGAAAAAGCGGGGTAAAATCACTTGAATGGGGCATTGACCGGGGGAAGGCCAAATCGAGGCAGGCAAAGCTTATCGAGGATGTATTCAATAATCTTAACCTTGAAAGAATAATTGGGGAAATACTCGAAGCTATACTATTCGGTTATCAACCTCTTGAGGTTATGTGGGAAAAAATCGGCAACTATATCCTCCCAAAGGACGTCATAGGAAAACCACCGGAGTGGTTTGTTTTCAACCAGGAAAATGAACTTCGTTTCAGAACCAGGGATAATTACATCAACGGCGAAGAACTTCCGGAAAAGAAATTCCTTATACCCAGGAATAACGCTACCTATCAGAACCCTTACGGGTTTCCTGAATTGTCGCGCTGCTTCTGGCCCATCACATTCAAGCGTGGGGGACTCAAATTCTGGGTCGTCTTCACCGAGAAGTATGGGATGCCTTTCCTTGTCGGGAAACATCCGAGAGGCATTACAAAAGAGGAAACGGATGACCTTGCAGACATGCTGGAAAAGATGGTGCAGGATGCAATTGCGGTAATTCCTGATGACTCTTCTGTGGATATAAAGGAGGCTTCCAGCAAGGGTGCATCCGCTGATATATATGCAAATCTCCTGGAGTTCTGTAAGACAGAAGTATCGATTGCAATCCTGGGTCAAAACCTAACCACAGAAGTAAAAGGTGGAAGCTATGCTGCGGTAAAATCTCATATGGCTGTGCGCAAGGACATTATTAACAGTGATAAAAAGCTCGTAGAAAGAACGTTTAATGACCTTATAAAATGGATATTCGAGATCAATTTCACCAGTGGTGAAAGGCCGATTTTTTCCATGTGGGAAGAGGAAGACGTCGATAAAGATCTGGCTGATCGGGACAAGACCCTCATGGATATGGGACAGATAAAATTTACGAAGAAATATTACATGAAGACATACGGGTTTGAGGATGAGGATATCGAGGTCACAATGGAAACTGTAAAAACACCTGGAACTTCCTTGCCGCAGGGGGAATTTTCTGAATCCACAATCGGAAATCGGCAATCGGCAATCGGCAATGGTTTATTCCCTGATCAGGACGCCATCGATGCCGCGATTGAAGGAATATCCCCGGAGGAATTGCAAAAACAAGCGGAAGGGCTGCTACGCCCGGTGATTGACCTCATCAAGCAGGGCAGCGATTACCAGGAGATACTCGATAATCTTGCGGACACGTATCCAAACATGGACGATAGCGCTCTTCAGGATATGCTCCAGAGGGCTATATTTGTATCTGAGATTTGGGGCAGATTGAGTGCAGAGCCGGGAGATAGAATATGACAAAGAAACCACCTGATCTCCTCTATGCCATGGGGCTTACACCTGAAAAGGCAATAGAATACTTCAAGAGTAAAGGCTATACCTTTAGCTGGAATTGGCAGGATACCTGGCAGGAAGCCCACGCTAAAGCATTCACCGTGGCCAAGGCCATGCGGCTCGATGTTCTCCAGTATATTAGCGAAGAAGTACAAAAGGCACTTGATAATGGGATCACATTACAGCAATTTAAAAAAGATTTGACACCCAAACTTCAGGCAAAAGGCTGGTGGGGAAAGAAATTGGTCGGCGACGCCGATGGCGGCCAGACAGTGCAGCTCGGAAGCCCTCGCCGCCTTCAAACCATCTATCAGACAAATCTTCAGACCGCCTACATGGCAGGAAGATTTAAAGAGATGCTGGATAATGTCGAAGATCGCCCTTATTGGCAGTACATAGCAGTAATGGATAGCAAAACCCGCCCAGGCCACCAGCGTTTAAACGGGAAGGTTTTTCGCTATGATGATCCCTTCTGGAATTCCTTTTATCCGCCTAATGGCTGGAACTGCCGCTGTCGAGTGAGAGCGCTATCCAGTGCTGAGGTAAAAGACAGAGGCCTTGAGATCTCCAGAGGCGAGGATTACCTTCGGGAAGAAGAAGTAAATATTAACAAGGCAGGAGACAAGGCGAAAGTCACCGTCTATACCGATCCGAAAACCGGCCTCGACATACACCTGGATGCGGGATGGAGCTACAATCCAGGCAAGGCAGCATGGAAACCGGATTGGTCAAAATATCCAAAAGAGATGAAAAATCTTATTGATGAGGTCAAAACATCCATCGAAGACGTATTGGATTTGGGGGAGAAAGTATGATGCTAAAAGTAAATATCGGGATCCTTTATATATATGTCTTATATGTATAAATGTCAACAAGCTTGCCGGGATACTGCACATGATTGACATCCAGGTCGACGATAAGGAAGTTGTAAGCCTGCTGAAAAATCTATCGAAAAAAGTTGAGGATATGACGCCTGTAATGCGGATCATTGCCGGGATCATGCATGACGCTGTGGAAGAAAACTTCGAGAAGGAAGGACAGCCCAAGTGGACGCCCCTTGCTCCAGCCACAATAAAGCAGCGTGAAAAGAAAGGCCACTGGCCCGGCAAAATCCTCCAGCAAAGCGGGCAGCTTGCCTCGTCCATTAGCAAAAAGGCGACATCCAAATCTGCGATTGTAGGAACTAATAAGGTCTATGCCGCTATACAGCAATTTGGCGGAAAAGCAGGTCGCGGTCATAAGGTCACCATCCCAGCACGACCTTTTTTAAAACTTGATAACAAGGCTTTAAACGACATTAAAAATGCGATATTGTCATACATAACAAAGTAATTCAAAATAATTGCTCCTGCTTTTCATGTGTTATATCCTTTTGTTCAAGGGTCTCGTAAACAAACCGTTCACTTACATCAAGAAGACGGCATAATTCTTTAATATTTTTACCGTTAAAATGTTGTCTGATATACCGTTTTTTTGCTTCCAACAAGGGTTTTGTAGAAATGTATAGGTTCATTTTTGGAAAGTTTTCCCACAGGCAGAGAAGCACCTCTAAGCCGCAGAATTCGTATATAAGCTTTATATCATTTTCGAGTATATCATCTATCTTGATGTTTTTAACCCAATCAAGCAAACCTTCAGGCATTGCTTCCCTCCTCTATTTCCTCCCGCGTGACAGGCACGTAATAGCCTTTGCTGTTGCTCGCTATCTGCATCTGTTGCGGTAACGCCCTTTTTTGCGCGCTGCATTCGATTTTTTTAATAATAAGCATTCATCGCAGTATCTTCCCCTCGGGTTATAATGTTCTTTGCCGCAGCGCGAGCAAAAATTCAACTTAACCCCATCGCCGGACCTATATTGATCTTCCGGAGTCGCCATACGCGCAGGATATAACGGGTATATTCTGTAGCCGCATTTCCAGCAGGCGTATGATTCGACACCGTATGTCCAGTCATGATCCGGACGCATGCAGTCCTCTTTACATTTTGGGCATATCATAATCTCCTCCTTATTCCCTTCATTACCTATGCCGCCTCCTGTTCCTGCTCTTCTTTCTTTTCTTTGAGGAGCTTATCAACCAGCTTTTCGACGAGTGAATCTACTGGCTTTATTACTACCACATCCCCGGTATCCTCTACGGTAATGCCAAGTTTCTTCAATTCTGCAACGGTCAGATTTGCCAGTGCTTTTTTGACGGGTTTTTTCGTTGTTTTTATCAGCACATCGACCTGATCGGGAAAGTGCTTTTCAATGAGTTTCACCACCTGGTCGTTGTCGGCGATCTCGATCTTACCTTTGCCCTTCTCAAACCCCACTTTGATGCCATGCATAATAATCGTCCTGGGCTTAACGAATAGAGCTTTACTGTCTTCAAGTTCCGCCTTCAAGTGCGCTTCCATTTCCTTTGCAATCCCGACTTGAACCTTGATGCCCGGCATATATTGCCGTTTCAATGCCTCAATCTGGTCTTCTAATTTCTTTAATGTTGCTGCCAGTTTATCCCTTGCATCCGCATATGCCTTTGTTGATCTTTCAATTTCTGATAATGTCGCCATATTTATTCCCTCCTATTGTTTGTACACCA
>Ga0308419_1000632_pt1 | contig 24893 bp, 21 predicted proteins | sample HotsprSampleMS50_FD_203674 | JGI IMG/M metagenome (GOLD analysis project Ga0308419, IMG submission 203674) | Hot spring phototrophic mat microbial communities from Mushroom Spring, Yellowstone National Park, Wyoming, United States - 20090730_MS50 ... | reverse complement strand
CGACGAATACGGCAACGGCAACGCACACGCCGACGAACACGGCAACGCCAACGCGAACGCCGACGAATACGGCAACGGCAACGCACACGCCGACGAATACGGCAACGCCAACGCGAACGCCGACGAATACGGCAACGCCAACGCGAACGCCGACGAATACACCAGTGTTAACTGGCAGGATTGGTGATCTTGTCTGGGAGGATGATAACTGGGATGGAGTACGACAGAGTTGGGAATATGGGGCGATAGAGGTGCCGGTACGACTCTTCCGGCGTGACGCCGACGGTGTCTTTCGATTGTACAGGACTACCTTGACCGATTGGGATGGACTGTATCTCTTCAGCGATATTCCGGCGGGTCGGTACTATGTTTCAATCGATCTGGCTAATAGTCGATGGTATCAGCGATGGTTCTCAACCACCAATAATCCATATGGTCCGTTCGATCTGGGTGCAGGGCAAATCTTCCTGAATGCGGACTTTGGTATCTCTTACTCTGGTTCCTGATCGCATGCGTGAGCACTTGATGGCAAGCGAGGGATGGTATATTCCATCCCTCGCTTTGTTGTGCATATGGGAGCCTTTCCCCAAAAAGAGTCGGTGTGGGGTTGCGTCGCTCACATCTGTCCGCAATGGCCAGAAACCGGGTTCCTGGAGGGGTGTTTTCTGACCGCCAACATGAATGGCGGCAGCATAGCCGCCGTATGCCAGGGATACGCCGTGGGGATGGCTGAATACTACTACGTGGAAATGGATCAGGAGGGTGACTGCTGGTCGGTATAATACACAAGGCGGCCATCTGAGGTATCAGGTGACCGCTTGTATCGTGTCGTATAAATCCAGTCCTTTTCAGATTGCCGACGCGGGTTATGCGATCAGGCAGAACTGGATGATAAAGATAGCCTGGCCTACACTGAGTACCACTGTTGCGTCAGTTCCTCGAAAATAGGTTGCTGATAGATACCGTTATGACCATTCGTAGCGGATTCAACGGTAATGTTACAGTGAGTCTGCAGATAATTGCGCGCCGCTTCCAGCGCCGGGTTACTCTCACTAGTGGGCCATGTTACGACTAGATTAGCCAGCAACTGCTCAAGTTCATGGGTGTTACTCATAGTGGTTCCTTTCCGGGTGTCAATCTGTATCCTTCACCTATTGATTTGATCCATAGCAACAGGTAGCCTGTTTGTACCTGACATGCATTATTTCCTCCTTATACATGTCAGATAGCGCATGATCAAAATGCGTGCTCTTGCTGCCGCATCGTAAGGGCCAGGCATGCTGATAAATATGCAGAGGGTAAGTTTTTTTGTGATATAATTCACAATATGAACTGATAACCAGCCTTTATGTTGCGACAAACCAGATTCATCATTGATCTCTAGCATATATGGATCCGCATTTTTGATGTAGACCAGTATACCTGATAATATCGTATATGTACAAGATCAAAGAGATAAATGTTTAACTACAAATGTTAGCAAGAAGCTATTATTTCAAAATGGACAGTTTTAACAACATAATGTTTTTTTGTCACTTATTATATAACCGTTCAGGTGGCCCCTGCGCCGGCCGGGGCGCAGGGGCCGCAGCCCCCGCAAAACCGTTGTTTCAGCCCATTTTGAACAGGCTGAAGCGAGGAGCCTCTCGGAGGGGCAACGCCCCTCCGGATCACCCCACCTGAACGATTACCCTAATTATTACGACAATGAGATATCGCCGAGTAGGGAGGCTCGGTGCGGCTTTGCCCTTCCGAGAGAGGAGCGAGAGGAGAGGAGCGAGGAGGCAGGATAGAGGGTTCCCTTTCCTCTCTTCTCGCCAGGCCCCCGCACCCTGGCCAGGATGAAGTCTCGTTGGAGTACTCGATACAGCTTGTCAGCACACTTGACAGTATAAAACATCTGTACTATTCTGAGCTTATCTGGAGTAACTCAGGAGACGGAGAAACACAATGCCTCTCAATTTAACGACATTGAGTCAGCAGGTGCGCCAGATGAGTGGTGCCCTTGTTCATAGTGCGGAAGATATGATGGTGCGCACTGCACAGGTGCGCGAGCGTTATGTGCGTGAGTCAGGTGCCGAAGCGCAGTGGATGCGGGTAGTCGATCTCAGCCGTGAAACGTCGGCCTGGTTGCTGGCTCGCCCGGTTGAACCACTCCACACCACACGTATTGCTCCCGCCTGCCCACCCGCCTATGCGCTTGTGGCGACCGATGGGTCGCAGATCGATGTTGATCGTCATGGTACCGCCTATTGCTATTTGATTAACATCGGTCGTGTCTATATGCGCTATGGCCCTCAGGCGACGGCATGCCTGACATCACAACCGGCCCTGTATTATCAAGAAGACGATCTGTATCTCACCGATGGCACGCGACGGGTAGCCATTGAAGGCAATTACCTCAGTGCACGCCGCGATGCAGAGGAAGGCATAGCCCTTGCTGCGCTTGCTGATGAATTTCTGCACGATGATCTGCCTGCATTGGCCATGCAGGATGGTACACTGGTACGCTGGACATTGTCCGGGGCCGAACAGTTTGTCCAGGAGCATTTCCTGGGGCAGTATCTCTTCTATCTGGAGCATATGCGTCAGCGTAATATTCCGGTTGTCTCCTATATCAGCCGCCCACGGGCACCAGAAGTGGTTGGCACTATTCGCCTGATGTATTGTCCTGATGTTGACCTGAAAGCAGGACGAGGCGCGCGATGTAACGAATGTAGCGATGTGCAAGCAGGTCGAGCTCCCTCATGTAGCATATGCCAGGGACTGGTTGATACCGATGTGCTGGCCGCTCAGCTAACCGAGGGCCAGCGCGGGCCGATCTTTGTCTCAATGAGCCGGATCAATGTGGAGCGTTATGGCCCCCATCTGATCCATTTCTTTTATCTGCGGGTGGGACGTGAACTGGCACGGGTCGAAATGCCACGGTGGGTAGCGCAGGATGCGGCCCAGGTTGATCTGGTACACAGTCTGGTGTATGATCAGTGCATCAAGGGCCAGGGCTATCCCGTCGCACTGGCGCGAGCCCACGAGCAGGCGATTGTTCGATCAAGTGACCGGCGTGCTTTTCAGCGTATGATCGAAAGCAGCCTGCAACGTGCTGAGTTGCCCGCTGTCTTTTCTCATAAGCATGAAAGTAAGGAGTTTATGCGTGGGTAGCCGTCTGGTTTGGTGTGAAATTCGGTGACTTATGGAGCGAACACGCATTGCTGAAGTGATCGAATCCTCAACGACACGGTTCACCGCTGGAGCGTATGAGTTGCTGGTGGCACCACCATTTGGTGCTCTGGTTCGGGCACAGACCCGGGTGGAGGGTCTGGCCGTCTATGGCCTGGTGTACGAGATTCGTACCGGCAGCAAAGAGCCAGGGGGCCGGGCGGTAGTACGCGGTCGTACCTATACCGGGCGTGAATTGTATGATGCCGAAATATATCATGAGCATCCTGATCTGGCCGAGGTCTTGCAGACTGAGTTTTCGGCAATTACGGTCGGGTTTGTGGTGAATGGGCAGGTCTATCAGTATCTGCCACCGCATCCGCCGCCAGTACACTACAGTGTCTACCAGTGTGACCAGGATGAGTTGGCACGCTTCAGTATGGCCTGTGATTTCTTCCGGGCGGTACTCTTTGCGCATCAGATACCGAGTGATGAACTCCTGGCAGCGACGATTCGCGCGGCGGCCCAGGCCCGCACCGATAGTCGTGCCTATCTGGTACATGCCGGGCGTGAAGTTGCCAGCCTGCTCAAGGATGATTATGATCGGCTGAGCGCCTTTTTACGGCGCATTCGCCCACTCTAGCAGGTGCTTTGCAGCTCTGCGCAGTCATGCTATAATTGTATGATAGGTTAAACATCACAGTGGCTCTATCAGGCTACAGAGTCGAGTGCCAGTCACTCAGGATATTTCGGCTTCTGTGGCTATCCGGGCTTATTCTGGTGATCTGGTAGGGATCTCTGTGGCAGCGGCTAGCGCCGTGGTTATCCCCAGGGAAGCAGCAAGTGTTTCGCAACTGCTATTCCCACAAAATGCACAGAACGGAGCGAGAAACAGGTGAAGGTGACAACAGAGAAACGACCGGGCAGTGTGCTGGCGCTCGATATTGAACTGGAAAAAGATCAGGTCGAAAAGGGGCTTGATCGAGCGGCACGGCGTCTCTCGCAGAAACACACCATCCCCGGGTTTCGCAAAGGAAAAGCCCCTCGATTTATTATCGAGCACTATTTTGGGCGCGAGGCGCTGATGGAGGAGGCGTCTGAGGATCTGATTAAGCGCGGATTTCAGCAGGCCTTAGAGCAAGAGTCGATCCATCCGGTAGGCCCGGCTAACCTTGAGACGGTAGAACCATCCGATCAATTTCGCTTTCGAATCACCGTTCCGGTTTCACCGACAGTGACATTGCCCGATTATCGGGCTATTCGGCTGCCGTTCGAACGGCCAGATGTGACAGACGAGATGGTTGACCGTGCGATGAACCGGTTGCGTGACAAGCATGTGGTACTCAAAGAGTTGGAAGAACCACGACCAGCCCGTGCCGGAGATCAACTTACGCTGAAAATGCAGACATTGGTAGATGGTGAGCTGCTGGAACAGCCGAATGAAGATGGTGAACTGCCTGAGACTACGCTGGTATTAGATCCGGATCGCCTGGTTGACGAACTCTATGCCGGATTGGTGGGCATTAATCTCCATGAACGACGCGAAATTCCAGCCCATATTCCCGATGATCACGCGAATGCAGAGGTGCGGGGCAAGGATGTGGTCTTCAACATTGAAGTAACGGCGATTCAGGAGCGCTTATTGCCTGACTGGGAAGAGTTACCGACGCTGGAAGAGTTTGACGGAACTCTGGAGGCGTTGCGTATGAAAACCCGCCAGGAAATGGAAACAGCGGCACAGCAATATGCTGAGCAAAAGGTATTTGAGGGCTTCGTTGAACAACTGGTTGCGCAGACTGAGTATGATATACCAGCAGTGTTGATCCAGGAAATGGCACAACAAATACTACATGAACATGCGCGTCAATTTTCTGAATACGGCGTAACGCTGGAACATATGCTAAACTATCGCAATCAGACTATGGAAGAGGCGGCTGAAGAGTTGCTGCCAGAAGCGGAACGGCAGTTGAAGATCCGCCTTGCGCTTCAGTCGGTCATAGAGCAAGAGCAGTTTACGATTACTGAGGAGGAAATAGAGGCTGAAATCCAGCAGATAGTGCATAATTACACTGTCGAAGAACGCGAGAGTGCGATCAAGATATTGCACGATCAGCTACGCTCAACAGTGGTTAGTGGACTGCTAGAGCGCAAGTTACGTGAACGAGTGCTGGCCATTGCAGCCGGGGTGTCGTCGGCATTGGAGATACCTGATCATCATACAAGCCAGGAGGAAACTCAGGTGCCCCAGGATACCACAGTGATTCGTAATCCGGATGCAGTTCCAGACGATACACCATTGGTGGCCGATACAGTGGTAGGTGACACTGCACCGAAGTCATAGATGCTTGCCTTTCGGCACTCCCCCCACCGCTGAAGGTGGGGGGAGTCCTGCTTTGGCCCGTTTCAACGCAGGCTTGTACGGGCGTTTGGATTGTGGTATACGGGTTCTATGATGCACAGCACATACGCTCCACATGAACAGGTGTCTCCCGTAAGGCCATACCACTGCTGCGAATGCTGCCGTGAATAGGGCCTTTCGGGCCGCCCGTCAGACGGCCTTTTGTGCTTTGCCAGCTTCGGGTGGAGGAGCGAGCACAGGCCCGGCAGCTTGAGCACCGGGTATCTGACATGATGGGGTTCAGGTTGCGGTTCTAGTTGAAGTAACAGGCCAGAAAAATAGAGTATACTGAGCGCATATTGATCGCTGTGGCCTTAGCTGTGGCCTTAGCTGTTATAGGGAGTATCTTGTATGAATTGGATGACCGCTCATAGCATAGAATGGCGTACACCCCGTCCAGAACTGCTGGTTCCTATGGTGGTGGAGAGTACGAATCGTGGTGAGCGTGCCTTTGATATATTTTCGCGCTTGCTCAAAGAGCGCATTATTTTGCTGGGAACGCCGATTGATGATCAGATTGCCAACTTGATTGTGGCGCAGTTGCTCTTTCTGGAACATGAAGATCCGGAACGCGATATTTCGCTGTATATCAATAGCCCTGGTGGTTCGGTAACAGCTGGATTGGCGATTTATGATACGATGCATGCCATTCGCCCTGACGTGGCTACCTTCTGTGTAGGTATGGCGGGCAGCATGGCGACGCCGTTGCTGGCAGGTGGTGCCCGCGGCAAGCGTTATAGCCTGCCGCACGCAACAATCCATATGCATCCAGCGGGTGGAGGGGCACGCGGGTATGCGCCCGATGTTGAGATTATGGCGCGCGAGCTTTTACGGGTGCAGCAACTGGTGCGCGAATTGTTGGCCCACGATACGGGGCAGCCGATTGAGCGTATCGCCAGAGATTTTGATCGCGATTTGTTTATGACGCCCGAAGAGGCCCGGGAATATGGTATAGTAGATGAGGTCTTGAACAAGGGTGACTTGAGTACCGCAGAACATCGATAATCTGTAGAACAGCAATAATCTGTACCTCAATGGAGCTATACGGCGGAGTGTGCGTCGGCTACCAGTCTTGACATGGGGCTATATGGTGCCTACTCTGTCAACAGGGGGATCGTCATGACCCGTTCTCGCAGCGGAGGTCGTGGGACATATGTATGTTCATTTTGTGGACGCGGGCAGGATGAGGTGCAACGCCTCATTGCCGGCCCTGGCACGGTCTTTATCTGCGATGAATGTGTCGCACTGTGCAGTGCCATCATTGCCGAAGAAGTTGAACAACAGATGACGACGCCTCGACGCAAAACGCCGGTAGGCCCGGCGCGCTTGCCGGCACCACGACGCTTGCGTGAAAAGTTGGATTTGTATGTTGTTGGGCAAGAGCGCGCCAAGATCGTCCTATCTGTGGCAGTCTATAATCATTATAAGCGTATACGTGCCAACAGTCAGATCGATGATATTGAACTGAGTAAGAGCAACATTTTGTTGTTGGGGCCAACGGGTAGTGGTAAGACCTTGCTGGCGCAGACACTGGCACGTATTCTCGAAGTGCCGTTTGCGATTGCCGATGCAACGGCGCTCACCGAGGCAGGCTATGTGGGTGAGGATGTGGAGAATATTCTGTTGCGCCTCATCCAGGCGGCAGATGGCGATGTGGAGCGGGCGCAGCAAGGGATTATCTATATTGATGAAATTGATAAGATTGCCCGCAAATCAGATAATCCTTCGATTACCCGCGATGTATCGGGTGAAGGCGTGCAGCAGGCGCTACTGAAAATTCTGGAGGGTGGCGTGGCGCATGTACCACCGCTCCCTGGCCGAAAACATCCCCAGCAGGAGTATATTCCCTTCGATACAACGCATGTGCTGTTCATCTGTGGGGGTGCCTTTGAGGGCATCCAGCACATTATTGAGAAACGCGTGAATAGTCGCCAGTCGTTTGGGTTTCATGGGGAACAGGTTGAACGCTCGCGATCCGCCGAAAAGTCTACGCTGCTCTCCCAAATTACGCCTGATGATCTGCTCCACTATGGTTTTATTCCCGAATTTATCGGGCGGGTGCCAGTGATTGTCGCTCTAGAGCCATTGGATAAGGCAGCAATGTTGCGGATTTTGACAGAGCCGCGCAACGCGATCCTGAAGCAGTATCAAAAGATGTTGGCACTGGATCATGTAGAGTTGGAAGTGACGGCTGATGCTCTGGAAGCTATTGTCGAGCGAGCTATGGCAACCCGTACCGGTGCCCGTGCATTGCGCGCAACAGTGGAGGAGGTCTTGCTCGATGTGATGTATGAGGTGCCTTCGCAGGAGAATATTGGTCGTTGTATCATTAATGCCGAAGTGGTACAGGGCCGTGGGCTTCCGATTCTGGTACCACGCACAGAGCGTCCTGAATATCGCCGCCGCCTCGATGAAGCGGTATAATCAGGTGAAAGCCCGTTGATATCGCGTGATTGGTGGGCATTGACCGTAGACCTGCTCTCCGTTATCGGTTTGGATGGAACGACAGACACGCCTGCTGCCCGGTGCTGATGGATGTCTGGTCGCTGATGTACGTTCACATGAACGCAGATTCGGTTCGTGCTATCTTGACGGGTCACTCTTGCGTATATGACTACCCATAGGACATTTATGCGTCTGTTCAAACGTACTTCGGATCGTGCCAATGATGAAGATGTGGCACCACGCCGGATTTTAATCGCCGACGATGATCCCTCGATTGCCACGCTGATCCAGGTGACGCTTAAGGATCCGCGGTATGAGATTGTGGCGGTCAAGAATGGCCTGGAAGCATTACGTGCTTTCGAGAATGCCAACAGTGAATTTAATGTGGTTATTCTTGATGTCATGATGCCCTACGTTGATGGCTTTGAGGCCTGCGAGCGTATTCGTGAACATAGTGATGTGCCCATTATTATTCTGACCAGCCGTGATGGTACTGATGATGTGGTTCACGGGTTTGAACTGGGAGCCGATGATTATATTACCAAACCTTTTAAGATCGCTGAGTTGATGGCCCGCGTTGAGGCCATTTTGCGTCGGGTGGAAGGCCACAAACATCGGCAGGCTCCCCCCATTGTGCGTGTGGGTGAGGTTGAGATCGATGAGCCGCGCCACCGTGTTCTGGTACGTCAGGTTGAGGTTAACCTGACGCCGATGGAGTTTGAGTTACTCTACTTTCTAGCCGCCAATGCCGGTCAGGTGTTTGATCGTGAAACGCTTTTTCGTGAGGTGTGGGGGTATGATTATGTCGGTGAGACTAATCTGGTCGATGTATGTGTACGCCGCCTGCGTGAGAAGGTCGAACTTGAGCCTTCACGTCCACGGATCATTGTGACGGTGCGCGGTGTGGGCTATAAACTGGCAGGTACATAGGTAATCTATGAGGTCTGTAGCATTCTGTGCGGCCACCACCGGTGCCTGGCGCTGGTGGCTGGTCGTTTATTATTGTGCAGCGGAGTAAGCCCATGCCTGAACATGTATATGTTTCCAGACATCCGCTGGTTTTGCACAAACTGGCATTGCTGCGCAGTAAGGTTACTGAACCTAAGAAATTTCGTGAACTGGTGCGCGAGATTGCGCAGTTGTTGTTCTATGAAGCTTCTCAGGATCTGGAACTGGCACCGCTGACTGTTCAGACTCCTCTCGGCGATTGTCCTAGCCTGGAAATTTCGGAACGAATTGGGTTAATGCCTATTTTGCGCGCTGGTCTGGGTATGGCCGAGGCGATCCTGGATATTGTGCCTACCGCCCATGTCTGGCATCTAGGGGTGTATCGGGATCATCAGACCTTGGAGCCAGTGACATACTACAATAAGTTGCCGTCCAGACCCGATATTGATCTGTCGATTATTCTTGATCCGATGCTGGCTACTGGCGGATCGGCGATAGCGGCGGTCGATATGCTCAAGCGTTGGGGTGCGAACCGGATCAAGTTCCTGGGCTTGATTGCCGCACCAGAGGGAGTACGGGTGCTTTCGAGTGTGCATCCGGATGTGCCGATTCACCTGGCAGCGATCGATGATTATCTGAACGAGCAGGGCTATATTGTGCCAGGCCTGGGTGATGCGGGCGATCGGCAGTTTGGTACGGGCTAAACGAAAACAAAATGCCTGGCAGTGTGCCGTGACAACGTTCGTTATGTATGGCGCTCGTAACCAGCTTGCTTAACAACGAATGGCGGTGGGCAGGCACAGGGATGTCTGGAGGGTGCCCCTGCACGTCAACATAGCAGTAACATAGCTGCTGTCCACTATAAAGCCTTTTCAGGTAGGCTCTAACGTCCGTATACCAGGAGCAGTGTCGTGAATGTTGCGGTGATACTGACACTGGCTGGAACATGGGTGGTAGCAGCGCTGGTGACGGCGCTGCTGGTGCCAGGAGTGGCCCAGCTCTGTACCCATATGGGCTGGCAGGCACAGCCAGGGCCACGCCATATCCATTGCGTACCGACGCCAATGCTGGGCGGAATTGCTATTTTTGCTGGCTTTAGTATGGCGTTGTTGTTCTCGCTGGCGATGGAACGCCTGGTGCCGGGATTGCAGCGCTCACCCTATGAACAGCTACGGCTCGGCTTGCTACTGGTTGGTGCGACGCTGGTGGCGCTGATCAGTCTCATTGACGACTTGCGTGATTTGCCGGCCTGGCCACGGCTAGCTATGCATTTTATTGCGGCTTTGATTGCGGTCGGGCCGTATGTGTGGGATCACACGCTCTATCCCGATGCCCTGGGTGCGCCGACCGAGGCACGTGGAATTATTCTCACCGCATTTAACTTCCCCTTTGTTCACCAGATCCACTTGCATCATCTCAGCCCCTGGGTGGCCATTGCGGCCACGCTGATCTGGATTGTTGGGATTCAGAATATGATCAACTGGGCCGATGGCCTGGATGGACTGGCGGCGGGCATAACATTGATTGCAGCTTCGGTTCTGACACTCCATACAGTGCGACTTGATCCACCACAACTGACAGTGGCATTGCTGCCGCTGGCGATAGCGGGTGCTTGTGCTGGCTTCTTGCCCTTTAACGTTTATCCGGCGCGCATTTTTATGGGCGATGTGGGTGCAATGACGCTGGGCTACCTGATCGCTGTAAGCGCGATTATCGGCGGAGCCAAGCTGGCGACGGCGCTGCTGGTGCTGGGTTTGCCCTTAATCGATATGGCCTGGCTGATTCTGTGGCGGCTGATCCATCGCCGCTCGGCCGCCCACGCCGGGCGCGATCATTTACACCATCGCTTGCTCGATCTAGGTTTCTCGCAACGGCAGGTGGTGCTGTTGTATTACACGTTGAGCACAGCAGCCGGTGGTATTGCGTTGCTGGATGTAATGACGCCGACCACCAAGTTGCTGGCACTGGTTGTACTGGGTATGCTGGTGCTGACGGTGTTGATCTATGCATCAATCTATGCTCCCCGACAGGGAGAGGAGCGCGTATGACCATGAATATTCTGGTAACGGGGGGGGCAGGCTTTATTGGTTCACACCTCACCCACTGGCTGGTAGATCAGGGTCATCATGTGCGTGTTCTGGACAATTTGAGCAGCGGGCGACCAGAAATGCTCGGTGCGGCGCAAGATGCGGTTGAGTTGATCGTGGGTGATATCTGTGATCTGGCGACGGTGCAGACAGCGGTTACAGGTATGCATCTGGTCTTCCATCTGGCGGCACTCGTTTCGGTGGTAGAGTCGGTTGATCATCCGTTGCGAGCGCAGGCGATTAATGCCACGGGCACACTGCACGTTCTGGAAGCGGCCCGTGCAGCCGGGGTGAGCCGGGTGGTACAGGCTTCATCGTGTGCGGTGTATGGCAACACCGTGTGTTTGCCTGTCAGCGAAGCTGAGCCACCTCGTCCGCTCTCACCGTATGCCTTGACCAAGCTGGCGGCTGAACAGGCAGGGCAGCTCTATACGAGCCTGTATGGCCTGGAAACGGTCGCATTACGATTTTTTAATGTTTATGGCCCGCGTCAAGATCCGGCATCGCCCTATGCGGCGGTGGTGCCACGTTTTATTGCCGCCTTGCGTGCTGGACAGCAGCCGACAATTTATGGTGATGGACAGCAGTCGCGCGATTTTGTGTTCGTGGGCGATATTGTGCGGGCGCTGTGGACAGCGGCGACAACACGAGGTGTTGCCGGAGCAATTTTCAATGTTGGGAGCGGCGCAAACTGGAGTATCCTGGAGCTGGCGCAAACGATTGGTAGGTTGCTGGGCGTCCCGGTACAACCCCACTTTGCGCCTGAGCGCAGCGGTGAGGTGCGCCATTCCTGTGCCGATACCACCCTCTTTGCTACTCGCGCCGGGTTCCACATCACCACCGATCTGCGTCAGGGGTTAGCCGAAACTCTGGTGGCGTATGCGTGACGATACAGAGCCGTACAATCAGGAATATACCGCTACTGGTTCCTGGGGAACAAATGTCGCCACGAGTCTGCCTGGTCTTTCTCGGCTGTGATCCAGCAGCAATACTGCTGTCGGCACGGTGGGTCGGGTCGTAGTAGCATTCGATTTGAGCCGTGGGGGCAGGGGGATCAGGAAAACCAGGAGCAGCGGCAGCAGCAGCCAGATCTGCCATCTGCTCTGGCGCACATGTCGTTCAAACGGTTCAAGCAGGGGTTTACGGGGATTGTTCTTCATTACACCTCTGCTGGATAGGGAACAGGGGATGGCAAGCAGCGGTGCGGAGGCGTGGAGATGACAAAGCCCCTGCACCTCCGCGCCTCTTCCGAGAACTTGCCCCCATATGCCTCATCACGCGGGCACGTCAGTGGTTAAGGCTGCCATAGCCGTATATGCATTGTGTAACATGCGCTCGGTTGTCTCCCAACTCACACATGCATCGGTGATCGACACGCCATAGCGCAACTGTGAACGATCAGCGGCAATCGACTGTTTGCCTTCATGCAAATGACTCTCAATCATCATCCCAATCACTGCCGGGCGTTCGCCAAGATACTGGTCTAGCACGGTATTCCAGATCTCCTCCTGGCGTGTATAGTCATAATTGGCATTCGCATGGCTGCAATCGATCATAATTGCCGGAGTCAGACCGGCTGCCTGCAACTTTGCTTCGGTCTGGGCAATGCTCTCCGCATCATAATTGGGGCGCGAAAGGCCACCCGAACGGTTCCCGCGCAGAATAATCATCCCATCGGGATTACCAGCCGTTTTGACCACACAGCCGATCCCATCCTGGGTGACTCCTAGGAAGCTGTGGGGATGCGTGGCCGCCAGGTACGCATTCACGGCTACCTGAATATTGCCGTCCGTGCTATTTTTGTAGCCCACGGGCATGGAGAGACCGCTTGCCATTGCCCGATGTGTCTGCGACTCAACCGTTCGGGCTCCGATGCCTGTCATACTCACCAGATCCGAGATATATTGGGGGCTGATCGGATCAAGCATCTCGGTTGCGGTGGGCAGGCCCATACTGTTAATGTGCAACAATAATTCGCGGGCTTTGCTCAGGCCGGCATTCATATCACACGAATCATCGAGATCGGGATCATTAATAAAGCCGCGCCAGCCGGTCGTGGTGCGCGGTTTTTCGAGATAGACACGCATTACAATAAACAGCCGATCCTGAAACTGACAGTGAGCTTGATACAATCGTTCGGCATACTCGATAGCCGACGACATATCGTGAATAGAACATGGGCCAACAACGAGCAAGAGCCGCGAATCCTCGCGGCGCACAATCCGCTTGATGGTCTCGCGTGCTTCCACCACTGTGCTGGTGGCCGTCTCGTTAATCGGGAACCGCTCTTTTAGCGTACGTGGAGGTATGAGCGGGGTCATATTCAGGACGTGAAGATCATCTACGCGTCGCACAAGTACTCCTTCGCATCTCGTGTATCATCTTGATCGGCTGGCTACGGTTTCACCACTGTTGGTATACATAGCTGCCACATGCCGGGGCAAGCCGGTCAGGATGATATGTTCATTTACCAGTATCATAATGCCGATAGTGTACCATACTATTGCCATCTCTGCGTTGGCCGCACGGTAAGGGATGCGAACAGGGATCAGTTTTCTGAGAAGAGATCGTAATGTACTTCTGATTTCGTGTGATGTAGCAGGCGCCAGGTACCGGGCGCACGTGGCAAACAAATGACCGGTAACCAGCCCTCTTCCGCCAGACATAGCGCCTCAGCGCTATCAGCTAGCCAGACGCTGCTGACCAGCGTGCGGTTCCGGCCAATCGAGATCGCACAGTCCAGGAATGCACCACCGGGCTTATTGGCCGGCCCGGTATGCAGGCGACAGCGCAAAATGCGGGCACGAGTGATTATTCCATACTTGATTAGCTTCATATCCGCATGGATGCGGCAGCCGAGCTTCCAGATACCCATACCAATATGGGCGGTCAGGATCAATACCAGTATAATCCACAGGGGGAGGCCAATCTCCAGTACGGTCATGGCGAGTGCGGCCACGATGCTTCCCAGCAATACTGGATTGAGATAGACCGATAGCGGTAGTTCAATGAGATATTCGCCCAACAGATTAAGCAGTAACAGCGGTGGCAATGCCCGCGGTGGTGGTTGCTGGAGGAGCGCTGGATCGACCTGTTCAATGATGATCGGCATATTGAATGATGCTCATTCTTCACTGCGTCAACTTTCTTTACTAGCTATTGTAAAACGCTCAGAAGACACGTGCAAGGGCGCTGCACTGGCAGCAGGGGTGACATACTGGTCGGTACCGCGTTGCTAGTGCAAATGCTTCGCAGTGATGCGAGCGATGCGGCTATAGCTCATTTTGAATCACTTAAATTAAGAATTTGCCATCGCGATAGATCAGTTCTCCATCAGCAAAGACTTCGCTACCAGTGCGCATATCACACACCATATCCCAGTGCAAACCAGACTGATTGCATCCGCCAGTTTCGGGGTAACTGGCACCAACCGCGAGGTGCACTGTGCCGCCAATCTTTTCATCGAAGAGGATATTGCGCGAAAAACGTTGGATGCCATAATTCAACCCGAACGCCACTTCACCCAGATAGCGTGCCCCCTGATCCATATCCAGTAACGAGAGCAGCAAATCCTGGCCCTTGGTGGCCATAGCTTCAACGACTTTGCCCTGCCGAAACACCAGGCGTATCCCCTCCACTTCGCGGCCACTGTACACCGCCGGGAAGCTGTACGTGATGACGCCCTCGGCGCTGTCTTCGATTGGCCCGGTAAAGATCTCACCATCAGGAAAGTTTTTGTCGCCGGCTGCATTAATCCAGGTGCGCCCGCCGACGCGGTAGGTCAGATCCGTTCCTGCGCTCGTCAGCCGAATGGTGTCACACTCGGCCAGAAAATCGGCCAGACGCTGCTGTTCAACCCGAACTTGCTCCCAGGCTGCGACAGGGTCATCGGTATCGAGCAAGCCAGCCCCATAGACAAAATCCTCATAGTCGCGCAATGACATATCTGCATCCTGAGCATTGGCCGCGGTCGGAAATTGGGTCACGCACCAGCGCAATGTACCGGCCGCAGCGCGTTCCATCATGCGCTCCTGCAGTTCACGCCGGGCATGGCGAGCCAGCGCAATGCGTTCTGGATCAATACCACTCAGGCTACGGGTATTTTCTTCACCCAGGATAGTAATGGTGGCGTCTACTATTTCTATCTCCTGTCGTCGGAGTGGCGAGATATAACACAGTTGTGTATCGTTGCTATGCTGATAAAACAGTTCCTCTATCTCTCCAAGGCTCACATTGGTGAATGGATATGCACCGACGTGCAGCGCTTCTTTATAGATCGCACCGATCAACGGTGCGGTTACGGTGTTACCGGTGATGCGGAATAGATCGCCTGCTTTGATCTGTAATGAATAGTGAACCAGCACGCGTGCCAGTTGTGTTACTCGAGGATCGTGCATCCCTACCTCCCGCCTTTGTTAAGGCTGGCAAAAATAATGCGTGTGATCTATGATACCATGCTCTGGATGACATGAGCTGCGCGGCGCGTGTGGCTATTGTATTTTTTCGCCTTCGACAGAGCGGTACAACTCTGTTGTTTTGCGGTAAAACAGCCCTTTCCACGTGGCTGGAAGCAAAAATGGGGAATGAACCCTGGCAAACGTTCCGTTCTGTTCCATTGTACAGAGGCTGCCCTGAGCGCAGCCGAAGGGTTGAAGGTAAACGTTGGCGAAGAAGACATTGTGTTCAGGCCACTGCATCCGTCCTATGAATAAAGTAGTGCATGAGGTATTTCAGGTGAGCGAGCCAGGATCTTTGGTATCCGTTTCAGACATTCCGCAAGAACTGGATATTTTGCCGCTCTTTGGAACGGTGATCTATCCGCTAACGGTCGTACCGCTGGCAGTGGGCCATCCTACTGCCGTGCGTCTGCTCGACAAGCCGTCTGGTAGCCCTTGCTTGATTGGACTGGTTGCGTTGCGCACCGAACACCAGCGCTCCGATCCGACGCAGCCAGAGGATTGTTATCTGATCGGTACAGTGGCACTGGTTCATCGTCTGTTACGTCTGCCCGATGCGACGTTGCGAGTGGCGGTGCAGGGGTTGGAGCGTATTCAGGTGGGGTCATTTCTGTCTGATGAAGCACCATTCCGGGCAGAGGTGCAGGTGCTGCCCGATCCGGTGGTCGAGAACGATCAGCAGGTGACTGATCTGGCATATACTGTTGCGGCCCAGGCGCAACGACTAGCTGAGCGTATTCCGAATTTTAGTGAAGAGTTGCGCAATCGGATCCGTAACGAACGTGACCCACGGCACCTGTCGTTTCTGATAGCTGCTGCGACCCTCGTGCAACATAGTGTGCAGGTACGCCAGCGGGTGCTGGAGTTACCCACAGTCTATGAGCGGCTGGAACAACTCAACGCAATCTTAGCCGGTGATCTGGGGCGCCTGGAGCGTATTCACCCTGCACCCGCTCCATCGCGTGGGTCAGATGTGGTACCGAAATCGTTTCTGTTGGCTTCGACTGGCGGAATTATGCATCGTCCAGGGCGGGCCCTGGCGTTACGCTGGTCAGCCACACTGGGTGGCGAGTGTGTGGCGATTGAAGCGGTACAGATGGTGGGCAGTCGGGGGTTCAGGCTTACCGGGCAGCGCGATGATGATGTGCTGGATACGGCGTATGTAGCGCTGTCGTGGGTGCGCTCCGAGGCGGCGCGACTGGGTCTGGCACCGGATTTTTATAACCAGGTTGATCTGCATGTGCATATACCGCCGGGTGGAGCTGATGATCCGGCGGCGGCTGGTCTGGCGCTGGTAACAGTTTTAGTCTCGCTGCTGACCGAACGACCGGTTGCTTCCCATGTAGCGCTTGTAGGGGGGATTACGCTGCATGGACAAGTGTTGCCTGTCAGCCACCTGAGTGAGAGAGCGCTTATAGCCCGGCAGTCGGGCGTCAAAACGGTGATTGTCGCTGCGGGAAATGCGCCAGATCTGACCACACTACCGGAAGGGATTAAAGCAGATCTTCATTTTGTGCTGGTTGACCATATCGATCAGGCACTGATTGCTGCCCTCTAGCAATCTACCATCATTGGAGCGGTGATCTGCGAGGTGCGCTACGTTCCCTATGCCAACTCCATCGACTCAATGCGGTTTACAATAAATGAGCGTAGGTCGTTGCGTAGATAACAATAGGCACGCAAAAAAAGCCCCTTCGGTTCCTGCGTCACTTCTAACGGTTGGATCAGTCGCTCAGTTGGCCCCTGCGTGGTGCGCGAACTATAGACGATCCGCAAGCGCCGCCCCTCGCGTAATGCCTGATCGATAAGTGGCGGTGACACGGGATCCGGCTGATCCGGCAGTAACCCGCGTTGAAAGCGCAACGTCTCCTCGAGTGTTGTGATCCCCTGGGCAGCGAGATAAGGGACAAGATATTCAAACAATGCGCGTAGGGCCATTACATCACTCATAGCGCGATGCTGTGGCATGGGCAAATGGAATGTGCAGGCCAGGGCTGCCAGGCTGTAGGAAGGTTGACGGATTAAGCGGCGTGCCAGTACGAGCGTATCCAGGACGGGCATCCTCGGTGCTGGCAGATTGAGCAGTTGAAGTTCGTGGATCAGAAAGATAACATCAAACGGCGCATTGTGTGCTACCAGTACGGCACCATGAAGCAGTTCTAGCAGTGTATGCACCACCGTTTCAAAGACCGGTGCTCCCTGCAATAATTCGTGGGAAAGGCCATTCACCGCTGCTGCTTGCTCGTCGAGGGCACACTGAGGATCGAGGAGCTGATCAAAGAAGGCTTCGATCTGGCCTGCGCGTACACGGAGTAACCCTATTTCACAGATGCGATGCCCATGGGCCGGGAGCAGCCCGGTCGTTTCAACATCAAAGAAAGCAAAGGGCAGTGCTGCGAGCGGCTGCCCTGATCGAGTGAAGGTATGCATATTGCCCTGGCATAACGATACGACCGATGTGTTGGCCGTTATATTTCCGGTACCAGATCCACCACCTCGGGCGCAATCGTCAACAAACTGGATGTCACCCAACCCTCGATCCCCTGTGCGTTTCGAATGCGATACCAGGCGGCGTTGGGGGTTCTTTGTAATAATTCCACACTCTGCCCGGCAACAACCTCACCCAGTGGTACACCATCCTGGCTCGGCTGGTCACGGACGTTGCCACTGTTAAACACACGTGCTGTCAACCCGGTATCAGACTCGATTCCCCCAGACGGTGCGCCTGAGTCGGCAGAAACGCGGGTGGGGACATTTGCACCGGTTGTGTTTGCTCCGCCATCGTGGGTTGGCACGTCCGCAGCTACTTCAGGCGGAATACCCAGCAAACTGGCGCTAACCCACCCGGTTGTGTCGCGAATAGTACGTACCTGATACCACTCTTCGTTGCTCGTCTTTTGGAGTAAATCAACCGTCTCGTTCACGAAAACCTGATCGAGCGGCGTACCCTGGGTGGCCGGCTGCGCATAGACATTCCCGGTTACAAACACGGTCACAATGGGACGAATCGGTACACGTGCTGCGGTAGCCGCATCCAACGTCACTAGTGTCACACTGACCCACCCGACATTATTACGGACATTGCGGACATAATACCACTCCGCATTGGGTGTGCGTCCGATAATCTCTACAGTTTCGCCAGCATTCACCTGATCCAGTACATTGTCGATCAACAAGGGATGGCGGCGCAAGTTCCCACCGTTACTCACGGTGCCGGCAATATCGGATAATTGCATACTCGGCGTTGGGGTTGGCTTTGGTTCCGTTTCTGGCTCTGGTTCTGGTTCCGGTTGCGGTTCTGGCGTTGCCGTCGCTGTCGCTGTTGGGCGCGGTGTGGGTTGGATAATCTCCCCCTGGCGTGCAACCTGTTCATAAATCGAAGGGATTGTCACTGGTTGGGGATTTGAGACAATCTCCTGCCCATTGGCAAGGGTCGATCGCAACAGTACCAATATCTCACCTGTACCGAAGGGTGGCGTATCTTCTGCTTTCGACAGGCGCATCTGAATGGTACCATTGGTCTGTACCGTCGTCGTCAGCGTCGCCGGGTTGGCCCAGAGGATCGGCTCGTCATTGATCAGCAGATCGGCCAGCACTTCGGTACCCCCAGGCAGCGTTGAATTGGCACGGATCTCAATCTCGGGGCGAGGATTGATGCGCGCCAGGGTTGCATCGTTAACGGTAATGACAGGTTGTGGCGTCGGAGTCGCGGCCGGGCTACCCTCGAACAATCCATCTGGCCACACAAAAAGGATCACTACCACCAACGAGACAATGATAAGCAATGGTATGATAACCATTAATAGTTTGCCGGCCAGTGAGAGATTACTGAAACGGTCGCGCCAGCTAGCTGGCTCCTGCTGTGGCATGGAAGTATAATCCATACCAGGGCCGAGCAATTCCAGCGGTTCTTCGTCGATGGCCGCTTGTTGACGACGACGCAAGACCAGTAGGATTGCGGTGAAGACCAATACTACGATAACAATCAGACCGACCAGGATCGGTATGAGTAATCCCTCCATGTTGGACGATGTCCTTCTCTCTCATATAGGTCAAGACGATAAAGACCCAACACTGTACCCATCATATTATAAGTTGCCGCGCTTTGCAAGAGCAAAATGTGCTTATTGCGTTGCAGATTGTTACGGGTTTTGTAATCAATGGCACTGTGGTATAATTTTACAAGATGCGTGCCATAGAGCAATCCTATTACTCCAACGAGACTTCATCGTGGCAAGGGTACGGGGGCCGTAGGCCCTGCGCACCTTCCCAGTGATTTCCGAGGGACGAGGCTGTACCGTGCCTTCCTACCCAGGAGATGTCTCGTGGTAGCACTAAAGGATTCGTGATGTAAGGGAGTCCCGGCTTCAGCTGGAACTTCGGTTTACCGTTGATAAAGACTTACTACAGATCTTCCAATCAAGCATATAGCAAATCAATCTCAATTGATGCTCCCCAACCAGGCAAGTGTTGGTTCGGTTGCGCAGAATATGCCGGTGTTGTGGTCGTAACACGGCCAGCCTGTCCCTGGCACTGGATTGGTCTCCTGCTCACCTCCCGTGGCTTTATGGCGGCCCCGCCGCCATCTATCTGCTCCTCCTTTTTTGACCAGCATTAACCAGACGCCAGCCGGATCGGACTGAATAAGGATACAATAGAGACAAGTCGATCTCTGGGATCGCTATGCCTGTGTGGTACATACCCGTATCGGTGTAGTACGATGTGTATAAGGAGAAATAATAATGCCAGATTATATTCTGGTGGCGGTTGCCTGGCCGTACGCCAGCGGCCCGCGCCACCTGGGTCACGTTGCCGGATTTGGGGTGCCGGCCGATATTTTTGCCCGCTATCAGCGGTTGAAGGGCCACAAGGTGTTGATGGTAAGTGGCACCGATGAACATGGTACGCCGATCACCATTGTTGCCGACAAAGAGGGATTGTCACCCAAAGCCGTTGCCGATCGTTACAATCGCATTATTGGCGATGATCTGTATCATCTGGGGTTGAGTTATGATCTGTTTACCCGCACTACCACACGCAATCATTACTATGTGGTTCAAGATCTCTTCAAAACACTGTACAAGAAGGGCTATATTATTAAGCAAATGACCATGGGTGCCTTTGCCAGCAGCACCGGGCGCGCACTTCCAGATCGCTATATTGAAGGCACTTGCCCGATCTGTGGCTATACCGAGGCGCGGGGAGACCAGTGCGATAATTGCGGGAGCCAGCTCGATCCGGTCGATCTGATCAATCCGCGCTCTAAAATTGATGGTAGCCCACCGGTTTTCCGCGAAACGGAACACTTTTTTCTCGATTTGCCAGCTTTTGCCGAGCAACTGGCGACCTGGATCAGTGCCCAGGAACACTGGCGGCCCAATGTTCGTACGTTTTCGCTCAACCTGCTCAAGGATTTAAAGCCGCGCCCGATTACGCGTGACCTGGATTGGGGCGTACCCATTCCCTTACCCGAATTTGTAGATCGTGATGATAAGAGGATCTATGTCTGGTTTGATGCCGTGATTGGCTATCTCTCGGCCAGTGTGGAGTGGGCCAACAATCGCGGCACGCCCGATGCCTGGCGCGAGTGGTGGCAAAATCCGAACTCGCGGCACTACTATTTCATGGGCAAGGATAACATCGTTTTCCATACGATTATCTGGCCGGGTATGCTGATGGGTTATGGGAATGGCGGTGAGGTTGGCGGCGGTGCAGTGGCCGGTGCGCCGGAACGGGTGCCGCTGCAGCTACCCTACAACGTGGTGAGCAGCGAGTTTTTGACAATGGAAGGTCGCAAATTCAGCAGCAGTCGCGGGATCGTGATCTATGTCAATGAGTTCCTGGAACGCTATGATCCCGACCCGCTGCGCTATTTCTTGACCATCGCTGGCCCGGAGAACCAGGATACCGATTTTACCTGGGCCGAATTTGTGCGCCGCAATAACGATGAACTGGTAGCAACCTGGGGCAACCTGGTCAACCGGGCGCTTACCAATGTTTATCGGCACTTCAAAGCCGTGCCGCAGCCCTCGGCACTGACGCAGACCGATCTGCGGAGAATTGAGGATGTCGAACATGGCTTCGGGACGGTAGGCGATTTGCTGGATAACGCTCGCTTCAAGGCGGCCTTGACGGAGGTGATGCGGCTGGCGATGCAGGTCAACTCATATTTGAGCGATCAGGAGCCGTGGAAGGTGATCAAAACTGACCGCGAGCGGGCGGGCACGATCCTGTATGTGGCCTTGCGCTGCATTGATAATCTCAAAACAATGATGACGCCGTTTCTGCCATTTACCTGCCAGAAGCTGCACGAGATGCTGGGCTATGATGGCTATATTGCCGGGCCGCTGGAGTTCCGTGAGTACACGGAGAGTGATGGCAGTGTGCATCGTGGGTTGACCGGGGACTACAGTAGCTGGTGCGGGCACTGGCAACCCGGCTCGCTGCCCGTCGGTCAGGCACTGCGCGAGCCACAGCCGCTGTTCAAGAAACTGGATGAACGGGTGGTGACGGAGGAGTTAGCCCGTATGGAGCAACGTGCCAGCGGGTAGGGAACGGATCTATGACACGGTTTCATCGTTGTGCGCCGCCCGTGTCGCTGGCCGACGCGACGCTCATGCCGGCCGTCCCGGAAGTACCGGCTCCGGAGCAGCTTTCGCGCTGGCCGGTGACGGTACGGGCGCTACACCACCGCAACTATCGCCTGTTTTTTTGCGGGCAGCTCATTTCGCTGAGTGGCACCTGGATGCAGCAGGTGGCGCAGGGCTGGCTGGTGTTGCGCCTGACGGGATCGCCGCTGCTGCTCGGTCTGGTGGCGGCTGCGGCCTCGCTGCCGGTACTGCTGCTGTCGATCCCGGCAGGTGCCCTGGTGGATCGGGTGTCGCGCCACCGGTTGCTGGTTATGACCCAGGTGATCGCCATGCTGCTGGCACTGGTGCTGGCACTCCTGACATTCACCAATACCGTGCGCGAGTGGCATATTCTGGTGCTGGCGGTATCGCTCGGCATCGTGAATGCCTTCGATGCCCCGGCGCGGCAGGCCTTCACGGTGGAGATGGTGGGACACGCCGATCTGCTGAACGCGATTGCGCTGAACTCGTCGATCTTCAATGCTGCGCGCACCATTGGCCCGGCGCTGGCGGGGATCGGTGTAGCGGCTATTGGCGAGGGACTGGCCTTTCTGCTCAATGGCCTGAGTTTCCTGGCAGTGATTGCCAGTCTGCTCATGATGCGCTTGCCGCCCTTTCGTCCGCCACCGCGCCGGAACCGGATGGAGCAACTCCATGAGGGTATGCATTACATTGTGCAAGAGCCGATCATTCGTATGCTGCTGCTGCTGGCGGGGGTTATCAGCCTGTTCGGGTTTGTGTATGTGCCCTTGCTGCCGATCTTTGCCCACGATGTGCTGCACGTAGGAGCACAGGGTCTGGGATGGCTGGCGGCGGCGGGTGGAGGTGGGGCGCTGGTGGCGGCGCTGCTGCTGGCACGAGCCGGCGATCAGCTTCCGCGCATGCGCATGGTGCTGATCGCGTCCTTGCTGTATCCCGTGTTTTTGATCGGCTTCACAATGATGACTACGTTGCTGTCGGCCATGCTGCTGCTGGCGCTGACCGGCTGGGCGGCCGTTACGACCATGGCGTTGATCAACACGCTGATCCAGTCGGTGGTACCGGATGCGTTGCGCGGGCGGGTGATGAGCGTTTTCACACTCGTGTTGTTGGGTCTCAGTCCACTCGGTGGGCTGGCGGCAGGCGCGATTGCTGAGGTGGTGGGCAACGTGCCGCTGGTGGTAACGTTGAGTGGCATCATCACTGCGGGCATGACGATTGGCATTCTCGTGCGTTCTCCGCAGGTTCTGGCTGAAACGTCCAGGTCAATACCAGGACGGTAATACCAATCTGATTTCACCCCCGCCAAAACGACGCCTCCGCCTGTTGGCGGGTGGCCGGGTGGGAACCGGGGCTGACCTGCGCTGGAACCACGAATGACACGAATAACACGAACAACACGAATTTTTGCAAAATGAACATCGGATTGGTATCAGCGCAATGTCCCTCCTGACCACCCCACCTGAACGGTTACGGTAATAACGAGGCATAGCGAAGATGCGGCACTACCGCATCTTCGCTATGCTGCAAGGAACAGATCAGTTTGGAACAAGGTGCAAGTCTTCGAGTTGCCAATAGATTTGCGGTGCCTGCACATAGACTGGAAGGTTACGTGTCTGTGCATCTTCCTTGAAGGCAGCCTGCACCACAGCACGACTGACATCTATGAGATAGACCTTATCATGATCTACAACAGATTTATAGGCCCTGGCTGGAATAGTTGCGCGAACCTCAATCCACCCAGGCATGTCGCCGGGAGAGCGTTGCTGTATGTCGTTCAACGCAAAATTCAAAAAGTCCTGTGGTATTAAGGTATTATCGACTGGCGACCCGATGATAGTAATACGCTGATCTTGCTCATCAACAAAGCGGAGTGTATAACTCGAAACAGTCAGGTTATAAGTTGCAACAAACTCTTCAAACACCGCCTGAGTGAGTGGGTGGCGAAACACAATTGTCGCATCGAGTGACAATACATTAGCGGAAACAAGTTCGCTGGCGAGTTCTTGTTGTGTTCGTGCGAAATCCTCAACTTGTGCTGCTGTGTCGAGAGAATACGTGACATCAGCGACGATTCGCCCTTCAGTCCGATCGACTGCCGCACGATATTGCCAGCTACCGCGTTGCCCTTGACGTTCGATTGAAGGTTCCTGGTTACTGATCGGAGCAGCAAATCCGTTGATCATTCCGAATCCGAACAAGAGAAGTATGAGCGCCAATGTGAATAAAACAAGGTTGAAATTTTTCATTATACTGTAGCTCCTTGAGTTAAGAGGTTGTGATAGTTAACAAACACCGTTCGCAGGGGCATACGTCGTATCAGGATCAATGCACACCTTCCCATGGAAGTCAGAGAAATCATGGCCTCCATACCAATTAGTTGCATAACTATCGAGGCCAATTTGACCCGTCGCCTTTGAAACAGTAGTGCCGTTGTACCCGGTGTCCCTATAGAGGCTGTCCAGTATTCGATTCAGTAAGATCTGGTTACACACAATAGATTACAGCATCCCGAAAAGGGTGGCCTTACACGGAGGCGCAAAGGAGCGGTGAACCATACCTAAAAATTTATTTTTGGGACTGAGAGTTTCTTGCAGATGGAAAGGATTCACTATCCTTGCACTTTTAACCAGCGCTAGGCGGCCAACTGGCGGAACAGCGTCGCGGTGGTCTCGCCGGCACGAAACTGTCGCTGCATCCAGGTGATGCGATGGGCCCAGTGGACACACTGCACCTCACGCTGCGCGTCCCCAATCGTGACGTGGCGCTGCCGTTCCTGTCGCAGCCGGGCGCG
>Ga0308419_1000630_pt1 | contig 24948 bp, 15 predicted proteins | sample HotsprSampleMS50_FD_203674 | JGI IMG/M metagenome (GOLD analysis project Ga0308419, IMG submission 203674) | Hot spring phototrophic mat microbial communities from Mushroom Spring, Yellowstone National Park, Wyoming, United States - 20090730_MS50 ... | reverse complement strand
GCGTCTCCGCGTGCGGGGTACCCGGCACGACCGTGGGCACGCCGGAGCCGTGCCCTACAGCGGGCGGCGCGGCGCGCGGGCCTGGGAGCGCGTCCCTCCGGGGCACAGGCGCGGGGAGGCATCCTCGTGACGGACGGCGTCTCCGCGTGCGGGGTACCCGGCCTGACCGTGGGCACGCCGGAGCCGTGCCCTACAGCGGGCGGCGCGGGGCGGGGCGCGGGCGCAAGACGACGGAGCGCGTCCCTCCGGGGCGCGGGCGGGGAGGCATCCTCGCGACGGACGGCGTCTCCGCGTGCGGGGTACCCGGCCTGACCGTGGGCACGCCGGAGCCGTGCCCTACAGCGGGCGGCGCGGGGCGGGGCGCGGGCGCAAGACGACGGAGCGCGTCCCTCCGGGGCGCGGGGCGCGGGCGTGAATGAAGGAGCGCGTTCTGAATCCTGGTATCGTGGTATAGTAGGTATAGTAGTTAGCATGAGCAGCAAGATGCATTCCCAACCAACGCCGGCCCGATCCGGCTATCGTATGCCCGCCGAGTGGGATCTGCACCAGGCGACATGGCTCTCCTGGCCGCATAATCCTGCGACGTGGCCGGGCAAGCTCGATCGCATTCTGCCGGTGTATGCCCGGATGGTTGCCGTGCTGGCACGCTCGGAGACGGTGCATATTAATGTGGCCGACGCAGCGATGGAAGCACAGGCACGGGCGCTATTACAGGCTGCAGGTGCCCAGGGAGATATTCGGTTTCATCACTTTCCCACCAACGATGCCTGGTGCCGCGATCACGGTGCGATCTTTGTGTGCCGTCAGGATAGCGTGGCCCCAGCGTTAGCCGCAATCGACTGGGGCTACAATGCCTGGGGCAATAAATATCCACCCTTCGACCTTGACAATCAGATTCCGGCAAGGATGGCCGAGGTACTGGGCGTACCGCGTATTGAAGGAGGGATGATCCTCGAAGGCGGCTCGATTGATGTCAATGGCGCAGGATTGTTGTTGACCAGTGAAGCCTGTCTACTCAACCCTAACCGCAATCCACATCTGCGCCGCGAACAGATTGAGCAACGTCTCTGCGATTATCTAGGAGTGGAAAAGATCCTCTGGCTCGGCGACGGGATAGTGGGCGATGATACTGATGGCCATGTGGATGACCTGGCGCGGTTTGTAGCACCCGATACGATTGTTACGGTAGTGGAAGAAGACCCGTCGGACGCAAACTACGCAATTTTACAAGACAATCTTGCGCGCCTGCAAGCTATGCGTGACCTGCATGATCAGCCGCTGCGGATCGTGCCACTGCCCATGCCGCCAGCGATTGTCTATCAGGGCCAGCGTCTACCAGCCAGTTATGCCAACTTCTATATAGCCAACCGGGTGGTGCTGGTTCCGTGCTTCAACCATCCCAACGATCAGCGGGCGCAGCAGATCTTACAGGAATGGTTTCCTGAGCGCGAGGTGGTGGGGTTGGACTGCACCGAACTGATCTGGGGCCTGGGTGCGTTCCACTGTTTAACCCAACAGGTACCTGCCTGTAGCACTGGCCCTCAGTCATCCGACCAGTTAATCTCAACGTACACATCCGTACCGATAATATGCACCGGGTAGGTGTCAATACGTAAACCGATCGGCGGAATAATACTTTTGCCTGTGCGCACATCGTATGTCCAGCCATGCCAGGGGCAGGTCACTGTCGCAGCAATCAGGACACCGTTGGACAACGGCCCACCCTCGTGGCGGCAGGTATCGCTAAAGGCGTAGACCACCCCATCCACATTGGCAAGCGCTATCGGCAGACCGTCAACCATCACACAGCGCATCTGGCCAGGTTCGAGATCTGCCGTTGCCGCTACGCGCACAAGCTCAGATACCATCTGTGGTTCACCAGCATTCTATGGAGTGAGCGACCAGGCACGAAAGTTGTCAAACGCTACGGTGGCGGGCACAGTTGTACCGCTGTTCGCTGCAACCCCGGTTGTGCCAGACTGTAAGTCGAGGTCGATCCACTCCCCCACATGCATAGAATTGATATACACCTGAATAGAACCCGTCGTAGCATCGCGAATAACGAGCAGACGATTGGCACGGCCATCCTGGTAAATTGCGGGATGCGGTGTCCACTCCTGAATAAAGCTTTGTGTATCGTTGATATTTTTGCGCAGAGCATAGGCACCGCTGGCATCAATCAATAGGACATAATACCCGGCCTCACTATTGTTAAAAAGCAGGCCACCACTGATGTCATCAGTGCTTATAATTGTAACATCTGCTTCGATAACGAAATTAGATACCTCCTCACTCATAAATGTGATTGCAATGGTCTCAGGTTGTGTAACTTCAATGTGGTATGTGCCGTCAACAACACGATAGTCGGCCCAATCGCGGGTATCATTCCAGTTACCACCATCTGCCGCAGCAAAATTCTCGGTTGCGATCAGGTTGCCTGTCCAGTTATCGGCGCGAACATAACCATCGAGTGACCAGATCAAGAAGTTGGAAACCTGTGTGACCGCATCCGGAATTTCGCTATTTTGCAAAAATCCAGTGGCGACACCCACATCACCAGCCTCGATCTTATCAGATAGATCAAGGCTTGAAGTAACAGACACATCATTGACAGAGAGCGTAGCGCTACCTTGATTCACTTCTAGCCGTAGCCAGTTTGTGGCATTGCCGTCGGTACGTACGTTTGTCAACGCTCCACTGTCTATCTGTTTGAATTCACCCGCACTACGCAGGATCAAGATCCAGCGTTGATCAGACGTCACCATGAGGCGATAGGCTTCATCACTGCCGGTATCGCGGAACAAGAAACCGTAGTCCCAATTGCCTTCAGTCGGGCTATAGGGATTGGTAAACTCTGCTTCGACAATAAAATTCGTTAGACTGAGGCCAGCCTTATACGACTCGATAAAGTCATCATCGTCATGCACCAGCGGGATGTTCAGGGTGGTATACACAAACTGTGGTTGCCCATCAGCGCTGCTATCACCCACCAACGGTGGAGAAGTAAACGGTTCGGCGTCCACTGGTGTTTCGGTTCCAAAGGGAAAAATGGCCGCTGGCGTCGTGTCAGGCGTAACGAGAACTGGCGGTTCATCTGGAACGAAACCGGCAAAGAAAAACAGGCTCCCAATACCACACGCCATGAGCAGCACGAACACACCGCAGCCAATCCCAATCCACTTGAGTCCCGATCCCTGTCGTTTTGCTGATGGTAGAGCCGGAGTGGCTGATGGTAGAGCCGGAGTGGCGGGCGGAGTAAACATTTCAGCAGACGAAGGATGGGGTATGTCGCTCCCATCCCTGTGCGTGACTACTGTGTCACCGGTTACAGGCGTCCCTGGTGGATGGGGATAGGGAGCGGGCGACGCGGGTGGTATACTCCTCGGAGGGGTGACAATGGTAGGCGGTACCCCTGGTTGCTGTGGTGCTGTGTGCGGTGCAGAGGGACGCGATACCACAAAGGTCGCCTGATTGTCTGCCGCCTGCATGCTCGCTACCAACGCCTCGAGCATCTCACCCGCACGCTGGTAACGCCGGGCTGGTTCGCGATCCAGTGCTTTCAGCAGCACCGCTTCGACCGCTGGCGACAGATCGGGCCGAAAGGTGCGCGGCGGCTTCGGCGGCTCGATCAGCCGGGCATACAGCATGCCGAGAGTCGATTCGGCCTCAAACGGCAGCACATTGGTCAACATCTGATAGATCACAATCCCCAACGCATAGATATCGGTCGGGGCACCAATATTACCGACACCGCGGGCCTGCTCCGGTGACATATAGTCCGGCGTGCCCATAATCATGCCGGTTGCGGTGAGACCACCGTTACCTCCAACGGTGCGTGCCAGCCCAAAATCGGTCAAGAAGATCGAGCCGGTACGGGAGACCATGATGTTGGAGGGCTTAATATCACGGTGAATGACGCCCTGACTATGGGCATAGTCCAATGCTGCCACCACGGGCGCAATCAGGTTGATCACCCGCTGAAGAGGCATCTGCCCTTCGCGCTGCATAATATCGCGCAGGGTTTCACCCTCAATGTAGCGCATGATGATGTAGTGCAACGAATCTCGCTCGCCGATTTCATAGATACTGATGATAGCCGGATGCTCAAGCTGAGCTGCGCTACGAGCTTCGCGCTTGAAGCGAGCCACATAGCTCTCATCATAAGTAAACTGAGGGGGCAACACTTTCATTGCCACAATTCGATTGAGGCTCACCTGGCGGGCTTTGTAGACCACACCCATTGCGCCGCGACCCAGTTCGGCCAGAATTTCAAAGTCGCCCAGCGTACGTCCAATCAGATTCATCTGTGACATATTCTTGCTTTTCTGTTATCAACTATCAACCCTGGGTTTGATTCTACCACTTTATTAAAGATTCCGTGCCCAATCAATGAACGTATAACGTATGCCGCGCAATGACCTGTCTGGCGAAGGGGGAGGCTTTTTGGGAACGAAGCTCTCCTATAGCGGAGAGTGATCTACGCTGGTTGTTGGAGCGGGTTCGGAACTTGCCCTTACCACTGTTGGGGCGGGGGCGACCCCGCCCGTTACGCAGTATCTATCTATGAAGAACGGGTGTGCCGCATCTCGGTACCAATGCCGAGGGTTGGCACCAGAAAGGACGTTTGTGCCACAACGTTGTCACTTCTGGGTGGTAATAGCGCTAGCTCGTTTCGTGGACATCGCCGCCGTACGGTTATGGATACCCGCAGTACCCACGCCACGGAAGCGTAACTCATATTGATCGAAAATCGGCACATTGCGCTGATCCAGCAGTTCATTCCCGCTACAGTCCAGCAAGCGAATATCATACTCGCCCGGCGGGATGTCGAAAGAACGCGTATTTCCAGGCGGAATGGTCTCGGCTGGATCCAGACGATCAGGCCCCCATGTATCTTCGGTGATAAACGAGAAGTTGACAATACAGATATCTTCCTGTGACTCATTAACAATCGTTAATCGGGCACTGGCAGATGGAGGGGGCAATGCGGGCAATGGCACATTGGACACCATAATTGGTACCGCTGCCACATGGTTACTCCATTGTCCGAGAAAGAAGAAGATGTAGAGGCCCGGTCTATTGCGAAACTGATTGACCTGGAACCGGGGTAATAACCCTTCGTTCGTAAGCGCCAACCCTCTCGCATCGGCTACCAATTCACTTCTGCCGCTCGGTTGTCCATCGGGTGCGGTGACGGTGAGAACAACCGGTTCACCAGCGCTAAAGCCCCCCGTTAACACGCCCAGAAAGTCAATACCGGGGGTGGCACAAGTGGTCGGATCGCCAATTACGTCCCGATTCTCGTTAATCGGGGCCGCAGCACCATTAGCGGGCGGTGGCAGGTTATAGCAAGGATGAAACGTGGACGTGAGCGATGGGGTACGTTCGGGATCGATGACATTAAAATAGGTGATGGCCCGTGCATCATCCTGACCTTGAAAAATAAAATACAGCCGGTTGCCCAGTTCACGGGGTATCGCGCCAAGTGGCAGAATCATACCGCCTGTTTCGTCCGGGGTAAAGATAAAATCGTCAAACTCCTCTGGTGGGAGAACGAAACCGCCATCAAGCACGGCCCATATCCGCACCAGGGAGTCTGGTGGAAACCCGGTAATGCGAATACTCGTCTCAACGCCGCGTATCAGGCAGTTACTGGGGCTAATCGCTGCATTGACCGGAGGGGGAATACTGGCGCACAGATCCAGCGCACCGAGCCGCCCCAATTGGACACCGACACCGGGCGTGATCTGAAATCGGGCACGCTCAAACCACTGAATGGTGTAAACCTTGCCATCTTCGATCATTTCCTCGAAGGGATCGCTGAGCGGCATACCGATCAACTCCATCCCGCCCGATGCGCGCCAGGCCCGGAGCATCTCCCCACAAATATTGTGGCCGGTCGCCTCAAAAAACTCACACCCTGGCTGGGGCGCGCTTTTGGGGAAGTTAAACCAGTCACGGCCCTGCTGGGACAGCACATCCGCTCCCAGACGGCCGACCTTCACCGAGCCATCCGGGTGTAGTTCTAAGCGATTGCGCTCGAACTGCTGGGCCTGCACCATGACGCCGGGCACAAAGCCTGGCACCTGGCTGGGCGTTAGCAGGCCTACGTAGGTGGCCTGTTGCGGCGAAAGTGGATAGCCAAACACCGGCAGGCCGCCATTCCGTTGCCAGAAGTTGAGAATGGGGCCGGAAATACAAAAGCCAGTTTGTTCAAAACACTGCTCATTCGTCTGCGCATGGCTGATTGGCACTGCTGGCCAGACTGCCAGCAGCAGACTGAGAACGAAACTCATCATTGTTAAGCGGGACAACACTTTGAGCATACAACCTCCCTGGATTCTGATTCGGCTAGCTACGTAGCATACGATCTCCATTTCCGACGCACGTGTTTCTTTTGTGGTACCTCACACACCAGGAGATGAGTGAACATGTACTTTCCAACGACAACCGATGGCCCTCTTGCCGTCGGTTCTACGATCGCGCTTGCGTCGTCGTTTTTTGCGTTCCGTGGGATTGAACTCCTAATCCAACCCTGGCGTGGGTGGCGGCGGCGGTGGCGGTGGTTGTGGTTGTGGCTGTGGTTGTGGCGGCGGTTGCGGCTGTGGTTGCGGCTGTGGTTGCGGCTGCGGCTGCACCGGCCGTGGCACAGCAGTCGGCACCAGCGTAGGTTCCGGTGGCACATTCTCGTTGTCCACCAACCAGCGCTCGATCCACCAGATCTGCCCAATCAGCCCCTGTTCGCTAGCAGTGGGATCACTGCTGCTGCGAATGCGCGCCTGATACCATCCCGCCTCATCATCACGTACAATCTCCAGTTCATCGCCATTGCGTAATCTAGCCGTTGGTTCGCTTCCGACATCGGGTGCGCTGCGCATGCGTGTGAACATATCCTCGCCTTCAGTAGCCACACGCCGTGTATAGGCATACTCGATTAAAACGCCACGTACCTCTTTGATGGCCAGGTAGTCGTGCAGGGTTAAGGTAAAGGAGAGCGGTGGGCCATCACCACGCAGTTCGACGTTATAGGTTGTATCACTCTGGGGCAGCACGGGTAAGTCGTCTGGCCCTTGCAGGCTCAAGGTCAACTCGGTAGGCGAGCGTACTTCAACCGCCTTGATCGTTGCGCGACTCCCACCTGCCCCGGCATGAATAATTGCTTCCTGGAAGCGATCAAGCTGTTGACCTGTGATCTTGATCAACAGAGGCTCCGGTGCCTGTGCGTTGAAGTAGGTCGTTAATGGTTCAACTGCGGCGATAACTGGCTCCGGTTGGCTGGTGGCAGTTGGTACAACAGTGGCGATCGTCATCGGTTCGCTGGTCGGGGTAGCCGGTGGTAGCACTACCACAGCCGGGTCAGTAGTGGGTGGGGTGGGATTGGCTACCGGATTTGTGTTACCGAATAGCGCTTGCCAGCTCAAGATGCCCCCTACCCCCACCAGTAGCACCAGCGCAACGGCGACGAGCGCGAAGATCACCGTGCGACCACGGGCCGATGCTGCTGGCGCATCCCGTGCGGACGGCTCTGCGGGGATGGGTGTAGTTACCGCTACGGCTGCTGCGCTTGATGCACGCGGTTTAGAGGTTGTCCCTGAGTTGACTTTGGCACTGTAAGAGACTGCCGCTGCCTCGGCAACGGGTGCGATCCAGTTCGCATCTCTGGAGGCAACGATTGCTGGCGTGTGTGCCACGTCGGCATGATCGGCGCTATCTGGCAGAGGCAACGATGGTACGGGAACACCAGTTGGGGGTGTTAACACCGTGGGGCCAGTCTCAGCCATATACATTGCTGCCGCGCTGCTATCATTCCTGACGGGAATAGATGTACCACCGGGCGGTGTCGAAACGGGGCGGGCCTGGGTATCCAACGCTGATGATGCTGGTGGTTGTGGCTGGTTGTCAGAGACGGCAGGAGCATAATGGTCGATCATGGTGGACAAGCCTGACCAACCCGATGACTGCATTGAGGCGACCAGAGCGTCGATCAGTTCTCCCGCTCGGCGGTAGCGCTGCTCTGGTTCGCGGGCCAGCGCTTTCAAAAGCACGTCCTGCACCGCTTCAGGCATATCCTGTCGCAGTTCACGGGGTGGACGGGGGAGTTCCATCAGTCGGGCATGCAACAGGCCCATCGTACTCTCGGCCTCAAAGGGCAGCCCGTTCGTCAGCATTTGATAGACAACAATCCCCAGCGCATAAATGTCGGTCGAGGCACCGATGTTGGTCAGACCGCGGGCCTGTTCGGGTGACATATAGTCCGGTGTGCCCATAATCATCCCCGTTGCGGTAATCCCGCTGCTCCCGCCGAGCGCACGCGCCAGACCAAAATCGGCCAGATAGACCATGCCGCTATGGGCCACCATAATGTTCGAGGGCTTAATATCGCGGTGAATAAATGCTTGATCATGAGCATAGTCCAGAGCCGATGCAACCGGTCGGATCAGGCTGATCACCCGTTGAATGCTCATCGCGCCTTCATTCTGGATGATCTCGCGCAGGGTGCTGCCCTGGATGTAGCGCATGATGATATAGTGCAGGTAATCTTTTTCACCTACTTCATAGATCGGAATAATATGCGGATGCTCTAACTGGGCTGCACTCTCGGCTTCACGCCTGAAGCGGGCAATATAGCTTTCATCAAAAGTGAACTGAGGGGGCAACACTTTCATGGCTACAATGCGTTTCAAACTGAGCTGCCGCGCCTTATAGACCACGCCCATTGCACCGCGACCCAATTCGGAGATAATTTCAAAATCTCCCAGGGTACTGCCCAGTAAGTTCAACCGCGACATAGCCTGCTCCCTTACGTAGCGCTACAACGGATGGTTCAAACCGATCCCCAGACACCCGTACGGATGCGTGCGGATGCAGAGCCTGACAACTACACCTGGCGATCCTGTTGCTTGAGCAGGAAAGCCGTAATGCCTAACCCGACGACCAGAAATGCCAACAACACGCCCCATGCGGTGAGCAGATGTTCAGCCGTATGGGTAAAAGCACCGGGAAAAGGAAAGCCCTGCGGGTCATCAATATACGTACGTAACAGGGCCGAACTCATTGTTATCGTCTCACCGCGTAGACTCTCGTTAATCTCGCACTGGGTTTTGACCACCTCACCATCCAGGACGTTGGGTAACTGGCACAGCGATGACAGCGCCGCACTGGTGCCGAAGGCATCCAGCGCCCAACGACTGACCATGAGCCGGGAGATGACATTGATCACACCCTCTTCGATCTTGAAAATGATGCCGGTAAACAGGATCTGCGGGATGAGTATCAGTGGCACCAGGCTGATAGCCTGACTGACGTTCTTTGTGGCAGCGCTGACCACCAGACCCATCGACATACCACCTAATGAGGCCAGCATCAAAGTGATAAACATTTCCAACCAGATCGGCAGCAATAACCCATCGCCTCGAGGAAATTCCACACCGGCCCCAAACATCCAGACGATCAGCAGCAGTGAGGCATTCTGCACAAACATCAATGAACTCAACACGCATACTTTGGACATAATGTAGGGAAAGATGGAGAGATTCGAGAGGCGCTCGCGCCGATAGATCTCGCGTTCTTTGGTCAGTTCGCTGGCCGAGTTGATGACTCCAAACCAGATACCGACGACCGCGAAGACAAACAGTAAATTCTGAGCGCTAATGCGCTGAATAACATCGGCTTGCATGCTGCCAACCAGCGCATCAGAGGCGGCCATCATCCACACCAGAAGCGCAATCAGCGGCGACTGTACCAGCAAGATCGTCAAGTTACGGCGATCACGCAGCATCAGATCGAGATAGCGTCGAGTCAGGATATAAAACTGGCGCCACGGCGACATACGGGGCGGGCGTTTTGCAGGGGCGTCAACCCCCTGGGTCTGCTTAACCATCGGCATAGCATGCTGTGACTGCTGGCGTTCCACCACATAGCGCCGATACTGTTCTGATCTATGGTAATGCGCTTTCCACAGGTCAACCAGGGGTGGTGGTTTATTCTGGCCAGGATTCATCGTTTGCCACTCGTAGTATTCGGCACGCAGGGTGTTCTGTACCAGTTGCTGGTATAATTCATCGCCTGGTTCGGCTTTGAGGTGGGTATAGATGTCGGCAAAACTGCCGCTGTTGACACCAAAAAAGTCCAGTGCTTCATTGGGTGGGCCAAAGTAGACCAGGTTGCCCATCTCCATAAAGACAACGTGATCGCACTGGGTAATATTATCGGTCGCGTGTGTCACCAGTAACACCGTGCGCCCACTGTCGGCCAGGCGGCGCAACGTATACATCATCTTCTTTTCGAGGCCCGGATCAAGGCCGCTGGTTGGTTCATCGAGGAAAAACAGGCTCGGATCGGCCAGCATCTCCGAGGCGATGCTCACGCGCTTGCGCTGCCCACCAGAGAGGGATTCGATCATGGTTTTGATGTGTTTACTCATTTCCACGATTTCGAGCGAGCGGTTAATCCGTTCGTTAATCTCGGACGTACTGGTGTCGGCGGGCAGGCGCAGATTGGCCGTGTATTGCAGCGCTCGATCGACGGGCAGTGGTTTATGGAGAATATCATCCTGGGGTACATAGCCTAGTACAGCGCGGTAGGAGTCGAAGTTTTTATAATAGTCGTCCCCGTTGACTTGTACTGGACTAGGGTTACCATGGGTAGCGCGATTGAAGCCACTAATGGCCTTCATCAGGGTACTCTTGCCTGCACCGCTCCCCCCCACAAGTGCCACAAACTCACGCGGGGCGATAGTCAGCGAAACATCGTTCAGGAGCTTGCGCCCATTGCTGAGCTGCAGCGTCATATTGCGTACATCAATGCGCATTCCTCCCCGGCGCTGGTCGTACTGCTGGAGCGCCAGACCGTCAAACACCAAGCGGAAAGGGCCGATCTGGATAACGTCATCTTTGCGCAGCAGATGCGGAGTGCTGATGCGTTGCCCGTTTACAAACGTACCGTTGGTGCTGTTCAGGTCGACAAGTACTGATCCCTGTGCGGTCTGGTCAAGGCGCGCGTGTTGCCAGGATATATTGGGAGCCTGGAGCGGAATATCCGAAGCGGGATTGCGTCCGATACTCAGGCTGGTCGTACCACCTGGCTGAGCACCACCGATTACAATCGTGCGATCTTGCCCGGCCGGGCGACCGGCCCGGGCCGCAACCGGATCGTGAAAGGTCAGACGTACCCAGTTACCCTGGGGGTCACCCACGCGTAGAATATCACCGTCCTCTAGCTCAGCCTCAGTCACCCGCTGCTCGTTCACGAACGTGCCGTTGGTGCTCCCCAGATCACGGTAGCGCCAGCGTGTTCCGTGCCGTTCCAATCGGCCATGATGGCGAGAAGCTGGCTGGGGGAGTACAATATCATTATCGGTGCCGCGACCGACGGTAAAAGCCATACGATCCAGCACCACATCATAGGGTGATTGCCCCGGTGCCTGAATGGTCACATGAGCCGACGGTGTTCCCGATGCCGGCGCAGGTGCCGGCGGTGCTGGTGGAGCGCCCGGTGCCCCCCCGACGACCATCGTCCCAACTGCGGCCGGGTCGCTCCCGGACACTATGGTGGCCTGCGCATCGGGAGATAGTGCGACCGGCTGACGTGGGGCTTGATACGTCAGATAGACGCGGATGCCCATAGATGGATCGCCAAAATAGATCTGATCGCCATCCTGCAAAGCCTGTTTCTGAACTCGCTGCCTATTAATGAAACTACCATTGGAACTGCCCAGATCATGGTAGTACCAGACATCACCCTGTTGCTCCAGACGGGCATGGCGGCGGGAAACCGAAGCATGTTCGATCGATATATCATTCCCGTGATCACGCCCTATAGTAAATGTTGGCCGATCGAGAATGACGGTGCGTGGGGGTTGTTGTTCGAGATGAATAACAAGCTGTGCTGGGTGGCGCATTGGCCTGTGTGCGTTGCCTGGAGATGTAGTTACTTGCATATGTTCGGGTTTCCCTGTTACGAACTAGCCCGGTGCCCTGCCTGGAGATACCCAGGCAGAACATCGCAGTTTACCTTGCTGCTCGAATTAGCTCATCTGCAATTGTTCAGCGACCTTGATAATCTCGTCTTCGCCAAACCCATTGCCACGAATCACATACAAAAAGTCCCCCTGGCGCATTGACACTGAAGCCTGACGCTCGCCGATAACAAGGACAAGCGCCTCGACGCCGTTGATGTCGACTTTCGAGGAAGACGCGCCGGGTGGTGGGGCTAACGGCAGTTGGGCCAGCGCACTGGTCAATTGTAAGGTATCAATATACACTGCACCACTTTCGCCACCCTCACCATAGGTTTGCATGATACTAAAACCAGCCGGTGTTTCCTGCACCGACACCGTGGTTGGCGTTGTAGGCACACCTTCTGGCAGATAGCCCGGACGTGGCGCGGTAAAGCCAGCCTGACTGCTCGCCTCTTCGAGGCTTGCAACCGTGACCGGGGGGCCAAGCTCGATGACTTTAGCGTCGGCGGGCGGATCGTAGCTGAAACGCTCGGCATCAACCCCCTGGTTAACCTTCATCTCGCTCACCGTCATCGTCTGCGTACCACCAGCATCGGTGACAGTGATTATCTTGACAGGCAAGTTGGTCGCGGTATCGATCCAGATCGTCGTTTTATCATCACCAGTTAACGGGCCACTGGTTGCATCGGGGGCGGCGGTGGCTTCTATCTTGATGGTATCGAATTCACCCAGTTTTTCTTTCCCCACCACGGTTTGATTCACGGTTGGCACTGTCAGAGTTTGTAGCATCTGGTTCATCGTCGTAATGAATAACATTGGCAAGCGATACAACTGGGCGGCAGCACCCGGTGTGCCCTGTTTTGCCGTATAGACTAGCTGTTCGTCCGGGTTGTAGAAGAAACTGGTGGGCGCAAAAATAGCGACGGTACCGCCAGGCAACCCCTCGATAGTCGAGTCGATCACTTCACCTCGAAACCGGGGCGGCTCACCCGCCATTGAGCCGAGCGTCAGTGCCCCGTCCATCCAGACCTCTATGGTCAACCAACCCGCCGTAGGCTCCGTAAAATCAAACCGCACCAATCCTTCATAACTCTGGAGACCTTGAAAAGCCTGTATCGAATTTTCAGCGATTTGATCAACCGATAGATTTACGTTCCCTGTACCGGTATTATTGCCACACGCCACGAGCGCCAGGGTGATAGAGAAACATACAGCTATGGACAATATTCGACGTATCATGATCGTACATTCTCCTTATTCTCTCGTCAAGCGCAATCAGTTCGCTTGATGGTGGGTGATGATTGCCTTGTTACCTATGTACGGTGCCAGGATTGGTGTTGAACTGACACAGTGGATGCGCAAAGCGCGCAGGGTATGGCAGAGGCAATCCGTACGGCGGAGTGCAATTGCGCTGTGCCAGTCTGGCTATCGTGATATAGCTCACAATATGAAACGACCCGATTATGGGTTTCTATTCTGACAACGAGACTTCATCGGCGCAGCGAAGCCGCGCCAACCCTTCCTGCCCAGGGGATATCTTGTTGTCGTACTGGCGAGAACCATACGGGTAGAACAACCAATGCTTGCCCTTGCCAACAACATACGACCGTAATTATTCCGCAGCTCAGATCAGACATCTCACTGTCTGAGACAGTCTGTCAACTGATCGATCCGGTGTTAAGGTTCACATCAACCGTTCCAGACAAGGTATGCCACCAGAGTTCACAGGAATTATGGTCACCAATAACAATACCAGCAGTACTCCTGATAGTAGCAGAAGTAATAGTCACACCAGTAGTACCATTCACAACAAATAGACTGTGCAGGAGGGGCAAACGACAGGTGGTTAACCGAATGGGTGCTTTCCATCATACTGAGCGGCTGTGCCACCGTCAGGTCAATCGCAGGTATGCAAGAGGAGGAAAAATCAGCAGTCTCGGAGAGCGCGGTATACCGACCAGTTTCAAGCGTACCGGCTGGTACATGTGCAGAGGATTGAGCCATAGCAGGTGTTAGACTAGTTACCGCAATGATCACTAGGGTGAGTAATACAACTTTGTATCCGATGAACCCGTGCCTACAGAAAAGTTTCATTGTAGCTCCTTCGCTTTCTCTTAATCGGTTTTTATCCATATGACACGAACATATTCTTCGTACTGTATACTGATTAGTAGAAGAATATTGCCCTAATTATACTACACACAAAAGAAAAAATCTAGTATAATAATCATAAAAATGCTCGTTTGTTATGATGAAATCAACGGATTTATTAAAGAAACAAACTATAAAAGAGTTGTTTCTTACTACAACGAGACTTCACCGTAGCCGGGGCGCGGGGGCCGCAGATCCCCGCCCATGGTTCCACGAAGGGCTTTACCAGCTTCAGTGCTTTTGCTTCTTCAAAAACCATGTGTTTAATCATTATAAAACATATATATTTTCACACCTGAACCCGTGTGCCTTGCCGGTTCGAGCGGGCAACCCCGCACTCGGTAAAAGGTTCACGGTCATATCCTTCTCGGCGGACGAGATCGGGGCGGCAGTCTCGGAAGCCCCGGCGTAACCCCGGGTGCTGCCAGGCCAGGGGGTTACGCTATGAGCATACGATCGGGTTGCTCCGGTTCCAGTTCCTACTGATGGGGTGGATGTAAACCATCTTTACCAGTACCACTTAAAACACCACGTGTCGTCAACTACTTCTGGGCTACCTTCTTGCCGCGCTGAGCGGCGCTGGCGGTACCGCGCCCACGTGGTGGCTTCTGCTGCTGAGAGCTGGCCGGGACACCCCGCCGCTTGCCGGTCGCCGGTGCATCTGCGACTGGAGCGGTGGCAGGAACATTCGCCTGCGTGGTGACAACGCTGACCCGTTCGGCTGCATCCGCGTCGCTTTCATTGCGCCCATGGCAATATTTGTATTTCTTGCCGCTGCCGCAGGGACACGGGTCGTTGCGCCCAACTTTGGGCAGTTTGCGTCGCAATGTCTGCCCCTTCGCTGGCCCATTACTGCCACCAGCGGCTCTTGTGCGCGCCGCCTGTGCCAATTCATAGCCAGCGCGGGCGGCCTGATCACGGCGCACCTGCTCGGCCTGATAATCGGCGATCTGCCTGGAGTAGGTGGGCAACTGCCGGAAGAAATTGCGTACTATATTCTGATCGATGTTGTCCAGCAGCTCGCGGAACATGCGATAGCCTTCGGTCTGGTATTGCACCAGCGGATCACGCTGGCCAATCGCCTGCAGGCCAATACCCTGACGCATATCCTCCATCGCGGTCAAATACTGCTGCCACTCGGAGTCAATCGTATGTAACATAAGCGAGTGCTGGTAGTGGGCCAGACTCTGTACACCGATCGCCTCGCGCCAGTAGTCCAGCGCCTGAGCGACCTGAGCGTTCAACATCTCCTCAATTGCATCGACATCAGGCTGGCGCAATACTGTGAGCAACACCGCGCGATTGTGCACCGCAATCGCATCAAAAATCTGCTTCAGATCGATCGCGGTGAGCCGTGTTCCAGCAACAAAGAGCGGTTGCAGCAACTGCCGAATGGCGTCGATTGTCTCGTGTTGCAGTTGTTCGGCTTCGGCAGGCGGCATAGTGGTGGTCATCAGCTTCAGGGCGGCCCGATAGCGCCCCAGGTAATCTTCGCGTAATTGCTCACGTATCGCTGGTGACACGTTGGCCCAGATGACATCCTGAGGGCCAGGCAGGAGTGAGGGGACAAGCGTCATAATCTCATGTGCGAGCAGTTCAATGTTGTGTCCCCGTTCCATATTGCGGCTGATCAAACCCTCCAGCCGCCGTTGGAGTTGATGATCGGCAAGCTCACCCAGTTCAACTGGATCAAGCTCACCGGCTTCGGGCAAAATGCTGCTCAACCGCCGTTGAACCAGCGGCACATTGACTTCATCGGTGGCCGGATTCAGCGCATCGTTAATCGCCTCCTGGATCTGCTGGCGCATCCAGGTATCATAGGTTTCCAGGTAGCGCTCGATCAGCGTGGCAAACTCAACGGCAAACAGGTTCTTGATATACTGCTCCAGATCATCAGCGGTTTGATCGCGCCAGAGTCGATTGATATACTGCTCGGCTTCGCTGTGGCTATAGTGTTGCAACTGTTGCTCTATGTCTTCCGGCAACACGATAAAGGCTTCCAGGTCGGTCATCAAGCGCTGGATGGAGTGCTGCTGCTGCTCGCGGGCGAGCGGTGCCAGCAACAATGGCAACGTTGCGTCGTCTGCTGCCTGCAATGCCCCCAGATCCAGAGCCACATCTGGAAAGAGGGTTTGCAACTGCTTCTGGGCCTCTTCGCGGTCGTCGGTTGCCAGAGCCCGAATGGCAGCCTGCCCTTCTGCCAGCAGTTGATCCTGATCCCGATAGCGCTGAAACAACTCGGCAATCCGGCTCTGTTCATCAGCCTCCTCCAGCACACGCCGACGCTTGCTGTAGATCACCTCACGTTGCTTGTTCATCACGTCATCATATTCAACCGTATGCTTCCGGATATCGAAGTTGAAGCCTTCGACCCGAGTCTGGGCCGACTCGATGCTCTTGTTGATAATGCCTGCCCTGATCGGTATATCTTCCTCGACCCCGAGGCGTTCCATGGCCTTCTGAATGGTATCCATACGCCCAAAACGACGCATCAACTCATCTTCTAACGAGAGGTAGAACGTCGAAGAACCGGGATCACCCTGACGACCAGCACGCCCACGCAACTGGTTATCAATGCGGCGTGCCTCGTGGCGCTCGGTGCCGATGATATGTAAGCCACCAGCGGCCTTAACCTGCTCGCGCTGCTCTTCACATTCACGCTTGATACGCAGAATGTCATCAATGTATTCGGGCTTCAAGCCAGGATTGCTACGGATCAGCGCCTGTGCGGAATCCAATTCGCCGCGTAATGTACGCTGTACCAACAACGAACGGGCCGTGTAGACCTGTCGGAAAACTTTGTCGGCCAGGAATTCGGCGCGTCCCTGGGGTGTGGCACTGCGATAGGTGTTCAGCTCACTATACCGGCGCCAGATTTCGGCAATATGCTCCTCGCGCAACCAGTCAGTAGCCTGAACAAGGGCATGCGCTTCGCTCAAGCGCTGCTGCACCACCGCATCCACCAGGGCAATGTTCTGGTTATACTGGTCAGGATGATCGCCCAATACAGCACGCATAAGAAAGATGTGCAGGCCCTCACGGGGATCGTCAATACGACGTAATGCCTGCTCGTACTCATCATGCAACTGGTGTAAAGCGTTGATCAACCCAGCATCGATCTGGCTCTGCTGTGCCGCCATTTTCGGCGATTTCTGGTTATCAAAGAGCCGCTGTGCCAGTTCGCCAATCTCGGCGCGGGTTACGCCATGTTCTTCAAGATAACGGCCCGCCAGTGCTTCAGGGTTGCCGCCCAGCAAAATATCAGTACCGCGACCGGCCATGTTGGTGGCGATGGTGACTGCCCCCGGTTGCCCGGCCTGAGCAATAATACGTGCTTCATCGGCATTCTGCCTGGCATTGAGTACCTGATGCTTGATCTTCTCACGCGTGAGCAACGCACTCAAGCGCTCCGAGGTCTCGATCGAGGTGGTACCAACCAGAACTGGTTGCCCTTTCGTCGAGCGTTCACGGATCTCGGTAATGAGTGCCCGGAATTTGGCATTTTCCGTGCGATAAATCAGATCGCTATTATCCACGCGAATAACGGGACGATTGGTGGGAATTATGGTTACTTCGCGGTTGTAGATCCTGGCAAACTCCTCTTTTTCTGTGGCTGCCGTTCCGGTCATACCGGCCAGCTTGGTATACATACGGAAGTAGTTCTGGAAGGTGATGGTAGCATAGGTGACAGTCTCATTCTGCACACGCACGCCTTCTTTGGCTTCCACTGCCTGGTGCAGACCGTCGCTCCAGCGGCGACCGGGCATCAGCCGCCCGGTGAACTCATCAACAATAATCACTTCACCGTTCTGTACTACATAATCTTTATCGCGCTGGAACACAAACCGTGCCTTGAGGGCATTCTCCAGGTAGTGGGTCAGAGCGCTGTGTTGCGGGTCATACACACTCTCGCCTTCGCCCAGTTCTTCTAGTTGACGTTCGACCTTTTCCAGACCTTCCTCAGTAATCACCACTGTGCGTGAGCGCGGATCGATCAGCACGTCACCATCGGGTACTGCTCCCTTCTTTACCTCGTCGGGCGTGACGCGCCCGGCCCGCAGGGATTTAACGATCTGCGCAAAGCGGGCATACTGATCACTTGAACGGCTAGCAGGGCCACTGATGATCAGCGGGGTACGCGCCTCATCAATCAAGATATTGTCCACTTCATCCACGATAGCATAGTGCTGGCCTCGTTGGACAACGAGTTGGAGTGAGTTGACCATATTATCCCGTAGGTAGTCGAAACCGAATTCGTTATTCGTTCCGTAGGTAATATCAGCAGCGTAGGCTTCTTTTCGATTGCAAGGCCGCCAGTGTACCAGACGCTCGTCATCGAGAGGCGCATTCGGATCGACATACTCCGGATCGAAGAGGGCGGAATAGTTGTGGGCAATGAAACCAACGCGCATATCCAGCAGATGATAGATCGGCCCCATCCAGCCCGCATCACGCCGGGCCAGGTAGTCATTGACCGTAATCAGGTAACTGCCTTTGCCTTCAAGGGCATTGAGATAGAGCGCCAGCGTTGCCACCAGCGTCTTGCCTTCACCCGTCTTCATCTCCGCAATGCGACCCTCATGCAAGACGATGCCGCCAATCAACTGCACATCGTAGTGACGTAAGCCGATGGTGCGCCGCGAGGCTTCACGCACGGCGGCAAAGGCTTCGGGCAGCAGATCGTCCAGCGTTTCACCGGCCGCCAGTCGTTTGCGAAACAGGCCGGTTCGGGCGCGTAATTCGTCATCTGAGAAGTGCTGATAGGTGTCTTCGAGCGCGTTAATCGCGTCTACCTGCGGTTGATATTTCCGCCGGACTTTGTCCTCATTATCACCAAAAATCTTCTTCAAGAAGTTCAACATCTGGAGCATCTCCTATAAACCAGAACAACCGCAGGAACCTTGCCCCGGTATCAACGAGGAGCAGAGGACATAGCCAACGAAGCGGAAATGGGTACGGCTCAGGCGGCGAATGCCTGATGTTCTCTGCGTTTCTGCGGTGGAATATACGGTTATCGTCCCTGGCATTATACCCGACGCAAGAGCTGGTTGGCAATGTTGCTATGCAGCGGCGTGCGGTAGCCTGACCCGTGCCTACAGCCTGTGGCAGCAACGCAGGCCCGGCTGAAGCCGGAACACCGGTCGTTTGCGGATGCGGGCTGAGAGGGTGGAACGTTTATATACCAGGGAAAGATCCCCCAGAGTCCCGGCTTGAGGCGGGTGGGCGCTCGGATAGGATCGCCGCATACACATCGAAGGTTTGCCGGGCAGTTTGTTGCCAGGAGAAGCGCTGCGCCTGACGCAGTCCCTGCTCGTGCAGATAGGCCCGCATGGCCGGGTTGTGTAATAGGCACTCGATGGCCTCCGCCAGTTCGATAAAGTTGAAAGGATCGACGGTCAGGGCAGCATTGCCCACCACTTCGGGCAGGCTGCTCGTATAGGCGCAGACGACCGGTGTACCACAGGCCATCGCTTCTAGCGGAGGCAGGCCAAAGCCTTCGTAGTACGAGGGGAAAACGAATAGCTCGGCCCCACTGTAGAGCGCGGGCAGGTCGGCTTCAGGTACATTGGGCAAAAAGGTGACGCTCGTGGTCAGACCACGCTCAGTCACTATGCGCTGGACGGAAGGATAGCGTGGATCGTAGTGGCCGGCGATCACTAGGCGTGGGGCGGGCGATGGACGAGTCGCGGCAGTCGCACACACCCGTTCCCAGGCGTGGATGAGCCGTTCCAGGTTCTTATGCGGTTTGTTCGCACCCACGTACAACACATAGGGCGCTGTAAGGCCATAACGGTGGCATAGTGCTGCGATTGTCTCGGCGCTCTGCGGGCGAAAGCGCTCGTCAGCGGCTTCGGGCGTGACGGCAATGCGTGCATGCGGTATGCGATAGTAATAGGCAATATCATCGCGAGCATTGTGCGAGACGGTGATGATCCGTGTGGCTGTGCGGACAGCCAGACGCATGGCAATCCGAAACAGACGGCGGGCATGCGGCGTGAGTGTGTGCGGAAACTGCCAGCCGATCAAATCGTGGATGGTGACAACGGTTGGGCAAGACAGGCCCAAATAGGGCTTGAGGTAGTAGGGTGAGTGCAGCAGGTCGATCCGCAACGCCCGTGCCATGCGAGGGATCTGGATCTGCTCGGCCAGCGTGAAGGGACGGGCGGTGGTAGCGATCAAGTCAACGTGTGGCAGGCGGCGGAGTGCGTCCAGATTATGACGTGTGTTAGGCAGTGCCGGGTTGTATAGCAGCGTGAGTCTGTACCCGTGATCCAGTGCGGCCAGTGCCGACACCAGATTGGCGACATAGCGCCCGATGCCGGGGAAGTGGTCACAGATATAGCGTGCGTCAAGGCCGATGTTCATACTATGATAGGGACTCCCAAACGATACCTCGCGTCCTTGCGTCCTTGCCTCTTCGCCGTCCCACGGTCGCCTGGTTTAAAGCAGCCTGGGCGCAAGGCGGAAAACAGATCGTTCTGTCTATCCTACGCATACCCTTTTCGTCCAGGCAACATATCATGTCTCACCATTCTCCTGTTGTGCACTTTCCGCTTTGTGCTTTGCGCTTAGAAGCTTTCCGCCGGGCCTTTGTATAAAAAACAGAGCATCCTCATTAGCACGTCTCACGCTTCATGCGGGCCGCTCATGATGCGATAGATATTGTAATAGCTCCGGGCGAGGCTGGCCTGGGTGTAGTGTGCCAGTACACGTTCGCGGCCCTTCTGTCCCAATGTGCGGCGCTGCTCGGGATCATGCATCAGGGTGAGTAGGGCTACACGCAACGCCCCCACGTCCTGCTCTGGCACTACCAGTCCCGCGTCGCCAATCACGTGGGGGATCTCGCCCGACGATGAACCAACCACCGGCACAGCACAGCTCATCGCCTCGATCAATATCCGCCCGAACTGCTCTTTCCAGGTCGGCGTGGTATGCGAGGGCAGCACCAGCACATCAAGCTGGCGCAGGACGTTCGGTACCTCGGTGCTAGCAACGGCGGGCAGCAGTTCCACCCGTTCGTTCAACCCCAACGTGCTGACCCGCTCAATGATTGCTTGGCGTAGCGTGCCGTTCCCCACCAGCCGTAACCGGGCCGGTTCGGGTAAGCCAGCCAGCGCCTCAACGAGATCGAGAATACCCTTGGCTGCGACCAATCGCCCGACATAACCGATCACGAAGGGCGATGCGGCATCATTGGTTGCGCCCGAATCAGCCGGACTGAACAGATCTGGATCGACGCCAAACTGGGGCAGCACTGTGATTGGCCCGCGATAGCCATGCCGCCGCAAGATCGCAGCCGCTTCCTGATTACCAGCAATTGCATAGACAGCGTGGCGGAAGGCATAGCGCTCGAACCAGTTGAACGGCGGCGGATAGCGGCGGTCGATATTGGCCCAGTTGAAAAAACAGCACTGTGCACCAACCGCTCGACCGGCCCGCAGTGCCAGAAAGGTCGCCAGGTTGAATGATTCCTCGTCAATATGTAGTACCGTCGGGCGCTCACGTTCGAGCACGCGCCGCAGAGCTGGATAGAAATGCACGTGATGCTGGCCGTTGAGCAGCATGGGGAGTTGTTCTAGCCGATAGCCACGCGTATAGCGACGCTCCAGCACAAGGCGGCCCACACCCGGTTCACGCCAGCAGGGTGGCACCAGCGCCGTCAGTTCGATATTCGGTAGCCGCGCCAGTTCCTCCAGCTTCTTCTGGTACGCACCCACCACCAGCGCCTTGGAGAGCATCACAACTTTCACGCTGCATGCTCAGGGGTTGGTAGACCCAGATCGGGCGGGAAGTCAGGTTTATTGGGTGGAAACGGATCAAGAAACCGTTGAAACTCCAGGCGATAGCCGTCTGGATCGCGGGCAAAAAAGTGATACACGCGATACTGCGCATTCTGGCAGGGTGGCTGCTCCACTGTCACCCCTTGCGCCTTGAGTCGCGTATACCAATCATCAACATTATCGCACACGAGCGTCAGGATGACCCATCCATCCGGGGGTGGTGCTATGTGTTGATGCTGGCAAAAGCCCAGATAGCCCGCCTGCGCCACCTGATAGATGCGGCATGTGCCCTGATCCAGCGTCAGCGGCAGCAGAATGATCATCTCATAGAAATGGGCGCACGCTGTAAGATCGGCTGTGGGCAAAAAGGTAATCTGGGCATCAAAAACAAAATGGGTCATGCAAACTCCTTCGTTCTTATTTCTGCCTTATGTCACTTTGACCTATACCTTGCTGGAGCAACACAGGCCCGACTAAAGCCGGGATTTCCAGTCGTGCGCGTATTCGATTCATGGTTTAACCTTCATCAGGCGTCAGGAGGTCAGGGCAAAGCGTTGCCTGCATTTGAACCGCGACTAGTGGTTGAGTACCGTGATGTTGAGGGATACGTAGTGTAGTAACGACTTTAGTCGTTCCTGAGGGTGTAGAAACGACGAAAATCGTTCCTACACCCTCTGCATATTCGGTGCGGTCAACCACTAGCCATGCTTCTGCACAAATACCCTCATAAAGTCCGCCAGGGTCTGGCATCCCTCCCGGCTCATCGCATTGTAGATCGATGCTCGGATGCCACCCACCGAGCGGTGCCCCTTCAGGCCGATCATACCCGCCGCTGTCGCTTCACTCACAAAGCGCTGCTCCAGTTCGGCAGTGGGCAGGCGAAAGGTGATATTCATCAGCGAGCGGCTGTCTGGTGTGGCATGCCCCTGGTAAAACCCGGCATGCTGATCGATGACCGCATAGATCGCGGCGGCCTTCTGCTGGTTGCGTTCACCCATGGCCACCAGGCCGCCCTGCTCCTCGATCCAGCCCAGTACTAGGTTGAGCATATACACAGCAAACGTAGGCGGCGTGTTGTAGAGCGAGTCGTTCTGGGCATGCGTGCTATAGCGCAGATAGACCGGAATATGTTTTGCCGCCTGCTCCAGCCATTGTTTCTGTACGACCACCACTGTCACCCCGGCTGGGCCGAGGTTTTTCTGTGCACCGGCATAGAACAGGGCAAACCTGCTGGCTTCAAACGGGCGTGACAGAATGTCGCTGCTCATATCGGCTACCAGCGGTATCGCACCGACATCGGGCAAGGTATGCCACTGCGTGCCATAGATGGTGTTGTTAGTAGTGATGTGGACATAGGCCGGCGCGGCGCTCAGGCTAAGCTCATTCGCGCCTGGAATGCGGCAATAGTTCTCGGCGGCAGTGCTGCCCGCCACATGCACGGTTGCCGTGGGCGACAGGCTGGCAGCAACGTTCTCAGCCTCCTTCTGCGCCTTCTCTGACCACGAGCCGCTCAAGATGTAGTCGGCGACAGCTCCGGCGGGCAGGAAGTTCAGCGGCAGCATGGCAAATTGCAGACTGGCCCCACCCTGCAAGAACAACACACGGTAGTCGTCACCCAGGTTGAGCAAGCGCTTGATCCGGGTCTCGGCCTCGCTGTTGATCGCCTCGTAGGGTTTGGAGCGGTGGCTGGCCTCAAGGATTGAAATCCCCTGACCCTGGTAGTCGAGCAATTCGGCCTGCGCACGTTCGAGTACCGGTAGCGGTAGCGTGGCTGGCCCTGGATTAAAGTTGTAGACGCGGCTCATTCTTTTGTCTCCTTGTATGCAACGTTGGCCCATGTGCCCGGCCAATATATAGCGTTCAGTGTCTGGCTATAGTATAACCCAGACTCGACAAGATACCATAAGATGCCATCGGCCATTCGTTGCATGTCAGGGGCACACACCCTTCGCAGAGGGTATCTGCCAGGTTACTATGCCAGCACGTCTGGCCGGTACAGCGTAATCGCGTCACCCGTGTCATGCACCAGCGTACCGCGTGGTTGTACCGCTTCCCAGACGACTATAGTGATGTCGCCCACGGCCCCGGCGGCGTTTATCACGATCAGCAGCACCAGCAGTGGCACGACAGCCAGTGGCACTACGGCGATCAGCGCAAAGCCTACCAGGGTGATCAGCACCAACGGGGCCAGACCAACGATGAGATGCTGCGTGTGTGGCACATACCAGTTCGGTGCGGCAGCATAGGCATACAGACCTTTGAAGCCAAACACTGGTGGGTCTCGCGTGAAGATCCAGAAGAACAGGCCGTGGATCAGCTCGTGCAACACCATCTGGAAGACCACCAGCACGATCAGTGCCACACTGACCACCAGCATGTCGGTTCCTCTAAGGCTCACGGTCTGGTCGGTTTCATGTGGTCGCAACAGAGGTACGATCTGCAGCACCAGCCAGCCAGCAGCGAAAAACAGTATCACTGACGCAATATTCAGCCCGATCAGCGCGGTCTTGTTCTGCGAGAGATCGAGCGCGGCATGGCGCTGATAGTGGGGCGGTAGCGTCTGGACAGGCTGGGTCATAATGGGTGACAAAGGTTGTTCCTTTCTTTCGCTGTCATTATAGCCAGGTCTGGCGGTAACGCAAAAGTGTGTAAGCAGGGTGTCGCATATGAGATGCTTCCTGCGTCAGCATCACATGGCAGGGGCGGTGGAGCATTGCTATGCAGTGAAATGGTTCCTTTGTCAACATGCCGGGCGTTGTGCCGTACTGACACAACGCCCCGAAATATCCCTGTATGCTGCGCCCTACTCGTCATTCGAGGCTCGATTCCGGGCTGACAGGCGCACATTCGCCAGTGTCTCGCGGTAGAAGTCGTCCAGGTCAGTGGGGGCAGCGCTGTGGGGCAAGTCGCCCGCCCGCGCCCCGGCGGGACGCGCACCCAGGTTCCCCACGCCTCGCGCCCCGGAGGGACGCGCCCCGCCCCGCGCCTCGCTGTAGGGCACGGCTCCGGCGTGCCCACGGTCGGGCCGGGTACACCGCACGCGGAGACGCCGCCCGT
>Ga0308419_1000629_pt1 | contig 24977 bp, 17 predicted proteins | sample HotsprSampleMS50_FD_203674 | JGI IMG/M metagenome (GOLD analysis project Ga0308419, IMG submission 203674) | Hot spring phototrophic mat microbial communities from Mushroom Spring, Yellowstone National Park, Wyoming, United States - 20090730_MS50 ... | reverse complement strand
AGGCAGAAATTCAATTTCCACAACCTGGTCTTCATCCAGGCTGATGTCTGCGAACTTGATGCTGCAGAACTTTTTGACCGGGTCATCTGCCTGTGCCTTTTCCCTCATCTTCCGGATAAAGAACGCGGTTTGCGTGCTTTTAAAAAATACTTAAAACCAGACGGGCAGCTCATCATCGCCCATACGGCCAGCCGCCAAGAGGTTAACAGCTATCATGCCCAGCTTCCCGAGCCAATTTGCTACGACCAGCTTCCAGAAAAAAAGCAAATGATAAATCTTCTGCACAGAACCGGGTTCAAACTGCTGGAGCTTGAAGAAAGCGACGTGTATTTCCTGCGGGCTAGGCCAGCCTGAGTTTCCGGTTTCCGAGGGGCTGTGAGCCAGAGCAGATTTATAGGAGCCCGACAGGAAAGAAATTTAGCGAAAATGAGGATTGATGTTCTTTCTACTTTTCATCTGGTTTTAATCTGGCTAAATTGCTGGTAAAACTTTTCAGACGTCCTGGTTAATTTTTTGATTTTCAGGTTAACTGTTTCAGGAAAATAAATTACGCTGATGGAAAAAATCAAGCTCACCGCTTGGAAAAATAATTTTCACAAACAGCAGAATAAATGCTATTTTAAAACCTGACAACAACCCTGGATAATTTTAGAAGAAGGCATTCAGATGAAAATCTCCGCTGGCCGGGCCAGCCTCAGCCTTGACCCAAGAACCGGGCTGCTGTGTTTTCTGGCAGTGCTGGCTTTTGTAGTGGCGCTTCCAGCAGAAGCTCCTCTCTGGAAAAATGCGGGGCTTCTTTTTCTGCTGCTTGCCGCCGGGCTCGGCTTTGCCCCTCAGTTGAGGAAACTCCTTAATTGGCTTAAAAAGGTAGTATTAATTCTCATCCCCTTTATTGTTTTTCTTCTGGTGGTAACCTTATTATTTTCAAAAGAGCCGGCCAAGAAGGTTTTTTTCTACATTGCTCAAGTGGGCTTACGCAGTCTGGTGGTGGTGGCCGCGGACTTGGTCTTTATTTTAAGTCAGAGAACCGAAGACCTGCTGGCCGCCATGAGCCAGGCAAAAGTGCCGGCTGTCGTCATTCAGCTTCTAAATTCCGGTCTTCGCTACTCACATATTTTTACCAGAGAAGCAGTCAGCTCCTTCAAGGCAAAACTGGCGCGGGACAGATGTCGCCAGCCATTTTTAAAAAGGTTAAAAATTACCGGCTTAATCATAGAAAAAATTTTCTGGCGAGCGATAGACCGCAGCCAGCGGATATATGCGGCCATGCTTTCCCGGGGTTATGATGGCAATTTGTATTTTCATCGGCCATTCAGGCTGCGGGTCCTAGATGTAGTAGCGCTGACCAGTTTTCTGGCCCTGCTTTTAGCCCTGGCCTGGATATGAGGAGAAAAAAGAAGGAAGCCATTGCCTGGCACAGAAATCATTGAAGTCAATAACCTGAGCTATCGCTTTCCGGATGGAACGCTAGCGCTTCGTCAGGTTTCCCTGGTAGTCAAGGAAAAAGAACGGGTGGCTATCATGGGGCCAAATGGTGCCGGGAAATCCACATTGCTTCTCCTGCTGGATGGTCTGCTGGTGGGAGAAGGTCAGATAAAAATCCTGGGCACAGAAGTCAGGCGCCGGAATTTAAAGTTCATCAGGTCAAAAGTTGGCCTGGTTTTTCAGAATCCTGACGACCAGCTTTTTATGCCTTCTGTGCTGGATGATGTGATTTATGGTCTGTGCGCAAGGAAAAAATCCCTTGACCCGGAGGCCATAAAAAAAGCTGAGGCAATTCTGCGCCAGCTAAAAGCTGAGACCCTGGTCAACAGGTCAACTATGAGCCTCAGCTTGGGAGAAAAGAAAAAAGTTGCCCTGGCCGGAGTCCTGATCATGGAACCCGATGTGCTTCTTCTGGATGAGCCGACTTCCGGACTGGACCCGGCCGCCAGGCGCTGGCTGATAAGTTATCTTTCCGGTCTAAACCGGACGATGATTTTTGCCACCCACAACCTGGAGCTGGCCGGCAGACTGGCCCATCGGATAATTCTCCTTAATGCTGGCCGGGTGGTGGCTGACGGCCCGGCCGCGGAGATTCTCAATAACGAAAAACTTCTTCTGGATAACGGGCTTTAAAAAAGTGGGTCATACGGCTATATTGTAGATAAAAATTAGAGATTACTGCTTCCTTAAACCCAAGTTGAATCTTGGCTAACTCATTGATAATTAAGCCAATTGAGGAAATATCAACAAAATACAGAACGTTCTTCTCCGACCAACTTTTAAAACCCTTATCGCTGAGCCTTCTATTCGCTCATTGAAAATTATGATTTTCCGAGTTTACCCATTTAAAAGTCAGAAGGACCAAAAAAGTAAAGTTTAAAAAGAAAAAGGCTCTTCTGGGCTTTTGTTAATGGGTAAGAAGGTGCGGCAAAAATAACTCCGGCGGGCAGTGAGATGGGGGCAGAAGAGAGGAAAGCGTCGGGTGGCGAAAAAGTTGGGCAAGCATTGATGAGAATAGTTTGGCTAAAGGACTCAACTATTTGAAGCTGGTTTATGACCTGGGAAAGGCCAATGTAGAGCATAGTGTAGAGCATATAGATGTAGAGTATATAGCCGACGACCGCCGGAGGAAGTCTGGACGGCGGGTTTTTTAGCCTGTTTGGTCAGGCTCAGAGAGAGGAGATGGAAGCTGTCGCCACTGAAACAGAGGATTCCTGTCTGGCTTTGATTCGGGCTTAGCTTCAAACTCACTGGCCATCAATCAGGACCCGCTTAAGGCGCGTGCGATAATCAAGCGGGTTGCCGCTGAAGATAACCAGGTCTGCCTCCTTGCCTGGTTCAAGGCTGCCAATCCTGTCGGCCACACCGAAAACCTCGGCCGCGTTGATGGTGATAGCTTTGAGGGCTTCATCTTCCGGAAGACCACCCCTCACCGCCAGAGCAGCCACCAGCGGCAACTCTTCCAGCGCGCCCAGCCCGTACTGAACTTCGCTCTGCAGGATAATTTTTACTCCCGCACGGTGCAACTTAGCTGCGTTGCTCAGGTCCAGTTTTTCTGTTTCGGTTCTTTTCGGGCCTATGCCCATCGGGCCAACAACGACCGGTATTTTTCTCCTGGCAATTTCTTCTGCCAGAAGATAACCTTCTGCACAACCAATAAACACAGCCTTAAGCTTAAACTCATCCACCAGGCGAAGGGCGCCACTTATATCATCAATTCGGTAACACTCAATAAAGGCCGGCAGCTCTCCCCTGACCACCCTGGCCAGCGCTTCCAGCCTGAGGTCTCTTTTTGGTTCGCTGCTCTCGCTGGCTGCTTTTCCAGCTTTTTTAGCCTCAGTTGCTTTCTTCTGGTAAGCGTCCCATTTTTTAGCATATTCTCTGGCTTCCAGTAGTGCCTGCCTGATAACATAAACATTGCCCATGCGCGTGGAGGGCAAGCGTCCTTTTCCTCCGAAGGCTTCCTTGGGACCTTCGCCGATGGAAAACTTTACTCCAGCCGGCGCTTTTAAAATCATCTGTTCCACTGTTTTGCCTCTTAGTTTGACCACGGCGGCCTGTCCGCCGATAACCGACCTCCTTCCTGGACACACCACAGCAGAGGTGATGCCAGCTGCTCTAACCTGGGCGATTCTTTTATCAAACGGGTTTAGCCCATCGGTTACTTGAAGCTGCGCTACGTTGGGCTCAGACAGTTCCTCGTTCTCGCTGCGGCCTACCTCATCCGCTAACCCCAGGCTCGAATGAGCATCAATCAGGCCGGGCAAAACCCAGCTGTCTGGTTCCTCTATGACCTCTGCTCCAGCCGGCACTGACAAATCTTTCCCTATGGCTTTGATTTTCCCGCCCTCAATGATAATCATTCCGTTCTCCAGGGCCGGGCCAGCCATGCTCAAGATTCTGCCGGCTTTTATAACCACGGTCTTTGCCGTAATGGTAGCTTCCTCCTGACTTGAGCCGTCAGAAACGCTTAAGCCCCAAGTAGAAAGAAGTGAAGGTCCCGGGTAGCAAAAAGCAGAAAGCCCAGAAGCAGCACCCGCAAAAGAAATTTTTGTAGTAGAAGTAGAGCCAGGTCCCGTTGATGAAAAGCTTAGACAGCTCTTTCCTGCCGCCAACAAGACCGGCCCCAATGTCAAAATAGCGAATAAAGCCAGGCAAAGGCTAATTAATTTGCTTTTCTGGTATTTTTTAATCATGGCCGTTTTCCCCTTTTTGATTTTATTTTCTTACCTTAATTTCACTTACTCTCACCTTTTTTTATCGCCCATTTGCTTTCACCCACATTTCGTCCTGGGCAGTCATCCTGGTCCTTCAGTTTGAAGTTTTCTCTAGTTTTGGATTCCTGTAAACCTCCCGGCCATCAATGAATACTCTGAGCGCCTCCTGCCGAACATCAAAAAGATCTCCGCTCCAGACGACCAGGTCGGCATCTTTTCCCTTCTCCAGACTTCCTATTCGCGCTTCCAGTCCCATCAACTTGGCCGGGTTGATGGTTATGGCCCGCAGCGCCTGTTCCGGGTCCATCCCGTACTTCACGGCGATGGCCGCCTGCGTCCTCAAAAAAGGCTGCTGTACCACATCGGCATCGGTCATAATGCAGACAAAAACGCTTTTCTTAACCAGATAATCCGCCAGGTTAATGAGTTGGTTATTATCGTCATAGACAATCATCCTTGGTCCGACCACCACGGCCACGCCATCCCTGGCCAGTTCGTCTGCTACTTTGTAAGCTTCCTCAGCGTGAGCCAGCGATAATTTTTTAAATTTAAATTCCCGGTGGAGGCGCACAGCAGTCATAATATCATCCGCGGGCCCCACGTGAATGTGCACCGGAATCTTTTGTTCCAGCACCAGGAGCATGGCTTCCTTCTTCAGGTCGCGAGCCGGCGGCTGAGCCTCCGGGTTTTTCTGCTTCTCCCGTTCGTAAGCAGCAAGTGCCTTCTTGTATTCCATGGCTTCTAACATGGCCTGCCTCACAAGATAAGCCGTGCCCATCTTGGTCATGGGCATCTGGCCCTTCTGGGCATAGGCTCCTTTGTGTCCGAGGGCCATTTTCATGTCAGCCGGGAAAAGAATACACATCTCATCAACCGTTCCGCCGCGGAGCTTAAGCACTGCCGATTGCCCGCCGATGACATTGCCCGAACCAGGCCTGACTACTGCCGTGGTCACGCCTTCAGCCACGGCGTTCAAAAAATGGTTGCGGTCCGGTCCCACGCCTTCCGGGTGAATAGAATCTATTATCCGCAGCTGAGGGGTTACCGGGTCCGTCATTTCATTATCTTCTGTTACACCGCCGCTGGGGCCAAGGCCGAGGTGAGAATGAGCATCAATGAGGCCGGGCGTAATTAAGCATCCAGAGACATCAAGCACCCGGGCTCCGGCTGGAATTTCTACCCTTTCGCCAACCTCAGCAATGCGGCCGTTTTTGATGACGATAACACCCCGGTCAAAGTTCCGGCCTGAAGCGGTCAGAATTCGCGCTCCGCTGAGTACGATGATTTCATCGGCAGCGCCAGCGGAATGAGCAGCCGAAAGAGAAAGCTCTGGCAGAAAAAGTAAAACAATAAGCCCAAAAAGAAAAATTTGTAGCCTTTGCCAACTCGTTTCGGGTTTTTCCTTTTGCACCATTGCCTACGCTCCTTTATTTTAATTTTTGCCTTGTTGTTTTCTGGCCTCTCTGATTTTTGGCCTTTGTTCCTGTTTCATGCTGTTTGTCTTTTCTAGCTGATTTCAGTTTAATTGATAGGCTGTTTGATTTAAATTTTTAAAGCTAACCCTGAGACGCATCCTTTAAATCTAATCACAATCTATAATTACCATTAGGCTCAGTTTACTGAAAGCAATTTCAAGGCTTATTATGCCCTAATTTTCTGCCGCTGGCATCAATTTAATTTACAGCCTGTCAGAACGTATCGCTGAAAAAAATTCAGGCCAAGCTATGGGGGTTAATGATTGCAGAATCGCCGGACGTCATTCCTGGTCCTTTAATTTATTCATTTAATTTATGACTCATTTCCCGGACTTTATGGCTGAATAAACCTGGTCAAGCAAAGCGGGAATGTCGTCTGTGGTTTTGCCTGCTACCTCAATCGGCTTGTGGAAAATAACTTTTATCAAACCGGGGCGTGGGAAAAAATGTCCCCTCGGCATCAATTCAAAGGTGCCTTTTATGGTAACGGGAACAATCGGAGCACCGGCCGCCAGGGCCAGGAAAAATCCACCACGTTTGAAGGGCTGAAGCTCTCCCGTTCGACTGCGGGTACCCTCAGGAAAAATCAGGAAAGAGTAGCCGCGTTCCTTCATGAGCCGGGCTGCTTCGTCAATGCTGCGCTTGCCGCCGCTGGCTCTCTTGCGGTCAACCGGGATGAAGCCAACAAAGCGCATACCCGGGCCTACTACAGGAATGCGGAAGATGCTTTTTTTTAGGATGACCCGAACCAGCTTGGGAATAACATAAAAAAGAAGCGGGCCGTCCAGAAAGCTCAGGTGGTTGGCCATGAAGACGTAGCTTTGGTGCGGGTCTATGTTTTCCAGCCCCTGCACTTCGACCTTAAGAGCCAGAATCCGGCGGCTGAGGCCCATGGCCCATTTGGCCACTCTAAGAAGCGGGTCCCGAATGCCGAGCGGCCAGCACACCAGAAGCACCGGCGTTAGGAGCACCACCAGCACCACATAAAAAATCAGGAGAATTATCGTTCGTATTACCGCCATCGCCCCCAAATTTTACCACATCTGATTTAAAAAATTATTTCCTCCAGCCGAGTTACTTAATTTTTTTTTATTTCCCATTTGCTCACAGCCTTTGTTTCCTCAGATTTCTGTCAAAAATTAATATCATAAACATCTTAATATCAAGCTGTTAGATAAAATACCTAAAAAAAGCACTTGTCAGGCCAGGTGAGAGTATCATAAAATCGAGTTGGTGAATAGGGCTTATCATCCAAAATATAAGAACTTTGTCTACCTTCTGGCCGCCATTGTTTTCATAGGCACCAATCTTATTGCACTATTTATTTTTGACCGCACCCCTCACATCCATGACGAAGCTGCCTATGATTTCCAAGCCAAGATTTTTCTTCTGGGCCGACTTTACGTCCCTTCTCCCTGCGCTAAGGAATTCTTTGATTTCCCGCATGTCATAAACAACGGCCGCTGGTATTCACAGTACCCACCCGGTTTCCCGGCACTTCTGGCCATCGGATACATTTTTAAGGCCCCCTGGGTTATTAATCCCCTGTTTGCTGCTCTTACTATCATTCTTATCTTCTACCTCGGAACAGAACTTTTCGACGAAAAAACAGGCTTCTGGGCAGCCCTTTTTGCTTCACTTTCCTACTGGTTTCTTATGCTTTCTTCCACTCTAATGTCACACACATCGCATCTTTTCTTCTGCACTTTATTTTTGCTGTTTTACATCCGTGCTTTACGAAACCCTTCGCTGAAAAATGGTTTTATTAGTGGTTTCGGCTTTTTTATGGCCTTTCTCATCCGGCCTTATGAATCTATACTCTTCGCTGTCGCGCCAGCAATTTATTTATTGTTCGTATTCATAAAAGAACCAAAGAAGTATTACAAAGCTACTCTTGCCCTTGCTCTTATGGCTTTGCTGGCTGCCGGCGCTCTAATGGCTTACAACTATGGTACCACAGGGCACCCTCTAAAAATGGGTTACATTGAAAGATATGGGCCAGACCATGGGGTCGGATTCGGCAAAAAGGGGTACACCGGTATCCCTCATACTTTCCTGCGAGGAGCCAACTACGCCTGGGCCAATCTTGTCCAACTCCATCTTCATCTTTTTGGCTGGCCCATTTCCTCACTTCTTGGGGTGATAATATATTTATTTTTCCTGATCAAAGAATTTCCTAAGCACTGTTCTGACCCCTTAAAGCTTCTTCTGTTGTTTATAATTTTATCAACCTTCTTTGGCCTCATATTTTACTGGGGTTCTTTCCCAATTCTTGGCGCCAGAATGTTCTTCCATTTATTTTCAATTTTATCCTTTTTAACTGCCGCAGGTTTTATTAAACTAATAAAGGAATTATCACTATTTAAAATCTCTTCCATCAAGCCTATTCCTATCTTCCTTTTTATCTTTTTTATATTCATTTCTTATGCTTTCATGTTTAGATTACCGGCTTTTTCCAAACAATCGTTTGAAGCCTTCATTCCTGATCTCATATATCCTGATTTCATCAGCTTTAACAAAAGATTTGCAGATACAATTAGCAGCTTAGGGATAAAGAATGCCGTAATATTATTGAAACCATTGTACTTAGCACGCCCCTTCTTCCCCGATAGTGGCTGGACTGCAGGATTTATTCAAAATGACCCACTCCTTAAAAATAAGTTAATTTTTGCCCATTTTAAGCCTGATAACATAAAATATCTTGTGTCCTGCTTTCCTGAGAAAAAACTATATCTTTTTGTTTATACTATAAAAAAAGCTATGGTTTTTGAGCTTATCTTTCCTGTTAATGAATTAACACCAAAGCTGAATCTTATACCCTTACCCTTTATTCCCAATAAAATTGAGCTAATAAAACAAAACAAAGAATTTTTTTCTTATTATTCTTCTGAATTTCAAGAGTTTTTAAAAGAACTTGATAGTATATCTCCGTTTTATTTTGATTTAGGCTTTCTTGTTAAATTGGCAGAGAAAGAAGAAGGGACCAGGAATTATCGCAAGGCCTTAATGTATTATGAAGCTGCTCTCCAATTAGAGCCGCATCCCCAAAACCGGCAGGATTTGTATAAAAAACTTTCAGCTTGCTATTTTAAGATAGGAGAAACTTCTCTGGCCAAAAAGATAATTGATAATATCTATAAAACACCTGAACCAGTGGTTAACAACATAATTCCGAAGAGGGGCATTTAAAAAGTCTTATGATCATTTTTCTTGTGATCTCAAGAGGTAGTATAGAAATAATTTATTGTAAAACAAAGACGCCAAAATGAGGATAATCATTATCGGTGCTGGGCCAGCTGGCCTTACAGCGGCCTACGAGCTTGCCAAAAATGGCCAGCAGGTTATTGTAGTAGAAAAAGATAAACAAGTAGGAGGGATCTCAAAGACCATAAATTATAAGGGCTATTATTTTGACCTTGGCGGACACCGATTTTTTACTAAGTATCCTGAGGTAGAAAAAATCTGGAAAGAAATATTGCCAAACGATTTTCTAAAACGTCCGCGACTTTCCAGAATTTACTATAACGGTAAATTTCTTTATTATCCGCTTAAACCTTTTAATGCCTTCGTCAATCTCGGGCCGTTAAAAGCTACTTCCGCCATTCTAAGTTATGCCAAAGCCAGAATAAAACCTTACAAGAATCCTGACACCTTTGAAAAATGGGTGGTCAACCAGTTCGGCCGCCGGCTCTATGAAACATTTTTCAAGACCTATACAGAGAAAGTCTGGGGAATATCCTGCTCTCAGATAAGCGCTGACTGGGCTGCTCAGAGAATAAAAGGCCTTTCTTTAAGCAAAGCCATCCTCAACGCCTTTGGCCTAACTGGGAAGAATAAGATCCGGACCCTGATAGATGAGTTTTTATACCCGAGGCGTGGGCCAGGACAATTCTGGGAAGCGATGGCAGCAAAATTTCAAAGGTTAGGAGGTCAGATAATTCTCCAAGCTGAGGCCAGAAAAATTAGACTGGGGAGTTCATCTGTTAACGTAACTTTATACCATCAGGGGAAGCAAGAGGAAATAGAAGGTGACAAAATAATCACCTCGGCACCTCTTTCAGAAACTATAATGAGTCTTGAGCCAAAGGTCCCGGATGTGGTTTATATAGCCGGTCAGAAGTTAAGATATAGAGATTTTTTCACTGTTTGTCTAGTAATAAAAAAGCGCGATCTTTTTCCCGACAACTGGGTTTACATCCATTCTCCAGAAATAACAGCAGGTAGAATGCAGAATTTCAAAAACTGGAGCCCAGAGATGGTGCCTGATTTGAACAACACTTCTTTAGGGCTGGAATATTTCTGTTTTTCATCAGACCCAATCTGGACAGAACCAGACCAAGAGCTTTTAAATCTGGCTATTAATGACATCCAAAAATTAAAAATGGGAAACGAAAATGAAATATTAGACGGTACTGTGGTCCGCGTTCCCAAAGCCTATCCTGTTTATGATCCGGATTACAAAACTCAGTTGTCCACTATAAAAGATTATCTTAACCAGCTTTCTCTGATTCAAATTATTGGCCGAAACGGTCTCCATCGGTACAACAATCAGGACCATTCTATGATGATGGGCTTGTACGCTGCCTGGAACATCTTGGGAGGACAACATTCTGTTTGGGATATTAATGTTGAAGATGAATATCAGGAAGTGGATAAACAATGAGGCAAATGAAGACTTTTTTAATTATCGAACTTAACCTATTTTGGCGGGACTCTAGTTTCGCAAATAATTAATGAGTATTAGTCTGGGGGGGGTATAAACTCATCGCCAAGATTAATAACCATAGAAACAACCTTTATGGAATAATGAAATACAGGTTGCCAGATGTTTTTAATATTAATTATCCGCTATATGGAAGGCAATTTATTTATAATCGTCAGCAGAAAAAATCTTGACGCTACCAATATATATTAGACCTTCCTCGTCCTGAATTAAATCCCGGCCCTCTGGCTTAATAAAAGTAGCCCATTTTTCATCTTCAAGGCCGAAATAAAGCATGCTCATACCCAAGGGCCAATCGTTGGGAACTACTATGATTGTCTCGGCAGATGTATATTCTCCCGGATTCAGATTTTCCAAAGGAACCCTTGGCTGTAAGATTTGACTGTATTTTTTGTTACCTTGTTCTGATTTAAGAACAACCTTCACACTAATTGGCTTTCTAATTCTATCTTCACATTTAAGTCCAACTCTAACATAAAATATTCTCCCTGGCTCCGTCTTTTCAGGGAAATAACCATAGCCATAAACATTTATTAATCTGCCAAAACCGGCGTCTAATTTAGAGGAGAAGGCTTCTGGTTTAGATGATTTGGACTTATTTCTTGAATTCTTTTCCCATTGCCGGTATTGAGCAGCAACTGCTTTAAAAAAATTCTCAACCTTCTTTCTGTAGTGTTCCGATTCTGACGCTTTCATAGAATCCAAAGGAAAAAGGTTCTTCTTATCATCTGGGTCTATCACATTGTCATAAATCTCAGCCACTGAGTTCCATGAGGGGAAAATGAATTTATACCTGCCCTTCCTGAAAGCCAGCACTCTTAACTTCGACCAGCCTGTGTAGAAAAGCTCTCGCTCTTCATCTGGTGGAGAAAGAAGGCTTCTTCCCTGAAATTCCCCCTCTACCACTTTTAGACCAATTAAATCACAAACCGTCGGCGCAATATCAAGAATAGACCTGAATCCTTCTATTCTTCTGGGCTCAGGGAACAATGTGGGTGCATAAACTATTCCCGGGACTCTTAAGCCCTCTTCCCATAACGAATAATTGTGTCCGCTAAGGCCATGTTCCCCAAAGGCTTCACCATGATCGCCAAGAATAATGAATATGGTCTTATCCAATAAGTTGCGCTTCTTAAATTCCTCAAAAACTTTTTTTATAAAATAATCTGTATATCTGACAGCATTAAGATACCGATTCTGGCTTTCATTATTAACTCCAAAATCCTTAGCCGGAAAATCAGGCGGGAAGCCATATTTGTGATGAGTGCTTAAAGTAAGATAGGTCAGGAAAAATGGCTGGTTTCTATTTTCTTCCACCCAATCTAAGCTGGGTTTCAGCATCATCATTTCTTCACGGCCAAAATAATTAACATAGGCAAATCCTTCCTGAGGCATACTATAAAGCCCTCGGAAAGTATCATAGCCCAGATTGGCAACTACCGATGGCCTATCTTCATAATTGTTAGCTGTCTGAAAAAAAGACGTTCTGTAGCCTGCTTTTCTTAAAAGATGTGGAAGGGCTTTTTCTGGAAGAATTCCTGGTTTGGCTTCCAGGACCGCCGGTTCTGGATAAGGATAAATACCGGCAATTATGGGAATCAGGGCTTTAGTAGTGTGTGGGTCAATAGTATAAAGCCTTTCCACCACCAGGCTCTTTTTTGCCAGCTCTGCGAGAAAGGGCGTGGCGCCTAAACTAGGTTTATAAACATCACAATACTTCCAGCTGAGCGATTCAAAAATAATCAAAACTATGTTCAATGGTTTGAAAGATTCGGACGGCTCAACGATTATCGGCTTATCCTGTCTTTCTTCTGGCAAAATTTTTATGGCCTGTAATCCCTCATCCGACCTCTGAGGAATAAAGCTCTTTACCAACTCAATAAACGGCGCGTGTTTTATGGCCGGATGAACGCTTTCCAGGCGCGGGACAAGCGCCATTGCTTCCAAAAAAATCAGGAAGAATAATATGAGTGAAAGTGCGCCTTTTCTTGTTCCAATCGCGTTTCTGTTTTCAAGTTTTCGCCTTAATTTATTTAACCATCTGCCTTCAGGAAGTCTTGCCAGCCAGAGCAGGAAGAGTAGAAGACCGAACGTCCCAATCAAATAGTACCATCTTGTTTCGGACATAACCATTTTTATATCTTCACCTGGATTCTGGAAAAAATTATGAATATACTCGCGGTTTAGACCAAAACCTGTGGTCATGAAAAGAACAGCCTGGGCAACCAATGATACTGAATAAATAAATCCTATAAGAGCGTAAACGATAGAAATCCCGCGGAGTGATATGTGCTTAAAAACATAAGATAAAAAAATTAGCAAAAAGGTTATCACCAGAAACAAAGTCGCTTCCTTAGCCGAGACCCTTATAGCATCGAAGAATCCCCCATAAGATCCAGCTTGCTTAAGCATTAAACTCTTTATGAATAGAGTTTCAAGCAGAAGGAAAAATGATATGAAAATTATAGAAGCCGCAAATCTAAATGGAAGCCGATTCAATACATATTGATAATTGAAAGAAGGTTGGTTTTCCCGCTGTTCATTTTTGATTATTTGCCCCAAGTTATTCATTTTTTCAATTTCTATTTTAACTAATCGTTCACCCTTCGTTCCCAACAAAGTTTATCTTGCTTAATACCTACATTTTTATCCAAGCTATCTATTAATAACCAGTCTCTTTATAAAATAATCATTTTTTTCCCTTATTTATCAAATATAAGCGTTTCTTTTAAAAAAGAGTAAAAAAAAGGGCGGCCGAAGCCGCCCCTTTTTCTTGATAATTTCAGTCAAATTATCTCATCAAGTTGTCGCCCCGCCAGCTGTCCGTGGCCCCATAACCAAAGAACCATTCCAATTTACTATATCTTTATTGAAATCGCTCATGCTATTAACATCATACATATTATCCGAAGTATTTTGTGGATCATAGGTATTAGGACCTGGCTGTCCATCTCTTCCATAAGAGCCCACCACAAAATCATCATTTCCCCATTCAGTTTGACCACTTGGCAAGGTAATTCCAAATTCCCCATCACAATTATCTCTCGTATTTACAACATAATAAGTGCCCCATTGATCTTTCAATGGGAAAGTTTTCATGTAAAACCCCTGAAGTGCAGTAACTAAAGGATCTGAATCACCTTGAATTGGACCGTCATGATCAGGCGCAACTCCTTTATCTGTTACATAATCCATAATGCCAGCAGCAATAGTGTTAATATCCTTCAGGGTGCCTTTCTGTTTGGCCTTCTGCAGGGCGCTCATGGCGTTGGGGATAAGCAATGCGGCCAGAATACCGATGATGGCCACGACGATGAGCATTTCGATGAGGGTGAATCCTCTCATCCTTTTTAACATTTTAATACCTCCTTTTATTCTCGCCGACTATCCGCCGGCTGAGATGTTTTTCTTACGCCATTATACATGCAAACAATGTGCCAGGTCAAACAAATAGCCTAACTTACTGATAATAAATAAAATATATAATAAGCATATCTTAAAAGCTTCCATTGAAGACTATTTTTGACACTCCCAATTAACAAAATTTGTCCTTATAGCCCACTCAAGTGGAAAATAAGCTCTTTTCACTATCCATATCAGTCCGAAATAAAAAAGAATCTCTTTTTTTAAAAGCCTTTTTCTTCTCATCTCTTATCAGTTTAGCCCTTTTAATATTAGCCATATCAAGAAAAGATGCTTGGAGTAACAAAACTTTCTCGCCTGATTGATTAGAACTCATATTTTTTCTGTCCTTCTCTCGCCGTCCACTGGCAGGCTCTCTTCAGGCTGCCTACTCTATCTTCGGTCTTCGCCGCCCTCAGCCACTAATCCCGGCTCCTCTTCCTTTATCCTGGCTTTAAGCCCATACTTATCAATGAGATAACGGAGAGTTCGGTAGCTCACCCCAAGCATTGGAGCTGCCTTTTTCATCCGGCCGCCGCTTTTTTCCAGAGCTTTGATTATGTACTGCTGGGCAATTTCATCAAGATGCTCATTCAAGTTGAATCCGGGACCCAGTTCAACTCTGTGTTCCTCTCTCTTAGCCAGCCCCAGCATTTCCGGAGGCAAACAGGCAGGAGTAATAGTCTCTCTGTCTTCAATGGCCACAATCCTTTCAATCACGTTTTCCAGCTCTCTTATATTTCCGGGCCAGGGATAGGCTTCAAAAATACCCACCACCTCCGGAGCCAGACGCTTCATCTTTTTTCCCATCTGCTGGCAGTACTTCTGGAGAAAATGCTGGGTCAGCAGTGGAATATCTTCCACCCTTTTTCGAAGGGGCGGCATCTCGAAAGAAATGACATTCAGCCGGTAAAACAGGTCTTCGCGGAATTTGCCTGCTTCAATCCGTTTTTTCAAATCCTGATTGGTGGCTGCTATAACCCTCACGTCCACCGGAATCTCTTCAGTGCCACCAACCCGTCTGATTTTTTTCTCCTGAAGGGCTCTCAACAACTTTACCTGGGTCCAAGGCGACATCTCGCCTATTTCATCCAGAAAAAGAGTTCCTTTATGGGCTACTTCAAACATGCCTTTCTTATCTGAAATAGCTCCGGTAAAAGACCCCCTGGTGTGTCCGAAAAGCTCGCTTTCCAGTAGGTTCTCAGGCAAGGCAGCGCAGTTAATGGTGACAAAAGGTCGGTCTTTCCGCCTGCTCAGGCTGTGGATGGCTCTGGCCGCCATCTCCTTGCCCGTACCGCTCTCTCCGGTTATCAGGACTGTGGAATCAGTGCCAGCCACTTTCTCAATCAGCAGGTAGATTTCCTGCATCAGCCGGCTTTTGCCAATCATATTTTCAAATTTATATTTTTCTTTAAGGTCCTTTTTGAGCAGGATGTTTTCTAACTCTAAATGCTTCCTTTCCAGGCCACGGGCTACCAGAATTTTAAGCTCCTCCACGTCAAACGGCTTGACTATATAATCCAGTGCTCCGGCTTTCAAGGCTTCTACCGCCTGCTGAATGCTCCCATAGGCCGTAATTACAATTACCGGCACTTCGGGCTGGTTTTCCTTGACGTATCTCAGAATTTCCATCCCACTGAGGTGGGGCATTCTGATGTCGGTAATGACCAGATCGATGCTGCAGGAGTTCAGTATCTCCAAGGCTTCAGCTCCCGAGGTGGCCAGTCTGACCTCGTAGCCTTCTTTACTGAAGACCACGTTCAGAACCTCCAGAAGACTTTTCTCGTCGTCGATGATTAATATAGTGTCCATGGTTTTCCGCCTTGTGGCAATTACTTCAATTATTCACTTTTTCTCTCTGCACTTTTCCCTCAGGGATAGGCAAAGTTATTATGACCTCTGTCCCCCGTCCGGCTTCCGAGTTAACCTGGATTTTGCCCTCGTAATCTTCAATCAGTCTCTTGACCGTAGCCAGACCGAGTCCTCGCCCTTCCCCAAACCCTGAATAGAAGGGAACAAAAAGATTCTCTTTATCCTTCTCACTCATCCCGACTCCGGTGTCGGCGATGACCATTTTCAGCCCTTCTCGCCTGGAATGGTAAAAATTCAGACTGAGCTTTCCCCCTTCAGGCATGGCTTTGAGGGCGTTTTTTATCAGATTCCAGAAAATTTGCTTGAAATGGTTGGGATTTCCATAATAGGTTATCTTCCGGAAAAGATAGTTGCCTTCAACTCTGACTTTCTCTCCATCAAGTTCGCCCCCGGAGCGGAGCATCTCCAGAACCTCATGGAGCAGCATTCCCAGGTTGATTTCGCTGAAAATTTTTTTGGCTGGAGTAGCAAAATCCAGAAACTGTTCCAGCAGCTGTGAGACCCGGTTGGATTCGCGGACGATTATTTCCATCATCCTGCCCTGATCACCATTACCCTGGTATTCATTTTTTAAGAACTGGACAGCACTGGAAATGGCCGCCAGGGGATTTCTGATTTCATGAGCCAGAGTGGCTGAAACCCGCCCGGCTTCCGCCAGCCTCTCTCGAAGAATGAGCTCTTTCTGAGCTGCCTCCAGTTCTCGCCTGGCCCGGCGCAGGCTGTGGGAAAGATAGTTCATAAAAAAAGCTACGGCAAAAAACACCGCCCAGGCCATAATTAGATTGAAAAGCACCGAACCAAACTTCTGCCTGACCGCCTGGTCGGGGTGAAAGTAGGGAATGAGGCCAAAATAAGTGGCGTCAACCAGAAAACCGAACAGAATAGCTGAAAGAGCAGCTGCTAAATAGCTGGCTTTTTCGGAAATAACCAGGCTGGCGGCAATGATAGCAAAAATGTAAAGAAAATAGGTAGCTGTGGTCATGCCACCCGAAATATAGACCAGCCAGGTAATTAGAAGAAGGTCAAAAATCAACTGAAGATAAGCCTGAAAAACCAGTCCCCTGCCCCAGAGATAGAGCAAAAAATAGACGAGCGAAAGACCGTAAAACAAAAGAATGGCATAGATGAAAAGCGGTGGGAAAATAGCTCCGGTTGAATACTGAATGATAAAAGTGGCACTCAGAATTGAAGTTATAACTAAAAGACGAATCAGTATGTAGCGAAGAAGGTCTTTTCTTTCAATTTTTTCTTTCATTCCGCCTCAACTGCCCGTCCTTTATCTCCCCAACCCCCGGTCTATCCCTCCTCTTACTGCCTCTGGCCTTCTTCAGCACCTATAATGACCCTTAAACCATCCTGTCCTGGTCTGAGTAATCCGCCGTCAGAATTGCTGTATCAGGTTGAAAAGCGGCAGATACATAGAAATAACCAGACCGCCGACTATGCCGCCGACAAAAATCAAAACCAGAGGTTCCAGTGCGGCCAGCAGTGAAGATACAGCATCGTTAACTTCATCATCAAAGAAATTAGCCAGCTTGTTAAGCATTTCATCCAGAGTTCCGGTCGATTCTCCTACATTTACCATTTGAATCATCATGGCCGGAAATTTCCCCTGACCGGCTTCTTTCAGGGCATCGTTAAGGCTTTTACCTTCTGAAACTAACTGCCGGGCCTGGATAATCTGCCTTTCAATAATCACGTTGCCAGTGGTGGTGGAGGCGATACGCAAACTTTCCAGCATTGGCACACCACCAGAAATCAGAGTGCTGAGAGTTCTGGTCAGCCGGCTCAAAGCTATTTTCTGCATCAAATTGCCCATTACCGGAACCTTGAGTAAACTGCGATCAACCACTTCTCTTCCAGGGGGCGTTTTCCTCCAGTATTGAAAACCCACAACCAGAGCCACCAAAGCCCCGATTATGATGATTATGAACTTGCTGACAAACCGGCTCAGAGCCAGAACAAAGGCAGTTATTGCCGGCAACTGAGCCCCTAACTCCTGGTAAATACCACCAAAAACTGGGATAACTTTCCATAGCATAAAAATGGCCACCACTATGGCGAAGATGATGATAGCCGAAGGGTAAATCATGGCCTGTCGGACTTTGGATCTCAATTTAATCATGTTTTCCTGATAATCAGCCAGACGTCTCAACATGGTGTCCAGAGAACCGCTCTGCTCTCCCGAAGCTACCAGGTTACAGTACAGGTCATCAAAAACCTTGGGATGCTTACGCAGAGCCTGATGTAAAGCAGACCCGGCCTCCACATCTTCTTTTACCTCAGTTATAACCCGGCTGAAATATTTGTTTTTTTGCTGCTCGGCCAGAAGCCCCAGGCTCTGGATGAGCGGAAGTTCGGCGTCAATCAACACCGAAAGCTGACGGCTGAAAAAAGCCAGTTCCTTCAGCCCAACCCTTTCTCGTTTCAGAAAGGGAATGGACGGCAGAGCTCTTTTCGGCTTGATGCTGATGACGGCTATCTGGTCTCTCTGCAGAGCCCTGGTTAATTCCTCTATGGATTCAGCTACTCTTTCGCCACCAACCACGTCTCCATAACGATTTTTTCCTCTCCAGATATAAACTGGCATTGCCCTTCTCCTTATTTAATTCATATTAATCCTATCTATTTAGTGGAAAATGAGCCGGTCCCTTTTTTCACTACCGTGCCTTCATGCCGCTGGATGATATCAATCAGCTCTTCCTGGTTTCCGCTTACAGCCATAGCAGTATCCAGAGTAATCAGACGACGGAAATACAGCGAAGCCAGGCTCTGGTTCATAGTCTGCATCCCGTATTTTTCCTGGCCCATCTGCATGGCAGAGTAAATCTGATGAATTTTATTTTCCCGGATTAGATTACGAATAGCCGCATTGGGAATGAGAATTTCCATAGCCAGCACCCGTCCCTTACCGTCTGCCCGCGGCAACAAAGCCTGAGTCAGCACCGCTTCCAGAATCATGGACAGGGTAACCCGGACCTGAGACTGATACTGGCTGGGGAAGATATCAATAATTCTCGAAATGGATTCACAGGCTGAATTGGTATGCAGGGTGGAAAAGGTCAGGTGACCCGTTTCTGCCACTCTCATGGTGGCTTCCACCGTCTCCAGGTCTCGCATCTCGCCGACAAAAACCACATCCGGGTCTTCTCGCAGGACTGACCTCAGGGCATTAGCATAAGACAGGGTATCGGTGAAAAGCTCCCTCTGATTGATAATGGCTCTTTTTGGGGTGAAATAATATTCAATGGGGTCTTCAACCGTGACGATGTGCACATCCCGTTCGTGGTTGATATGGTCAAGCATGCAGGCGATGGTAGTGGACTTCCCGCAGCCGGTAGGCCCGGTGACCAGAATCAAACCCCGGGGCAGATAACAGAGCTGAGCCACCCGCTGAGGAATGCCCAGCTGGGCAAAACTCCACATCTGAGGCAGAAAGCGACGGAAGGCGGCGGCCACCGAACCTTTCTGCCTGAAGACGTTAACCCTGAACCGGCCGAGCTCCTTGATACCAAATGACAGGTCCAGCTCCATCTTTTCTTCAAACACTTTTTTCTGCTTGTCGTTAAGAATGCTGTAGATGAGATCCTGACACTCACTGGGCTGAAGCGGTGGATGGTCAATATTTTTCAGCCGACCATGCACTCTGATTCGTGGGGGAACATAGGCGGTGATATGAAGGTCGCTGGCATCTTCTTCAACCGCAATTTTCAAGAGTTCATAGATTGGTTTTGCCATTTATATGCCTCCTAATCCCAATCCCTGACGGTTTCTCTCAGGACTTCCTCGACCGAGGTGATCCCATTTTTAATCTTTATCAGGCCACTCCTTCTGAGGGTAATCATACCATTCTCTATCGCCTTGCGCTTGATTTCTCTGGTGGTGGCCCGGTTGAGAATCATTTCCTTTATTTCGTCGGTTATCTTCATCACTTCAAAAAGAGCCGTCCGGCCTTTATAACCGGTGTTGTTACAGGCTTCACAACCACGGGCTTTAAAGATATGAAGCTCATCCACCTCATCTTCAGCAAAGCCCATATCCAGCAGAGCTCGTCTGGGCAGCTCGTGTGGTTCACAGCATTTTTTACAGAGACGGCGGACCAGCCTCTGAGCCACAATCAGCACTACTGAGTCAGCTATCAGGAAGGGCTCAACATTCATATTAATCAAACGGCTGATGGTGCTGGGCGCGTCATTAGTGTGAACGGTGGAGAAAACCAGGTGGCCAGTCAGGGCTGCTTTAATGGCCACGTCTATGGTTTCGTAGTCACGGATTTCACCGACCAGCATGATATCCGGGTCCTGACGCAGAAAAGATCTTAAAGCACTGGCGAAAGTCAGGCCGATTTCTTCCTTAATCTGAACCTGGTTGATGCCCGGGATGTAAAATTCCACCGGGTCCTCAGCGGTCATGATGTTAACGTCAGGCGTGTTCAGGGTTGAAATGGCCGAATAGAGGGTATTGGTCTTACCGCTTCCGGTAGGCCCGGTAACCAGGATGATGCCCCAGGGTCGATGGATAGCTTCCTGAAAAATCTCCAGAGATTCAGGCTCAAAACCAAGCTGGGTCAGGTCGAGTCTGAGCATTTCTTTGTCCAGAATACGAGCGACGATTTTCTCGCCAAACATGGTCGGCAAACTTGAAACCCGCATGTCCACTTCTTTTTTCTTGCCGTTTTCCAGCTTAATTCTCATTTTAATACGACCGTCCTGAGGTAGCCTTTTCTCGGCAATGTCCAGGTTGGCAAGAATCTTGACGCGGGAAAGAACCGGATTTTTGAACTTCAGGGGCAGGTCGGCAATCTCATAGAGGTCGCCGTCAATTCGGTAGCGGATGCGGAACTGCTGCTCATAGGGTTCAAAGTGAACGTCGCTGGCGCCCTTCTTGATGGCATCAATGAAGGTCTGGTTGACCAGAGTGATGATTGGCGCTTCGTTACTGGCCTGCTCCAGCTCGGTTATGTCATAATCCTCGCTGAGCTCTTTCTCATCTATGACGTTAATCCGGCCCTCATCAGCCAGCTCGATATCTTCAATCAGCTTTTTAACCTTAAGGGCATCGCTGAGGCCGTAATACTTATTTATGGCGTTCATGATGCCGGTTTCGGTGGAGATTACCGGCTGGATGCTAAGTGAAGTTCTAAAGCGGATGTCTTCAATTACCTCCAGGTCGGTGGGGTCAACCATGGCCAGGGTGAGGAAAGACTTTATCTTGTGAATGGGCATAACCATGTACTTTTTGGCTACATCAGCCGGTATCAGGCTGATGACTTCGGGAAAGACCTCAAACTGGTCCAGATCAATATAAGGATAACCCAGCTGGCGGCTCAAAGCCTGAGCAATCTCTTCCTCAGTCACAAAGCCCAGAGCCACCAGAGAAGAGCTTATAGGCAGGTTATTTTTTTTGTGGTACTCAAGCGCCTGTTTAAGCTGGTCCGAATCGATTATTTTTTCCCTCAGTAGTATTTCGCCCAGTTTAGATGCCATTTTAAAACCTTTCTACCATTAAAGACAAATTTTGTCAAAGGAATTTTCTCGCCTTCTCACCCATCAATTTTCTTATCGGCAAGGCCAAGGGTCAATCCTCAGTGACGACTAATCAGAGGGTGAAAATAACATTTTTTGTCTCACCCTTCCAGTAGCCCAATGGGGTTAATCTGAAACCTCTGGCTATCATCAACCAAACAACCCTTCAGAGCCACCACAGCAACTTTTCTTGAATAATTAGATAACCCAAACCGATAAAGTTTTCAAGACTTTCTATAATTTTTCAATTTTTTCACCTTTCCAACGACTAAAAGATTGGAAGCGGGAGAGTTTTCCATATATGACTGCTGACGACATAAAAAACAATGGGAAGGAAATAATAAAAGCAATTATAGACAACACCCGCGAGAGCATCTATGTAGTTTCATCCAGGGGATTTGAGTTCATCAATCCTGCCTTTGAACAACTTACCGGCTACACCGAAAAAGAAATTTTCTCCAGTTCTTTTAATTTTCTAAAGCTGGTTCATCCTGAAGACCGCCATCTGTTTAACTCAAGGAAAACCCCTCTGTCCAAACCCCATCTTCCTCCTGAAAGCGGTCTGGTAGAGTTTCGTCTTATAACCAGAAAAGGCGAGCTCAGGTACGTAGAGGCCAGCACCTCCCAGCTCAAAGAAAACCCTGACCAGACTCTGGTTATCATCAGAGACATTACTACCAGAAAAAAAGCCGAAGACCAGCTTACCCAGACTCTGGAGAAACTTCGCAAGACCATGTCGGCAACTATTCAGGCTATTTCTCTGACCGTAGAATCCCGCGACCCCTACACCGCCGGCCATCAGCGCCGGGTTTCCGACCTGGCCCGCTCCATTGCCACCAGGATGTCTTTGCCAGGAGAGCAGATAGATGAAATTAGACTGGCCGCCCTGGTCCACGACCTGGGTAAAATCTCGGTGCCAGCCGAAATCCTTAATAAGCCAGGCCGGCTCAATCCCCATGAATTCGACCTGATTAAAGACCACCCCAGGGTCGGTTATGAAATAATCAAAACCATAGACTTCCCCTGGCCGGTGGCCGAAATCATCTATCAGCACCACGAAAGAATTGATGGTTCTGGATATCCACAGGGCCTGAAAGACGGCCAGATTCACCCTATGGCCAGAATTCTGGCTGTGGCCGATGTTGTTGAAGCCATGCTCTCCCATCGACCGTATCGCTCAGCCTATCATCCAGAAGATGTAATTTATGAAATCACAGCCAACCGCGGCCTGACTTATGATCCTCAGGTAGTTGACTGCTGCGCTGACCTGCTCAGGGAAAAATACCAGCTGGCAAAAAAATGAAAAAGCTGCCTGCAATTTTAACTCTGTCCTTCAACCTGACCTTTTAACCCGCAAAAACTCATAAAGCTTCAGGACTAATTCAACTCTATCAAATTCACATTAAGGGCTGGAAAGCCCGTCAGCCGATTGCTCGCCTGTTCAAAAGGTCCAGCTTCTTATTGAAGCTGGCGTTGGTTCATTGGCTTTTGTTTCTAAGCGATGGAGAGAAAACACAGTCAGGAAGGATAATTTATTCCGGACAAAATAGTACCATTAAAGGATAAGCGCGCCTGGAGGGATTCGAACCCCCGACCCGCTGCTTAGAAGGCAGCTGCTCTATCCTACTGAGCTACAGGCGCGCCCAGGATTCTTAGGTCAGAAAATCGGGGAGATCGGATTTGAACCGACGACCTCCTGCTCCCAAGGCAGGCGCGCTAACCAGGCTGCGCCACTCCCCGTTTAAGAGCTCAACAACTCGCCAGAAATGAGAAAACCTGCGGCCCGCAAGCCTCGATTAGAGCTAAAATGTTAACAGAAAGAACATGAAATTGTCAATTTGCCAGGACGGCTTCTAATCTTCATCCGGCTTTCGACCAAGAGTCCGCTCTATCCTGGAGCGCTCCAGTCTGATGACTACTGGCCGTCCGTGGGGACAGAGGCCTGGTTGGTCTGAGTTGAAAAGCTCTCGCACCAGAAATTCCATCTCTTCCTGCTGCAGAGGCTGACCGGCCTTAACCGCAGTTTTACAGGCCATGGTGGCCAGCAGTCTTTCCATCCTGTCTTTCAACCTGAAATCTTCAGAATCTTCTATAAGAGCGAAGAAAACCTCCCTGACTTCCTCATCGCTCAATATTTCAGGATATTCCCTCAAAACCAGGCTGTTTCCACCCATCGGTTCAAGACCAAAGCCCAGTTCCTCAAGCTCATACTTCATCTCTTCATAGCTCAGCTTCTGAGCCGGACTGAGTTCCAGAACCTGCGGGAAAAGCGGCTGTTTTGAACTCCAGCCGGTCGTTCTCCTGAGCTCTAAAAATTTTTCAAAAAGAATTCTTTCGTGAGCATTATGCTGGTCAATAATAAAAACCGCCTCATCCGAAACGGCTACTATGTAGGAATTCAGATACTGTCCGAGTACTCTGAAAGACTTCCCGGCTGTCTCAGACTCTCGTTTTGCCTGCATCTTCTCCTTAGCCGCGGTTAGGCCATAATGGGAGGCTGCCTCAGCCTGAACAGGGGTCGGCAGTTCTTCTTCCTGGACCGACCAGACCAGCTCACTCTGGTCTGCTTCCGTTTTGGCCCGCTCCGTTCTTTCCCTTCCCGAAACCTCTTCTCTGGCCACGATTATCGGTTTAACCAGACTTTCACTCCTCGCGCCCATCTCCACTGCCTTAAGTATCAACCGAAAGATCCTCTGTGGCTCCCTAAATCTGACCTCTGATTTGGCTGGATGGACATTAACATCTACCTGGTCGAATGGTATACTCAGCAAGATAAACCCTTCCGGGTATTTTCCCTTTTCCAGGAGTCCGAGATAGGCCTGAGTCAGAGCTGCCGTCAGCATCCGGTCTTTAACCGGGCGGCGGTTGACATAGAAAAGTTGATGCTGGCGGTCGAGCCTTCCGGCAAAAGGACGAGAACTTAATCCATATATTACGTAACTGCCCTCCTCATATTCGAGCGGCATAAGTTTATCCAGAACTTTACGCCCGAAAATCTGATAGATTCTTTCTCTCAGCGAAGAGACCGCAGGGCAATTGATAATTTCTTTCTGGTTATTGGTCAGGACAAACTTAATCTCAGGAAAAGCCAGGGCCTGCCAGGTCAGGTAATTTACCACCAGACCTAATTCCGACCGCTCTGACCTTAAAAATTTCCGTCGGGCTGGCAGATTAAAGAAAAGATCCTGAACTTCAACCAGCGTTCCTTTGGGAAAGGCACTTTCTGAAAACCTCAGTAGCTTTTCGCCTTCTCTTTCCACCATATAGCCTGCACCAGAACCGTCGGAGGTTTTTAAGACTACCCGGGAAACGGCTGAAATGCTGGCCAGGGCTTCTCCCCGAAAACCGAAGGTGGAGATTCTCTCCAGATCCTCCTCCCCGCTTATCTTGCTGGTAGCATGTCGCTTAAAACACAGAGCAGCATCTTCCTGGCTCATACCCCGGCCGTTATCCTGGATACGGATAAGTTTTTTCCCGCCGTTTAGCAGGTCAACCCTGATTTCAGTGGCTCCGGCATCAAGCGCATTTTCCACCAGTTCTTTGACCACAGAGACCGGTCTTTCCACCACTTCCCCGGCTGCTATTTTGCTGGCTATTTCGGCCGGCAGAATTTTAATCAGGGGCATCAGACCACCTCTCCCCGGACCGAAAACGGCTCCACCTGCAGTATTCTGACTTTAACTACTTCCCTCAGGTTAATTCCTGAGCCTGAGCCCTCTTCTACCTGCACCTTGAGGTAATTTGAGGTCAGAAGCTCCATCTGCTTCTCTTTTTTCCG
>Ga0308419_1000621_pt1 | contig 25178 bp, 23 predicted proteins | sample HotsprSampleMS50_FD_203674 | JGI IMG/M metagenome (GOLD analysis project Ga0308419, IMG submission 203674) | Hot spring phototrophic mat microbial communities from Mushroom Spring, Yellowstone National Park, Wyoming, United States - 20090730_MS50 ... | reverse complement strand
AGAGCAGCCCGACTTAGCGACTTGACAACTTGGAAAACCTCTGGACAGAGCAGCCCGACTTAGCGACTTGGCAACTCGGAGAACTAACACGCCAGCCCACAACATTGGCTTGGCGAAAAGGCGGGCTAATGTGCTAATTTGTAATTTAGTGCTTTCTATAAACTTTTTGCGTAGGGTAAGGAAAGTGCTATTAAATCCCGCCCTTCGCAAACATTTTTCCGTTAGCACCTATTTTAAAAAGACAAACAACGAAACAAATAATATGCTTGAAACCAACCAAAAAGTATTTGAAGATGTAGAAGGACGTTACTATTTTACTCCTATCAAAAAGAACTTTGAAAAGAAAGTAAAAGAAGTAGGGGCAGAAAAGGCTATTTCTTACCTCACCGAAATTATGCAAAGTTCAACGGCAGAAGTTGAGAAGATTATCCAAAAACGTATCAAAAGTGGTGAGATAAACGATGCCTCACAGACGAGAAAGGCAGTAGCGGGAAATGGTTTTCAAGGTTTGGTGGCTTATGCCTTGATATTTTTGCAAAATGAAGGCTTGATAAATAAAGACTTAGTGATTACACTGAAACCCAAGGAACATAAACTCATAGAAGATTATGCCACTATTCAGGTGGATGATAATGTGCAAAAGCCTGATGTTGATTTGATGATTTACCACAACAAAAAGTTAGAAAAAGCACCCGTTTTGATTTTCTCTATCAAGACATCTTTGAGAGAAAGAGCGGGACAAACTTACAAATGGAAACTGTTAATGGACATTGCAACGTCAAAAGACTGTATGCAAATCAAACAAAAGTACGGTTTGAGTTTTGAAGTAAAAGCAGATTTTAGAGTAGGTTTTATTACGACCAATTTTTATGATGAAATTACACAACCCCAACAAATAGGAATGTTGAATTTCTTTGATTTTGTCTATCTTACCAAATCAGGAAAATTTAAATCACCTATCAACGAGTTTTCAAAAATCGTGTCAGACCTCAAAACACTTTACAAATGATACTAACCGAGAAAAAATATACAGATTTTTCGTGGGACTTTGTAGGTGCAAATACCAAACAATTTACACATTGCTACCACATCTACCCCGCAATGATGATACCGCAAATTGCAGAGCGTATCTTGACAAAATACGGTGCGGATAGCCGTTTGCTTTTTGACCCCTATTGTGGCACAGGAACAAGTTTGGTAGAAGCTAATTTGAAAGGAATTAACGCCATTGGCACAGATTTAAACCCATTGGCAAGGTTGATAGCAAAAACAAAAACTACTAAAATTAACCTACAAGTTTTAGACTTGTATCTCAAAGATTTTAACGATTATATGTTTTCCTTGATGTTTAATTTCAACAACAAGGTAAGTATAGTTATCCCTCAAATTAGTAACATTGATTTTTGGTTTGACAAAGGCGTACAGGAAAAGTTAGCGATTATTAAGGCTTTTATTGATAAGATAGAAGACGAAAACGTAAGTAATTTTTTCAAAGTAGCATTTAGCGAAACAGTCCGAGAAAGCAGTTTTACACGTAACAGCGAGTTTAAATTGTTCCGAATGACGACAGAACAAATGCAAAAATTTAACCCAGATGTGCTCGGCTTAATGCAAAGTAAATTAGCCAGAAATTACAAAGGACTGAAAGCATTTTTGGAACAAAAACCCAAAGGCAGTTCGCAAGTTTATGATTTTAATACAAGCAATGAAGTGAAACATATTGAAAATGAAAGCGTTGATATTGTTGTAACATCACCACCTTATGGAGATAGCCGCACAACAGTTGCCTACGGACAATTTTCAAGGCTTGCCAACGAATGGTTGGGTGTGGAAAATGCAAACCAATTGGACAACAATTTAATGGGTGGAAGAAAACAAAAACAAGTTTGTAGTTTTAGCAGCCGAAGCCTCAATGAAAGTCTTGAAAAAATTGCAAATGTAGATGAGAAAAGAGCCAAAGAAGTCTCCTCGTTCTATTATGACTATCAAAAATCTATTGAAAACGTAGCCAAAACAATTAAGAAAGGCGGTTATGCTTGCTATGTTGTAGGCAACCGAAAAGTAAAAGGTGAAGTCTTACCGACAGATGAAATAACCAAAGACTTTTTTGAAAATCAAGGTTTTTCGCACATAGAAACGATTATTCGCAACATTCCTAACAAACGTATGCCAAGCAAAAACAGCCCAACAAACGTAACAGGAAAAAAAGACGAAACAATGAATAACGAGTATATCGTGATAATGCGAAAAGAATAAAAACATCGTGCAACATGGCATCTGTGGCAAGGTGGGCTAAGGTACTAATTTGAATTTTTGTGCTTTCTATTGGCGTTTGTGCGTGGGGAAACGGTAGTGCTACTAAGCCCTCCCTGCACAAATGCTTTTCAGTTAGCAGCAAACCATAAAGACGATAATACTACAGTTCGGTTTTGACCTTAACGAGTCCAGGTTTTAGCCCCAAAAGTTTGGGTTTGACCTAAACAAGTTCATCTTCGAGGTGGGCGGGGGGACTTCGGAGGTGGGGTTTTTGGACAAAAAGCGGAAAATGGTTGAGATTAGAGGCGAAGTTGATGAAGCAGTGCGATATAAGATGAAGTTTTACGAAGGATTGAGTTTTATTTTACTTAAACTGTGATAAACTGATGGTTATACGAATGTTTTTTGAGCAATTTAAAGAATTTCGTATATCAAATTGTTAGCGGTCATTGTAACGGACGACACCAAACACATTAACAGACCAAAAATATAATGGCAAAAAAAGCAGGAAGAGGAACGACAAAAAATATTTTCTTTAAAAATCAGGAAATGAACTTCACAGTTCTTCGTGCTTTGATGGGAGTATATGATGACGGTGCAACTATTGGAGAATGTTTACGAGTTGTTCAAAATACTAAAAATGGCGACATCGAAACGTTCATCAAAGAATGGCAATTGATTGGCAATTTAAATTTGGAACGAGCAATTATTGCAAAGGACAAAGGAGATTTGATAAGAGCAAGAGAAAATTATTTTCGAGCCTCAAACTATTTTAAGTCGGCAATGATTACGCTCAATCCGCTTGACATCAGACACAAGGACTTTTGGAAACTTTCAGTTGACTGTTTTGAAAAAGCAGGAGCTTTACTTGAGTGTCCAATGGAGATAATTCAAGTAGAATTAAATGATAAGACGCTTCCTTGTTATTTTATACCAGCAAAAAAGGACAAAGTATGCCCAGTCATATTTCTTGTTACTGGCGGAGAAGGGTCTAGTATAGAAATGTATTTTTGGATGGGAGCATACGCACTAAAAAATGGATATAGCGTTTTTTTGTATGAAGGGCCAGGCAATTTTTCGACCATGTATACAAGTGGACTGACAATGATGCCAAATAGCGAAGTTCCTATTGGTAAAGCATTGGACATTCTTTGTAGAAGACCTGATGTTGATATTGACCGCATTGCAATGTTTGGAATTAGTTTTGGCGGTTATTTAGTTGCCCGTGCTGCAATATTCGACAAAAGGATAAAGGCTTTAATACCCAACTCACCTTTGACGAATATTCACAAAATGTTGATTAGCGTTTTTCCAAGTTTCATTTTTAAACTTCCGGACTGGTTGCTAAACTTCATCAAAAAATACTTAATGAGTTATTCAGACGTGGCAACACTTGACCTGTTGCTTTGGGAAGGAGGCACAAAAACTTTTAAGGACGGAATAAACATTCTTAAAGCTTATTCAATCGAAGGACTTGAAAGCAAAATCACTTGCCCAACTTTAGCTTTGGCTGGGGAAGGTGAAGGAGAAGAATTTGTCAAACAAGCTAAAGACTTTATAGGAAATATTAGTTCGCAAGAAAAGACACTCCGAATTTTCACGAATGAAGAAGGTGCAGGCTCTCATTGTCAGGTTGACAACCATAGATTGATGAATGAAGTAGTAATTACTTGGTTAAACAAACTATGGAAATTAAATTGACAAATCTAACGGACGAAAAACAACGAACCGCTAACAGCGGTTTGGCGTAATGGCGGGTGCAGTGCTTCGTATGACAGTTTTGTGGTAGGTTCAAGTGCGGCACTTCGATTGAACTTTTGTGCTAAAAATCTGCCACTACGCCAAGCCGCCAAACGTTATAGCCAATGCTAAAAAGACGACAACGAATAAAATAAATTGACAATGGAAGAAAGACCAAAAATAAAATTAGAACTCACAACAGCCGACAAAACATTTGAAATTATTGGTTGGCTTTTAGTTATTTCTGTTTGGGGCTTAACAATTACAAACTATGCAAACCTGCCTGAAACTATTCCGACACATTATAATGGAGCAGGACAAGCGGACGGATTTGGCGGAAAGGCTACTATTTTGACTTTGCCACTAATAGCAACAGTTCTATTTGTTGGACTGACAATCCTAAATAAGTTTCCTCATATTTTTAATTATCCGACCAACATAACACAAGACAATGCATTAAGACAATATACAAATGCAACAAGAATGATTAGATATTTGAAACTCATTATCGTTGTAATTTTCGGACTAATTGAATTCAAGACAATTCAAAATGCAAACGGACAAGCGGACGGACTTGGAATTTGGTTTTTACCAATGACATTAGGACTAATTTTTATTCCTTTGATATATTTTGTGGTAAAATTATTTAAAGCAACAAAATAATGAAGAAGGAAAAAAGCACTGGCTATAACACGGGTTTTGCGTCAGGCGGGTGACGTGCAAATTTGGAGCTTTGCGCTTCTATTCAAGTTCACTGCTGGTTAACAGTTTTGTGCTCCGAAACCTGCCAGAACGCAAGACGTTGTGCAGTCGTTATGGGGTTTATCAATAAAATACCCTAAAACACTTCTCGCACGGCTTTGTAAGTGCCAACATGTGCCTCGACCGTCAGGTCAATCGGTTTGGCATAGCCGCCACCAAGTGCCAGCGACACAGGAATCCCATGCTTGCGACATTCCTTTAAGACAAGTCTGTCGCGCTCTTGCAACCCCTCATGCGTGAGTGAAAGTCGCCCAAGTGCGTCTTCTTTCAGCGGGTCAACGCCAGCTTGATAAAGCACGATATCAGGCTTGAACGCAAAGACTTTCGGGAGATACTCTTTCAGAATGGAAAGAAATTCTTTGTCGCTCGTGCCGTCGGGCAAATCAATATCAATCGTGGAAGGCACTTTTCGGAAAGGATAATTTTTTGCGCCGTGCATACTGAAAATAAAGACATCCTCTCGTCCGCCCAGAATTGCCGCATTGCCGTTGCCTTGATGCACATCTAAATCCACAATCGCCACGCGCCGAACTTTCTCAACCGTAAGCAAGTATTTCGTAACGACGGCTAAATCGTTGAACACGCAGTAGCCTTCGCCTGAATTGGCAAACGCATGATGCGTGCCGCCCGCCAAGTTGCCCGAAACGCCGTTTCGCAATGCCTCTTCTGCCGCCGCCAACGCGCCGCCGACCGTGGCAAGCGAACGCTTCACCAACGCTTCACTGTATGGAAAGCCAATTTTGCGAATCTGAAACTCGCTCAATGTGCCGTTGAGAACCGCCTCCACATATTCATGCGTGTGCGCAAGCCTCAGCGTGTCAGGCGAAGGCAAAGGCGGCTCGTGGAGTTCATCATCACGCGCCACGCCCTCGCGCAAGAGCGCAAACCGAAGCAACCGATATTTCTCTATCGGAAACCGATGACCCTCCGGCAACGGTATCGTGTAATGGTCAGAGTAAAAAACTTTCACGAAAGAAGTTGGCTAATACCAAAAATAAAAATAATTCGCTTTTACTGTGCCATCAGCCGAGCCTTTTCCTGTGATTATATAGATGCTTCACTTCGTTCAGTATAACAGTTTGAGTCGTGGCAAGCACTTTTTTTGGTTATTCCGCGCACTTTTAGGGTTCATGTCAAGCAAAGTGAGGCATCCATTGCCTGTGTAGATTTTTCACTATCGCCACCCCATTACCTTTTGTAAGGCTTTCAAGCCAAATGGACAGGGCATGGCGGCAGAAACATTTACGCCTTAAAGTCGAGCTAACTTTAACGCATAATCAAGAAAACTTTAAGGCATAGTCGAGTTGACTTTAAGGCGTAAACACGAAAACTTTAAGGCATAGTCGAGTTGGCTTTAAGGCGTAAACACGATGTTTTTCAGGCTTGGTGGTAACGGTTAAAACCAATCTTGATTTTGACGGCTAAAAACCATGCTTGATTTTAACGGAAAGAAAGCTGCATTCTTGGCGTGAGAAGAAGGCGTTTTTAACCTCACCCTGACTCTCTGGTTCAAGAACAAGGCGAAGATGGCTGACCTCACCCTAACCCTTTCCCAGAGAGCTAATCTTGTCGCATAAAATGCAAGGATGGAGTAAAAAGCAGGGCAAGTGGCGGTATCTGACTGTTGTCCATCAATTTGTCTCAAAAAGATAGGCAACACAGATTAGCCTCAGAAGGGAGAGGGATGTCTGCAAAGCAGACAGAGTGAGGTGGTGCTTCAGGATGTTCGGCATGGCAGACCGTCGCATTCTTACTCTGCTTTAGGAAAACATAGCTTCAATGTTTTTGTTTATCTTGCTATGCTTTTCTGCCCCTTCCAAGAAACCCATAGCTTTGTAGAATTCAGCATCATAATCTCTTGTGCGAATTACAACGGGCATGGGGACAGCATGACCAATTATCAAGGCTTGCTGGCGCGTATCCAAACTTGCTAAAATGCTGCGCATCCCGCCTGCGTTGCTTACGCCGCTGAGCACTGCATGGATGTCCTTTTCATCAGAGAGTGCGGCAATAATTTTCGTGCCAATCTGGCTTAGCACCTCATCATCAATGCTAGACGGGCGCTGGTCTACCAGCAAGAGTGAGACAAAGTATTTTCGCAGTTCTCTGGCAATTTTGCCAAATGAGGTTTGTGCGGCAGCTCTGGGCTCGAGAAACTTGTGTGCTTCCTCTATGGTGATAACCAATTGCTTTGGCTTGTCGAGCGAGTTTAGCGTGCGCATGTAGTTATCCGTAGCCTCTTTGTAGGCTTCCTCTACATGGCGGGTGATGATGTTTGCCACCAGCAGATAGCTTATCATGTTGTCGTATTTGCCAAACTCTATAACCACACTGTGGCCACGCCTTAAATCGTTGATGAGTTCTTTGATGATATTGAGCTTGTTCGGGTTGGGCTCAAAATCCAAGAATCCGCACTCTATTTTTAATCTCTCCATTCTTCTCCAGAGCGCTTGCATAGAGGACACGAGCAAGTTTTTTTCTTCAGCAAGTCTTTGCATGGCATCATTATCTTTCATTCGTTTCATGAACTCTGCCAGCCAATTATGACCAAACTCGCTCTTGAGAATGCTGGTGTATTCTGCCGCGGTTGGATTTAGCCGAAGTTCCTCTTGCAAAAGCAAAATGTCTTCGGGTTCAATTTGGTCTATGCCCAGCCGCACTTCTCGGTCGCAGCGTCCCCCACGTTTGCGTGTACCTTCTGGGTCAAGCGAGTAGATTTTGACTTTATCTTGTGCGGCAAAAAGGGGCTGCAAACCTTTGACCGCTCCCCCTGCGCCTTCATTTGTGCCTTTTGTGCCATACTCATTGTGCATATCGAAGATGAGATTGACTGCCGCATCGGTCTTGATGAGTCCAGCTAGTAACAGTCGTGTAATGAAGGTTTTGCCTGTTCCCGTACGCCCAAACACGGCACTACTTCGCTCAGCAAATCGCTCCATGTCAATGCAGACTGGTTGCGACATATCGAGCGGCGTGCCGATGTAAAAATATTTTCGCCCTTTGGACCCATTGAGCGCCTCGCTACCAAAGACGACGGCAATATCTTCATCTGTTGCTTCTGTTACATGCGCAAAGTGTGTGGGAATGGTCTTCACTGGCTCTAAGACAGCCTCACTCTGTCGTCTATCTCGCATGAGCATGGGGCGCAGGGATACCACACCATATGCCATAGTGCCGCTGACAACTTGATGCATCAATTCATGATGAAAGTTTGGTGGGCTAATCAACACACGCTCGTTTGTAGTTGCTAAGTGCATATCGGTGATAATCGAGAAAAAATCGTACTGCTGACCTTCTACCACCAGAAACTTCCCAGCTTTGATGCTCTCCAGCGGCACAGTTTCCAAGAGTTTCATATTCAGTCCATCCAGCAGAGAACCATGAATGATATTGCCAATTTGTTTTCTCTCCATGAGCAGTTGAAATTAAGGTTATCAGAATTCAGTTGCCGTTATGCTTGTATCTGGGCTTTACCTCACTGTTTTTTGCACGACCTATCATGAGAGATTGGACTACATAGCCAATCTGTTTAGATAAAGGCTCTTCATGATTTTAGGCAAGGCGAAAGGCTATAAGAGTATAAGAGATGCTCGGCTTTGTTGACTCTGAACAAACAGGTGCAAAATTTTAGCATTTGCCTCAAACACTTGTTTTAGCAGAATACGCCGATTCGTGACAGTACGCCCAGACTTTAGGAAAATAGATTTAGCCCGAGCGATTTTAAAGTTGCCTTTGCATGTGATATGTATGCGGCAACGTCGGGAAAGCTCACTGCACACGATTTCTTTGAGAAACAAAAGAGAAGGTTGTATATTAGTGGCTCAAATTTTTCATCTTTGCCACTTTAGCTCAGTCGGTAGAGCAGCTGTTTCGTAAATAGCAGGTCGCGGGTTCGAGTCCCGCAGGTGGCTCGCGTATTGTGGCCAGCGTCCGACACTGCGCTGCAAGTTTATCCAACACTTAAACATCACTTATTTCCACATGCAAGAAGGCGTTATTGCTCAAATTATCGGTCCTGTCATTGACGTAGATTTTCCTGATGGAGACCTTCCCAGCATCATGACCGCTCTGAAGGTCAAGCGTCCAGATGGCAGCGAAATTATCCTCGAAGTGCAGCAACATCTTGGCGAAGAGCGTGTCCGCACGATTGCTATGGATGTCTCTGAAGGTCTCACGCGAGGCACGAAGGTTATCAACACTGGTGCGCCGATTCAGACACCAGTGGGTGAAGCGGTGTTAGGGCGCCTCATTAATGTGGTCGGAGAACCTATTGATGGCAAGCCGCCAATTCAGGTAACCAAAAAATATCCCATTCATCGCCATCCACCAGCCTTTGAACAGCTTTCTACCAAAGCCGAAATGCTTGAGACCGGCATCAAAGTGATTGACCTGCTTGAGCCTTACACGAAAGGCGGCAAGACGGGTCTCTTTGGCGGTGCCGGTGTTGGAAAGACGGTTATCATCCAAGAACTCATCAACAACATTGCCAAATTCCATAGCGGCTACTCCGTCTTTGCAGGCGTTGGCGAACGCACACGCGAAGGCAACGATTTAATGCTCGAAATGACAGAATCCGGAGTGATTAAGAATGCCGCACTCGTCTTTGGACAAATGAATGAGCCACCCGGTGCTCGTGCTCGCGTTGCTCTTACCGGACTTGCTATTGCCGAATATTTCCGAGATGAAGAAAATCGTGATGTCTTGCTCTTCATTGATAACATTTTCCGCTTCACACAAGCTGGCTCGGAAGTCTCAGCCCTGCTGGGACGCATGCCCAGCGCCGTGGGTTATCAGCCTACGCTGGCTACTGAAATGGGAGCTTTGCAGGACCGCATTGTCTCCACACAAAAAGGATCTATCACATCCGTGCAAGCCATTTATGTGCCCGCAGATGACCTAACTGACCCAGCACCTGCTACCACATTCGCTCACCTTGATGCAACCACGGTGCTGTCTCGTCAAATTGCAGAAATGGGCATTTATCCTGCTGTTGACCCGCTGGATTCAACCTCCAAGATTCTCGACCCAAATGTCGTCGGACAAGAGCACTATGAAGTAGCACAAGGGGTGAAGCAAATTTTGCAACGCTACAAAGATTTGCAAGACATCATCGCAATTTTGGGTATGGATGAGCTCTCTGATGAAGATAAAACCATTGTCGCTCGTGCGCGTCGCATTCAGCAGTTTCTTTCACAGCCGTTTTTTGTCGCTACCCAGTTTACTGGTCTTGAAGGGAAGTATGTCAAAATTGAAGATACCATTCGCGGCTTTAAGGAAATTTTAGAGGGGCGACATGACCACTTGCCTGAAGCCGCTTTTCGTCTTGTCGGTACAATTGAAGAAGCTGTAGCGAAAGCCAAAACTTTACCAAGCTACTAACCATGGCATTTCAAGTTGAAATCGTTACACCTGTTAAGTCTGTCTTCGAAGGTGAAGCGATTTGCCTTACTCTGCCCGGCGTCGTGGGCAGTTTTCAGATTTTACAGAATCACGCTCCAATTCTGGCGGCGCTACAAGCAGGAACTCTACGAGTGGATTTGCCGAATCAGCCTTCGCAGACCTTTACTATTTCTGGTGGTTTTGTAGAAATGAATAACAATCGAGCTATTGTCATTGCCGAACACGTTCAAAACGCCTAACCTGTTCTCTACGCTTGAACGTCCTAAAGCCAAAACGACTTCGTAAGGGCGATGTTATCGGCATTGTTGCACCGGCAAGTCCCGTATTTCCTGAAGACCAATTAGAACGTGCCGCCACGTACATTGAAAGTTTAGGCTATCGTATCAAGTTCGGCAAGGCGGTTCGAAAGGTTTATGGGTACCTTGCTGGTACCGACCGTGAGCGTGCCACTGACCTCAATAGCATGTTCGCTGATAAGCAAGTTTCAGCGATTTTTTGTTTGCGTGGCGGATATGGTTCTCCACGCCTGCTTGCCCTGATTGATTACGATACTGTGGCACGCAACCCCAAAATTTTTGTTGGTTTTTCTGATATTACGGCACTCTCCTGCGCCTTGCTTGCAAAGTGCAGGCTCCTGACCTTCTCAGGACCAATGCTTGCTTCTGATATGACTCATCCCGACGCCTTTACACAAGAGCAATTTTGGCGACTGATTACCTCTGCTACTGTTGTTGGCGAACTGCCGAATCATGACTCTCACGATGCCATGCCGCTACAAGCTGGCATAAAAACTGGGCGCCTTATTGCTGCCAACTTGTCGCTTTTGACGGTGCTATTTGGTACGCCATATTTGCCAGACCTAAGAAAAAACATCTTGGTTGTAGAAGATGTGGGTGAAGAACCTTATCGGGTGGATAGAATGCTTTCACAAGTAGAACATTCAGGAGTGCTGCGGGCTCTTAACGGCTTCGTTGTAGGACAATTCACAGATTGTGAGCCTGAAGATGATAAGCCTTCACTTTCCATGGAACAGGTCATTGCAGACTATGTCAAGAAACTTCCTAAGCCTGTTCCTGCCTTTGCGAACTTTTCATTTGGGCATGTCAAATCTAAGCTGACTCTTCCTTTTGGTGCCAAAGCGAAGCTAAGTGTGACACGCCGTCAGTGCAAGCTGGAAATCATTGAGCGGGTAGTAACCTGACTTCCTTTAGCACGGCTTGTTGCAGTAGGTTATATCTTAATTCGGTAGCCAATCCCTTTGATGGTCTCTAAATTTTCTTTACCGAATGAACCCAAGCGCTGACGGATTTTGCAAATGTGCACATCCACCGTGCGGTCTGTTACATAGATATTTTCTCCCCATACACGGCGCAACAGCATCTCGCGCGAAAAGACCTTACCTTTATTAGAGACTAAAATCCACAGCAGTTCAAATTCTTTCCGTGGCAAGAATATCTCTTTGTTGTTCAGGCGCACAGTGTAAGTCAGCTTATCTATTTCCAACGGTCCTGCTTTGATGGACGAGACTTCCTCCATCGTTTGTGGCATGTATCGGCGCAGAATACTATGCAGGCGAGCAGATAGCACACGAAAACTCGCTGACTTGTGAATGAAATCATCAGCTCCAACTTCAAGGCATACGACCTCATCCGACTCTTCTCCCTTGTTTGTAAACACGATGATGGGTAGATACCGCCACTCAGGTAGGGTGCGAAGTTTTCGGCACAGTTCCAGCCCAGCGGCTTGCCCGCGCATTAAGTCAATAATCATGGCTGCTGGTTTAGTGGCAATTTTTGCTATTGCCTCCGTTGCGTTCTGTGCCCAAACAACACTATACCCTTCTTTCTCTAAGTAGGCACGTAGTGATGAGACGTAGTTTAGCTCATCATCAGCAATCAGTATGGTTTTCTTGCTTGGCATATGTTTAAGTTTAGTGTTTTATAAATTCTTCATTCCTTCTTCACTTAAGTTCATGACAAAAAGATGTACATCAGGAAAGAACTTGGGGCAACACATTGTGATTACTTCAAGCCATCTTGCGCTGCAGGCAATTTCACGCTTTTGATTGCTTGACATCTTCTGGACTTTGCTGACTGGAAAGTCCATTTACAGTTAGGGTTGATTTATTTTTGCGCCCAAATTTAACGAAATTCTAACGCAGTTGCAAGGTGTTTGCGAGATAGGGCTGTTTTTTGCAAGAGGCGCTTCTTAAAAGCGAGTGGAAATTGACAGTTTTATGCCTTCGGCAGATGGAGAGACAAGAGAAAACGCTTGAGACGAAATTAAGATGTTAGAGCCTAACACCACACCATTTTCTTCATTAACCAGCCTCACCGCATTGATTGCACTAAGCAAACGGTTGATGCCCATTGCGGCAATGACATAATAACTTGCCTGAAATGCCGTCTCACTGGATATTCGGATTTCACGATAGCGTAAGCGATGTGCATTGCTTTGCCACTGCCAGTTGTCTCTACTTTCATAAATTGCGCTGTACTGACGCCGACGCAATCTGGATTCATTAAATGCCTCTCGACTTTGCCAATCGGCAATATCGCGCCAGAATTCATCACTCTTATCACCTGAAACATTTGCGTAGAGCCGCGCATAGGTTTGATAGTCCGCACGCTGAATGTGACCATAGACGCTTAGGGTTGCAACGCCTAATATCAATGCGACATCAGCAGCAAGAAAATACTGCCCAATCTCAAATTGCTCAGCGTAAAGTTCTCCCAGCCCGGGCAGGATAAAAGACAGCACAGCCGCCAGCACAGGCGATTTTTGCTTGATAGACTGCTCTATATCCAGACTTCCTCTTGCAAGAGAATCTTTTGCATTCGGCTCTGTTGCCACTGAAGCAAAGAGTTTAGGGACGGAAAGTTTTTGCGCCCACACAGAAGATGCCGGCATGGTCAGCAGACATAACACAAGTGTGGCAACACGCATGCTTTACGGCACAGTTACGGATTCATTGGCTCTGGCTTTCTCGCCTTCAGGGAAAGATGTCTCGCTTGCCACTTGACGCGAGCCACCAATCTGGCGTTCTTTCCACCTGCGGTAAATGGAGAGAGAGAACCCGAAAAAGACAATGTATGTGCCGAGCCAAAGCACATTGATAAACGGCTTGACACTTGCTTCCACAATGAGCGTTTCACTTGGCATTGCTGAAGATGGGTTCAACCCTTCAATGTCAATCATGATTTTGCGGTTGTTGGCATCAATATTGACCAAAGCCACTTTCACGGAAGAATTTGTTGGCAGTGTAGCTGGTTCTACTTGAGGAGATTTGCCGGCGGTGAGAGTTAGCGTCGGTTCAATGCGCTCTGTAAGCCCGTCTTTAGTTACTTCCAGATATGCGCCGATTTTAATCGGTTGCGTGTTATCCGAATTTAAGGTGTTAGGGTCTTGATACATCTTGAAGCCTGTAAATGTGATAGTATAGCCTTGAATAACTTTTGATTCATCTTTGCCTAATATCAGTCGCTCACCAGATGGACGGCGCATTAAATTTACAGGGGCGATGTAGAAGTCTTTGTTCCACTCATGCAAGACATCTGGATTTTGCACGCTCATGCGGCGAGTCTCATACATAATTGGCATTGCCAGATACTGCTTTTCTCCTTCCTTCACTGCAATTTTGAACCCATTTTTTGAGCCTTCAACTTTTTCTATTCCCAAGTAAGTCAGCTCTTTGCCGAACACTTGCACGGGATGACCAACTGGCAATTCCACGAATTTGCTCTCATCATACTTGCCTGAACTGATAATGCCCAGCAGCATCAAGGCTACACCGACATGAGTCAGGGCACCACCTGCAAAGCGTAAGTTGCTTTTGGCTACTTTCAGAAATACTTGTCCATTCGCAAATAGTGAAAATGCGGCGGTGAGCGACAGCAGAATCATACTCCAATCTTTCATGCCGAACATCACAAGTATTGAAGTGAACACCATAGCCAGCGAAAGTGGAATAGCCAGATTTTTCACGAGGCTATCGAGAGTGTTTTTCTTCCACCAAATCACTTGACCAATTGCCGAGAGCAGACCAATCATGATGGCCAGTGGAAGCGTAGTTTTGTTGTAGAAGTCTGGCTCAATTTTAGTAATCGGTCTGCCTAAAATTTGGTCAACGAGTGGTGTAGATGTGCCAGCCAGTACCACTGAGCCAATTAGCATCAGGACAAGTGAGCCGCAAAAGAGGAAAAACTCTCGTGAGTAGATGGAATCTGCATACTGTATGGATTGAATGCTTCGTAGTCGCCAGAGTAGCAAGATGATTCCACCGCCGAAAAAGACCAGACAAAATGCCAAGAGCTGGTTATAAAGCCCTAAGTCTGTAAAAGAATGCACGGATGTGTCGCCAAGTACGCCACTGCGCGTCAGAAATGCGCTGTAAAGAATCGTGCTGTAGGCTAAAATCGCCAAGAACAGGTTGAAGCGTTTGAGTGAGCCCCGCTTTCTTTGAATCAGCGTAGTATGCAAGAGTGCTACAATCATTAGCCATGGCACCAGCGAAGAGTTCTCAACAGGGTCCCAGCCCCAGTAACCGCCCCAACCTAACACTTTGTATGCCCAGTAGCCCCCCATCATAATTCCCGTGCCAAGCGTCATGGCGCTAAAGAGAATCCACGGTAGTGCTGGTCTTACCCAGTCGTCATATTTATTTTTCCACAGTGCCGCCACTGCAAAACTGAAGGGCACAATCAGCGAGGAGAAGCCCAGAAACAGCGTCGGTGGATGAATGACCATCCACGGGTTTTGCAACAGTGCATTCAGTCCGTCGCCTTCTTTTGGCACTTCGCCCATCAGCAGTGCAAAAGGGTCGCTCCCAATTACACCGATGCCTGGTACCTGAATTCCCATAATCATGGAGAGCAAGAAGGCTTGCGAGAGCGTGAGCACGGTCATGACTGGTGCTTCATACTCTTTTGCGGTGCGAATGACAAACAGCCCTAAAAGCGCACCATAGAACATCCACAGCATGAAACTGCCTTCCTGACCTGCATAAAATGTCGAGATGAGGTAGAAAAGCTCCAGTGTGCTATCGCTGTAGCTTTTCACATAGTTGTATTGAAATTGATGCGTGAGAATAAGGTAGAGCAGGTGTAAGCCATTGATGACGATGGCGACAAACATTGCCAGAAATGCATAGCGCCCCATTGAGCGCCACTCTTGCTCTGCGGCTTTATCTTGCTCTGACTGCGCCGCTTTGAAATACGCAATTGTGGCAACCAGCGATGCCACAAAGCCAAGAATGGTTACAAACTTTCCTGTGAGGAATTCAGCGAAAAGAGAATCGGTAGGCATACTGCTTGGAATGAGAATTCTTAGAAAAGCATACTACAATTTCTTGGCTTTATCGGCTTCTTCAGACTGGTATTTGGACGGGCATTTGACTAAGATGTCCTTTGCATGCAGCACACCATCTTCATACTTGCCTTGCACCACAATGCTTGTGGCTTGTTCAAAATTGTTTGGTTTGCCATTGCGGTAGATGACGCGCGTCTCCATACCAGCCTCGTCTTTCATATAAAATGTAAAGACATTGGCATTGGCTTCTGTGGGCTTTTCTTTAACCCAGTAGCCTTTCACATAGCATACTTTTTTTGTTTGTGCAGCTTCGTCAAGGTTAGCGTATCCAATCGCATTATTGCCCCACTCTTGCGCCGTGAAAGCCAGCCAAATCAACACGGCAGCAAGGATGATGCTACCAACAACGATTTTCGGATTTTTCAACATAGCAGAAAGATTCGTTTTGTGCGTTTTACTTTTTCTTGGGCAAATCGCCCTTTGAGCTTACCCATACAAGTTTAAGCAATCCATTTGACGAAATAAACTCCCAAAGGATGCTCTACCGTTTTTGTGTCATCTCATCTTGTTCAGAGAAAAACTGCTCGAGCTCTGTGAGCTTTCTCTCCAGACGCACCAGATAGAAGAAGAGCCCCGTGAAGATGACCAGTACGATAACGAGCACCACATAAATTGAATTTTGAGTAAAAAACTCTTCCATTTTTGCGCCTTGATTTACTTTCAAAATAGAAAATGTGCGATAAACGTTTTAGACATCTGCCCTTGCGAAAATGTTTGTTATGCTTACTTTTAGGCATTTAATACAAAATTTGTCGCGCCATGAAACTGACGCCAATTGACATCAAAAAACAGACCTTCAATAAGTCATTGCGCGGCTATGAGCCTGAAGAAGTTGAAGCATTTTTAGGCACTGTTGCCAAACAGTGGGAAGAACTTCTGGCTGAGCAAGATGCACTCAAGCGCCGACTCTATGAACTCGAGGGTCAGGTTCAGAAGTTCAAGGAAGTCGAGAGTATGCTGCATCAGACGCTGGCACAAGCGCAACAATCTACCATGAGCGTAGTGGAAAACGCCAAGCGTGAAGCCGAACTCATTCGTCAAGAAGCGCAGATGAAAGCCGCACAGATTTTGGAGCGCGCTAAAAATGACGCAATTGCTCTTCACGACGATATTGAGCGCCTAAATGCACAAAAACATGAAATCGTCAGCAAACTGCGTCTTTTGCTTTCTTCGCAACTTGACCTGCTCAATTCATTTAGCGCCTCTGAAGATAGCTACATCGTCAATCAAATTGCGGCTCGTAAACAGCTACGCGTCCAAGCTCAACAGGCTTTGAATCCCAACGACTCGCCAGCCACCGACGCACCAACCAGCACCTTACCTGAACAGCACTCTGCACCTGAACAGCGCGCCACGAATTCTGTTAGCATGCCAGCTGCTCCACATGCCACCACGCCCTCTACGACCACAGATTCCACTCATGCACCCAATGCGCAACCTTCTGAAGAGAAAACCATACGCTACGAAGTTCCTGTCGATACCTACAAAGGTTCTCTTGACAAAGGAACTCTTAGCGCACGCAAAGTCAACATTGATGAAATTCTTAACAGTTTAGAGTAACTACTATCTTCATGTTGTAATATGCCTACACACTATCAGCCTGCACAGCGCACACAGAACTACAAGTATGCGATTCGCAACATCGTCGTAGAAGCCAAGAAAATAGAGGCACAAGGTCGCAAGGTGATTTATCTCAATATCGGCGACCCTTCACTTTACGGATTTCAACCACCAGAAGCGTTGCAAGAAGCGGCGATTCAAGCCATACGCGATGGCTACAACGGGTATTCGCCATCAGCGGGCATTGCTCAAGCTCGCAAAGCCGTTGCTGAAGAGGCGGCTCGGCGTGGCATAAGGACCTCGCCAGAGGATGTCATTTTTACCTACGGTGCGTCTGAAGCGGCTGATTTGGTCTTTACGGCTCTGCTGGAGCCCGGCGATGAGGTGCTTGTACCTGCACCGGGGTATCCGCTCTACACGGCTATTGCGACCAAACTGAGCGCCGTGGAAGTCAAATACCACCAGAATCCAGACCAAAATTGGCAGCCTGATGCCGATGAACTGCGTGCGAAAATCACGCCGCGCACAAAATTGCTTGTTATCATCAATCCTAACAATCCCACTGGCGCACTCTACTTGCGCCCAACACTTGAAGCCATGCTCGATGTTGCACGCGAGCATCACCTTGTGGTCATTGCCGATGAAGTGTATCACAAACTCATTTTTGATGGCATACATGTTCCCATGGGCAGTCTTGCCGGCGACGATTTGCCTGTCATTACCATGGAATCTCTCTCCAAGAACTACCTTGCACCGGGCTGGCGCTTAGGATGGATGACCGTAACAAACTCACATCTGATGCCTGACCTCATGGCGGCAATTCGCAAACTTGCCGATGCCCGACTGTGTGCACCTATGCCGCCGCAACATGTCATCAAAACCGCAATGTCTTTACCGCCATCCTATCTCGATACCGTCATGCAGCGGTTGCGAGCCCAGCGCGACATTACATTCGAGATGCTCAACCGCATTAGTGGCATGCGATGCAATAAGCCTGAAGGCGCTTTCTACGCCATGGCACAGATGAACCTTGAGCATGGCGAACTTGGCACCGATGAAGAGTTTGTGTTAGGGCTGCTACGCGAAAAAGGCGTGCTGTTCGTTCATGGTTCTGGCTTTGGCACCAATCCAAAAGATGGATTTTTTAGAATTGTCTTTCTGCCTGATACCGACACTTTGCGTGAGGTCTACAGACGCGTAGCGGATTTCGCCATTCAGTTTCGTGAATCCAAATCTGCTCTCACGATGAAATAGGCTCTTTGGCTGTTTGAGCTTTCGCTTATGACCGATTTGCTTCTCAAAAGCTTTAACCTCTCTCAAACCGTTTGAACATTAAAAAGAGCAATGACGGAACTGCGCAAAAAAATCAACGACGCTCACGACTTTATCTGCAAGCATACCAATGATACCTACCCCGTGGGCATTGTGCTTGGCACCGGGCTTGGCGGACTTGCTAAAGAAATTGACGTCAAGCTGACGCTGCCATATGAGCAAATTCCACACTTTCCGCTTTCGACGGTTGAATCGCATACAGGTCAATTGATTTTCGGCACGCTCGGGGGAAAAAACGTAGTAGCCATGCAAGGGCGGTTTCACTACTACGAAGGGTATTCTATGCAAGAAATTACCTTTCCGATTCGTGTCATGAAGACGCTGGGCGTGAAAACGCTTTGTATTTCAAATGCATGCGGCGGCTTGAATCCACTTTATCGGAAGGGCGACATTATGATTATTGATGACCATATCAATCTGATTGGTGATAATCCACTGATTGGCAAAAATGATGACGAGCTGGGTCCGCGTTTTCCTGATATGAGCGAACCGTATTCTAAGCGGCTGATTCAAGCGGCAGAGAAGGCGGCACTGGCACTCAAAATCAAAGTGCATCGTGGTGTGTATGCGGCACTTGCCGGTCCTAACTTAGAAACTCGCGCTGAATACCGAATGTTGCGCTTGCTTCAAGCTGATGTGGTTGGCATGTCCACTGTTCCAGAAGTCATCGTGGCAAATCATCAAGGCACAGAAGTGCTTGGCATTTCTATCATCACCGATGAATGTTTTCCTGAAAGTCTAAAACCCGTTGATGTCAAGGAAATTATTGCAGCTGCGAACGAGGCTGAACCTAAAATGACCGCCATTTTCAAGTATGTGATTGAACAGTTATAGCCTTTTTCATGCTCTAAGTTCTCATTGCGCACATCAACATCAGCAAGCTCGCACCAAGACATGAAGACACTTTTTCTTATTGGCATTGGCAGCTCAATTGGCGGTATGCTTCGATATCTTGTCTCGCAACAAGTTCAGAAAGGCTTCCTCACGACATTTCCATATGGCACGCTTAGCGTCAATATCTTGGGCTGCTTTTTGATTGGTCTGGTCTTTGCACTTAGCGATAGAGGCGGGCTTTCGCAAGACTGGCGGCTTTTTTTGGCAACGGGCATTTGCGGCGGATTTACGACTTTTTCGGCTTTCTCAAATGAGACGCTGGCGCTTTTGCGAGATGGGCAGTTTCTTTACGCTGGTCTCTATGTTACACTAAGTGTTGTTCTTGGTCTGTTAGCTACTTTTTTTGGCTATTCACTTTTGAGGTTGCTATGATTGAAAAAAATCCTGATGCCAAATTGCTCCGCATCTTTGTCGGCGAGTCTGATAAGCATGGCGCAATCCCGCTCTATGAATCCATTGTCTTTGAAGCCAAGAAACATGGACTGGCTGGGGCTACAGCAATGCGTGCCATCATGGGCTTTGGTGCAAACTCTATCGTTCACACGGCAAAACTCATTGAGATTTCTTCCGACCTGCCGATTGTTATTGAGATTGTCGATGTAGAAGAAAAAATCCGCAAGTTTGTCGAGCACATTGAGGCGCTCTTTGAGCAAACCAAAGCTGGCGGACTTATTACCATTGAGAAAGCCGAAGTCATTCGCTATAGACCCAGCACGAAGTAGATTCCTTACTTCACAACTATCCTTAACTTGGCTTGTGCTGACAATTGCAGATGCACCGTCACTCTGAACGGAGCGGAGCATCCACATTTGATATGGATGCCTCACTACGTTCGGAATGACAAAAGACAAGTGTGGAACAAAACCGCAAAACTTAGTCTTCGCGCCCCACGACCTGTGTTAGCACTTCTGCAGGTCGCCGCTTCTGAAACTCGGTAATATCAATCACTCGCAGAATAGCAATTGCCACAAAGAGCAAAATCATCTCAATTGTAAATGCTGTAGCGTAGCCAATGTAGTGGCTACTCGATAGCCACAGTGAAACATCGCGAATTGCGCCGCCTGTTGTGTTGGCTACAAAGTTGGCCAGTGCTTGTGCTGCGCCCCATGTCCCCATAAACACGCCGGCATTTTCCTTCGTGGTCATATCCATCATGATGGTTAGCGTCCCCACAGTGAGTGCGCCGTTGCCAAGACCTAACAGCACAACCGCTGTCTTAAAGAGCCCAACATCGACAGCAGGGGACACACAGACCAGCAAGAACCCTATAGCCGACAGCACGCAGCCTAAATACGTGGTGCGCTTTTTCCCAATGCGATTGACAAAAAAGAGTCCCAGCGTCAGGATGCCCAGCATCGTGCCCATTCCCCACAGCTGTGTCAGTTTTGCTGTCTCTGACACGCTCATTCCAAAAATCTCTGCACCAAACGGCTCCAAAATCACATCCTGCCCTTGAATAGCAACCACCGTAATGAACATGAAAAGGAAAAATTCATAGACCGTTTTATTCGCCAATAGTGTCTTGATAGCGACCTTGAAACTTATATCGTCTTTTTTGCTTAGCACAATTTCATGCGCTTTGGCAAACCGCTTTTCTGTGCCCAGCATAGCTAACCATGTAAAGAGAATCGCAAAACTGCCGCCTATCCAAAACAGCGATACCAACCGCTCATCTGAAAAATCTTTCAAGTAGTTGCTTACCATGCCTGACACCAGAATGACACCAAAGATGAGCACGAACCAGCCAACGGTAACCGCTTTTGCCTTGTGCTTTTCTCCGGCACTATCTGCCAGCAGTGCATAGAACATGGTTCCCGTCATGTTGATACCTAATCCGTAGAGCGTAAAGGCAACCACAATCAGTGCAATTCCCATGGCATAATTGCCCTTGACCAACATCAGTCCATAGACGGAGAGCAACACGCCCACTACCATGATGAAGTTGCCTACAATTACATGAGGCGTGCGCCGGTAGCCGAAGAACAGGTGCGTATCAGAATAGTAGCCAATCACTGGACGAATTCCTGCCATCAGATTGTGTAAGCCAATGAGCACGCCTACTATCCACGCATCGATTTGATACTCGACAATCATGACACGGTTGAGCGTGCTATTGAGCAGCACAAAGACAATTGCCGTAGAAAATTGCAACAAACAAATTTGCAAGACTCTCGGTAGCGGAATGACACGTGAGAGCTCGACAATCTCAAACTCCCCAGCCGACTCGGGGCTTTTCACATTTGCGCTTGATTCATGTGTTGCCGCTTTCACAGTAGTGGTAAGGTTCTCGGGTGCTAATGTTCTTGATTTTGACTGCGACATAACTTCTGCTTCCTTTCTTACAAGTTAAAAGCCTCATAAAAGAGCTTCAAGACCTTCGGTCTGCAGTGCCAATTTATTTTTTACTCATGTTTTGAGGTGATGATGTGGTCGTTTTTTTTGAAAAAAAATGGTCGAGAGAGCCGTTTTGGAGCACAAGTGCTTAGAATTGTGATGGGATTGATGTCAGAGGCAAGGCGTTTTGGTCTGGCTCAAGCATGGCTCTATTTTGCAAGACCGGCACGCCTGAAAATGTAATCCACATTTTTCTTCATTTTCTTTATCAGCGCGTCTGAAGAAAAAATCTGCTCAATTTCTTTTTCGGACAGATGAGCTCGCACCTGGCTATCGTTTTGCACCAGCGTTTTTAGTGGCACGTGCTCTTTCCAGCTTTGCATAGCATTGCGCTGCACCAATTGATAGGCTTCCTCGCGCGTCAAGCCTTTTTGAGTCAGCGCCAGTAGTACCGCTTGCGAGAAAATCAGTCCATATGAGTGCTCAAAATTTTCTAACATTCGCTCGGGATAGACAATCAGTTTTTCTATGGCTTCTGTAAATTGCCGCAAAATGTAGCAGAGCGCAATTGTAGAGTCGGGCATGATGATGCGCTCGACGGAACTATGTGAAATATCACGCTCATGCCAAAGTGCAATGTTTTCTAACGCGGCTAAGGCATTTGAGCGAATGATGCGTGCCAATCCAGTCAGGCGCTCAAAGGTAATCGGATTGCGCTTATGCGGCATTGCTGAACTTCCTTTCTGACCTTCGCTAAAAAATTCTTCTACCTCCAAGACTTCGGTGCGCTGCAAGTGCCGGCATTCAATGGCGAACTTTTCAGTTGAGGCGGCAATAATTGCCAGCGTGCACAGATACTCTGCATGCCTATCTCGCTGGATGACTTGCGTAGCAATTGGCTCTGGCTTTAAGCCTAACTTTTTGCAGACATAGATTTCAACTTTTGGCGAAAGATGCTCAAATGTCCCCACTGCGCCGCTAATTTTCCCGACGCTGACATTTTCGATGGCACGCTTTAGCCTTTCGCGGTTACGCTTCATTTCCTCATACCACAGCGCCAGTTTCAAACCAAATGTGATAGGCTCGGCATGAACGCCATGTGTGCGCCCAATTTGCAAGGTGTATTTGAACTCCTTGGCGCGCTTGGCAAGCACTTTGAGCAATCGTTCAATATCGGCGGCAATAATTTTTCCTGCATCACGCAGCTGCATCGATAGTGCCGTATCGAGCACATCGCTCGATGTCATGCCCTGATGAATATGGCGCGAGGCTTGACCGACATGTTCTGCCACATTGCTCAGAAAGGCAATCACATCATGCTTTGTGGTTTTTTCAATCTCGAGAACGCGCTCGACATTGAATTTTGCCCGCTTTTTGATTTGCTCATAGTCTTCTTCGGGCACTTCGCCGAGCTTCATGCGTGCTTCGACGGCAGCCAACTCAATCTCGAGCCAGCGCTGCATTTTGGCTTCTTCTGTCCAAATTGCGGCAATATCTGGTGGCGAATAGCGCGGTATCACAGATACTTTGATTTTGTTGTGTCAGTGCCCCGCAAATATAGCAGAATCTTTCAGGCTCTTGTATCAACCCTGCTTACACGAATCTCTCGCCACGCACCACTTCCACCGTTTCTACGTATGCAATGATGCTGTAGCGGTCAAAGTAATCCGCCGCAAGCTTTTCCAGAATTTTATCAGCAACTTCCTTACTGACGAGCGTTTCGATGAGGATATTTTCACCTTCAAATTCGTTGGTTCGGTCAGTATGCAAGCCCACGCCGCGCACGTTGAGAATCGTATAGCCTTTTGCCCCCAGTGCTTTGAGTTCCCGTAGCAGACGTGCTTCAAGCCCATCCTCTGCAATGATGGTTACCAGTTTGAGTTGAACCGTTTTCATGGTTTGTGCCCCCTATGCTCCATAAATCGTTTTTGCTATGAGGTGATAAAGTGGCAAGCCAATGATGATGTTGAACGGGAAAGTTACAGCAAGTGAGGCGGTCAGATAGTAGGTTGGGCTTGCCTCAGGCAATGCGACACGGCACGCGGCAGGCGCGGCGATGTAAGAAGCACTTGCCGCCAGCACGCCGAGAATCGTTGCGCCGCCAAGCGAAAGCCCCGCAAGTTTTCCGAGATAAATGCCCAATATGGCGTGCAACACTGGCATCAAAATTCCGAAGCCGATGAGAAATCCGCCGACCTTCTTCAAGTCGCCCAATCGCCTGCCCGTAACTAATCCTGCTTCAAGCAAAAAGAGCGCGAGAATGCCGCGAAACGGCGCGTCAAAAAACGGTGCAACCTGTTCCCACCCACGTTTGCCGCAAATGATGCCAACGATTAAAAAGCCAATCATCAGCAAGTTGCTTTTGCCCGCAATGAGTTCCTGCATCACTTTGCCGAGTGAGGCATCGCCGTTTGCTTCAGCCACATCGCCTGCGGTCGCTAATCGCGCTGACGCAATACGCGCCGTGAGAATCGCGACAATGATGGCGGGAAACTCCATAATAGTCAGCAAGCCGGGCATAAAGCCTTCATAGATGCCGCCTGCAAGTTTCAATGCCTCTTCGGTCATTTGAGGATTTTGCTCGAGCAAGGCGGCTTTGAGATTGTCATGAAAGGCAAGTGCTTCGCCGAAGGTCACTGCCGAGACCGAGCCGTAGTGCGCCGCAATCGCCGCCGAGTTGGCAATATCAAACTTCCCCATTCGCAAGAGAATTTGATATGCCCAAATCGGAATCACCAAGCCCAACACCAGTGCGGCAAGTGCTGGATAAACAAACTGTGAAAACGGCGTAATCGAGAGTTTATATCCGCCTTTCAAGCCGATGGCGACGAGCAAATAAATCGTCAGTGCCGTGTAAAGCTCTTCGGGAAATTTCAGGTCGCTTTTCAACACGGTCGCAACAATCCCCAGCACAAATGCCAACACCATCGGCGAGAGAAGCGAGATAACCAATGCTTGTATTTCCATTGTTGTTTGTGTTGATAGATTATGGATTCAGTGTTTCAGGCAAGAACTCCACGACACCCGTCGCAAGGTGATAAACGGCGCCGACAATTTTTGTGCGCCCAGAGCGCACTGCTTCACTCAAAATGGGCTCCAAGTTTCTTAGCTGCTCGACTTGCATGAGCACATTTTGCTTTACCGTTTCATTGACCAAATCTTTCTGTGCAATCTTTCCTTGCCTGACCAGCCTTTCGACGGTCATGACTGCCGGTTTGATGTTATTGACCAGCGTGATGATGTGTCCGGGCACGGTCTTCTGATAATTGCATGCCGCTGCTACAGCGCCGCACTCTGTATGTCCTAACACCACAATCAAGTTTGTACCTAACACGGCTTCGGCAAACTCTATGCTGCCAAACGATGCCGCCGCCGAGACTTGTCCAGCTGTCCGGACAATGAACAAGTCGCCTAACCCTTCATCAAAAATGATTTCATTTGGCACGCGGCTATCGGCACAGCCGACGATAATCGCAAATGGCTTTTGCCCTTTGGCAACTTCACGAATACGCTCTGGGCTTTGGCGCGGGTGA